>Ga0102962_1001326_pt1 | contig 9915 bp, 7 predicted proteins | sample SalPonF2_C_D2_MG_FD_84519 | JGI IMG/M metagenome (GOLD analysis project Ga0102962, IMG submission 84519) | Salt pond soil microbial communities from South San Francisco under conditions of wetland restoration - Salt Pond MetaG SF2_C_D2_MG ... | reverse complement strand
GATCGCCACGTAATAGCGGGCGGCGAGCACATGGGTGAGAAGCCGGATCGGCGCGGGCATGCTGCCGATGTCGAAGATGAACCCCGAGAGGATGAAGGCCGGCAGGAAGGTCGCGATGATCGCCGCCTGCGAGGCGATGAACTGGTTGCGGGCCACCGTCGAGATCAGCAGCCCCATCCCCAGCGCGGCGAGCAAAAAGAGCGCCGAGGTACCGAGCAGCACCCAGAGCGAACCACGCAGCGGCACGTCAAAGAGCCAGACCGCCATCCCCACCGAGAAGACCAACCCTCCCATGCCAAGGATGAAATAGGGAATCAGCTTACCGAGCAGGATCTCGGGTATCCGCACCGGGGTGACCAGCAGCGCCTCCAGAGTGCCGCGCTCCCACTCTCTGGCCACCACCAGGGAGGTGAGTAGGGCGCCGATCAAGGTCATGATGATGGCAATGAGTCCCGGCACCAGGAAATCGCGACTGCGCAAACCCGGATTGAACCAGATCCGCTGCTGCAGTTCGATCACCGGCCGCAGCGGCTGTCCCCGAGCGGCGGCCCGCTGTCCCAGCCAGGTGCTCCAGACCCCCTGCACGTACCCCTCGACGAGGCGGGCGGTGTTGGCATCGACGCCGTTGACGAAAACGCCGATATCCGCCGGGTCGGCGGCAAGGACCCGGGCAGCGAAATTCCCCCGCAGCCAGACGATCCCCTTGACCCGGCCGTCGGCCAGAGCGGTCTCGGCCGCCCGGATGTCGTCGAAATGCCGGGGGGCGAAGTACTCCGAGTGGGAGAAGCCGCCGGTAAAGCTTGCGGTGAGGGGGGTCGAATGCTCCACCACCAGGGCGATGGGGGTGTGCCGGGCATCGAGGGAGACGCCGTAGCCGAACAGCAGGAGCAGCACCAGGGGCATGACGAAGGCGATGGCGATGCTGGAAGGATCGCGGACGATCTGCCACATCTCCTTGCGCAGCAGCCCCCGCAGGCGCAGCAGGGCGGGGCGGCGGATTTCCCTCTCGTCCCCTGCCGGACTCATGGTGCGTTCTCCCCTTCCCGGTGCCCTTCGATGAGGGCGATGAAAGCATCTTCCATCGTCGGTTCCGGCCTGCCGGTGCCGCGAAAGCGCTCCTTGAGGGATTCGGGGGTTCCTTCGGCGAGAATCTCCCCCTGGGCCATGATCACCAACCGGTCGCAGTACTCGGCTTCTTCCATGAAATGGGTGGTCACCAGCACCGTCACCCCCCGCTCGGCCAGCACGCCGATACGCTGCCAGAACTCCCGTCGGGCCAGGGGATCGACCCCCGAGGTCGGCTCATCGAGAAAGAGGATCTCCGGACCGTGCATCAGGGCGGCGGCGAGGGCGAGGCGCTGCTTGAAACCGAGCGGCAAAGTGCCGCTGGCAGTGCCAGCCAGATTCGCCAGTTCGAATTCCTCCAGCGCCCAGTCGATCCTCTGCCGCTGCGTGCGGCCGGAAAGCCCGTAGGCGCTGCTGAAAAAACGCAGGTTCTCGAGAACGCTCAAGTCGGGATAGAGGGAGAACTTCTGGGCCATGTAGCCGATGCGACCGCGCGCCTGGGCGGCGGCGTGGCGCAGGTCCCGCCCGGCTACCTGCAGGCTTCCCGCCGAGGCCGGAAGCAGACCACAGAGCATGCGAAAGGTAGTGGACTTGCCGGCGCCGTTGGCCCCGAGAAGGCCGAAGACCTCCCCGGCGCGCACGGAAAAGGAGATCCCCCGCACGGCGTAGAACTCCCCAAAGCGCCGCTGCACATCACGCACTACGATTACCGCCTCGCCGCCGGCACTTTCGACGGCGACGGGAATCGCCATCGTCGGCGGGGAGGGAAGTCCCACCTGCTCGCGCAGCAGGGTGACGAAACTGTCCTCGAAACGCGGTCCGACCGTCTCCACCGTCACCCCGGACCGGCCGGGAAGAAGGGCCTGCATCTCGGGCGTGTTCCCCGGGGCCATCACCAGGCGGACGCCGTCCTTCTGCACGGTGGCGTCGACGACCCCCTCGGCCCCCGTCAGCTCCTTCTGCAGGAGGCGCTTGTTCACCCCCGGGGCGCGCACATGGAAGCAGCGCCCCTCCATCCGGTGGCTGAAGCCGGCCGGTTCCCCGTGGCCGAGCAGCCGGCCCTCATGCAGCAGGAACACTTCCTGGCAGCGCTCGGCCTCGTCGAGATAGGCGGTGCTCAACAGCACCGCCATTGCCTCCTGTTCCACCAGGCGGTAGACGATGGCCCACAGCTCGCGGCGCGAAACCGGATCGACGCCGACGGTCGGCTCGTCGAGCAGCAGCAGGCGCGGAGGCTGGAGCAGCGTGCAGGCGAGCCCCAGCTTCTGCTTCATGCCACCTGAGAGGTTGCCCGCCAGCCGGTCGGTGAAGGGGCCGAGACCGGTCAGGTGCGTCAACTCCTCGTAACGCCCGGGGCGTCGGGCAGGCGGCACCCCCTTGAGGTCGGCATACAGCTCGAGATTTTCGCCGACGGTCAGGTCTTCGTAGAGACCGAAGCGCTGGGGCATATAGCCGACGGCCCCCTGCACTTCCTCGGGCCGGCGGCGCACGTCGATGCCCAGCACCTGCAGCTCTCCGGCATCGGGTAAGAGCAGTCCGCAGGCCAGGCGCATGAGGGTGGTTTTGCCGGCGCCGTCGGGACCGATGAGGCCGGAGACGATGCCCGGCAGTACTCGCAGGCTCACCCCGTTCAGGGCCCGGGTGACCCGCTGCCCTTGGCGAAAACCCTTGGCCACCCCGTCGAAGGCCAGAGCGACGGTTTCCTCTCGATTACCCCCCGCCGCCACGTGGCGCCTCCGCGCAGGGGTCCGCCCGATCGAGACGCATCCCGTCCCGGTCCTGGTTAAGGGGAACGTCAACGGTCACCGGCATCCCCAGGCGCAGCTCGTTCTGCGGGTTGCAGACATAGACCCGCACCTGATACACCAATTTGCTGCGCAGCTCGGCGGTCTCCACCTGCTTGGGGGTGAATTCGGCCGTGGGGGAGATGTACCCCACCCAGCCGTGGTACTTTTTGCCGGGAAAGCTGTCAGTGGCGACCTCGGCCCTGATTCCCGGGGCGATCTTGCCCAGATCCGGCTCCTCCACGTAGGCCCGCACCCAGAGGGGGTCGGTGAGAGCCAGGGTAAAAACGGGGCTCTGGGGAAAGGCCATGTCCCCAGGTTCGAGGAGGCGGTCCTGAACGACCCCGGCGGCGGGGGCATACAGGCGGGTGTCGGCCAGTTCCTGCGCGGCCAGCTTCAGGGCCGCCCGGCTGGAGGCGAGCCGTGCCCGGGCGGCGGCGATATCCTCCTTGCGTGGGCCCTTCACCGCCAAGGCGAGCTGCTGGCGGGCGGCATCAAGCCGGGCGCGGGCTGCCTTGAGTGCCGCTTCGGCGTCGTCGCGCTTCTGCTTGGAGACATATTCCGTTTTGGCCAGAACACTGGCCCTCCGGTAGGTTGCCTCGGCATCCCGTAGAGTCGCCTGGCTCTCCTCGACCCGCGCCCGGGCGGCGGCGATCTCCTCCGGACGGCTTCCGGCCAGAAGGCGCGCCAGGACCTGCCGGCGGTCGCCGACCTGGGCTCGGACCCGGGCGACCGATGCCTCGTAGCGCACCGGATCGATCCGCGCCACCAGTTGGCCGGGGGCAACGGCGGCTCCCTCCTGCACGTCAATGTGGGAGATCCGTCCCGTGCTCTGAAAGGCGAGCCGGACCTGACGCAGATCGACGTTACCGTAAAGACGCAGGGTGTCCGGCGGCGTCTGTTTGCCCCCGGAGAAAAAAAACCAGACGGCGAGGGCGATCCCTCCCAGGACCAGAATCCCCACCGGCAGCAGCATCCGCCTCTTGCTCATGGTGACATCTCCTTCCGCGCGCGGCTTCCCCCCTCGCGCGTAAGCAGCGCGTTGACGGCCCGCAGATCCTTTTCGCTGAGTACCCCCGCAGCCCGTTTGAGCCGGAGGCGGGCGAGCACGTGCCGATAGCGCGCCAGGTAGTCGTTGCGCTGAGCGACGGCGTAATCCTGAACCACGGTGAGCAGGTCGACGATAGAGCGGGTCCCGACCCGGTAACCCTGCCGGGTCGCCGCCAGGGCGGTGCCGGCCGAGGCGAAGGCCCGGGTGGCCGCCGCCAGCTCCGCGACGCTGCTCTCCAGGGCGAGAAAGGCATTATCGGCCTCGAGCCTTACCCGGTCCTCCAACTCCTCCTTGCGGTGAAGGCTCGCCTCGGCCGTAGCCAGAGCCCGACGGGTGCGGGCGCCGATGGCACCTCCCTGAAAAAGGGGGAATTCCAGGCGCAGGCCCACCAGGGCTTCCTCACGATGGATGTCGGGGAGAAAATCTCCCCGGCTCTTGCGGTAGCTGGCGTCCAGGTCGAGCCGCGGCCAGCGGGCCCGGCGGGCGACGTCGATCTGCCGCCGCGAAACCTGCAGTTCCTCCCGCGCCCGCTCGAGCAGCGACCGGTTTTTCATTGCCACCCCGGTCCAGGCCGACATCCGGTCCGGATGGGGCCCTTGAGGCTGCAGGGGGCCGAGGTCGCGCAGAGCCCCCACCGGTCCGTGGGTGAGACGTTCGAGCTCGCGCCGGGCGACGCGCAGAGCATTTTTCGCCCGGATCCGGTCCGCCTCGGCGGCATCCCGGCGAGCCCTCGCCTCGTCGACCGAAACGATATCGCCGCTGCCAACCTGGCGAAAGGTTTCGGCTTGGTCGAGGATGCGCTGCAGCAGGTCGCGCTGTCCCTGGGCAACGCGCCGCTCGGCGGCGGCCCGCAGAACGGCGAAATAGGCCTGACTCACCTCCAGGGCGAGCTGCTGCTCGGCACCGTGCAAGGCCGCCTCTTGCGCTCGAACCCCGGCATTGGCGGCACTCATGGCAGAATAGGAGGGACCATTGAAGAGGGGCTGCGTCAGGGTGACACTATAGGAGGAGGCCGTGTAGCCTTCGTCCACCGTGAAGGCGGGGAACCCGGTAATGTCGGCATGATTGCGACTGATCCCGGCCGCCGCCGACAGATGCGGCAACAGGCCGGCCCGGGCGAGGGGGCGGTTGGCCTCCTCTGCCTGCAGGCGGGAGCGGACCTGGGCAAGAGCCGGGCTGGTGGCGACGGCCTGACGGTAGACGGTGAGCAGATCGGCTCCCCGCGCGACACCAGCACCGGCGAACAGGCTGCTTGCGAAGAGGAGCGCCGGAACCAACCTCCTGGCAATGAGTAAAAAGGTCATGGGAATCCCACCTGAAAGAATGACCGGCCACCGCTTAAGGTCCGGCCGATAGCACGAAGTCAACATCACACGGCGAAGCAGGCTAACATCCTTGAAACATTATACCTTGATGAAGGTCAATTTTCAGGATCTACCGGTGGCTATGTTTCAGAAAGGTGAAGAGAAGGACGCCGGGGAGGTGAGATTTCTGGGGAAATGAATGAAGAATGGGGGGAAAGAAAGGCTTCAGGTCCGGATGGGGCCTTTATAAAAATCGTTCCTCCAAAAAAGCGGCAACCTCCTCGGGCCGATTCAGGTCCAGAACGGGGACGTCGAGTTCGAGGGGCTCGTCGCTGGCCACCGCGATCAAGGTCGGGTCGTTCACCGCGCCCCGGCTCAACAGCTCCGGCGCATGAGAGCGCCGGTGCACCTCGATCTTCGGCAACCCACCCTGTTTGAACCCTTCGGTCAGCACGATGTCCACGTCGGCAAAATAGGTGGAAATCAACTCCTCGATCGGCGGCGAGGCGGCGTGCTTCTTCACCAGAGCGAGCTTCTCCGCGGAGGAAATCAGCATGGTGTCCGCTCCGGCGGCGGTCAACCGGTGGCTGTCCTTTCCGGGGTGGTCGATAGCGAAGCGATGGGCGTCATGTTTGACGACGCCGACCTTATGCCCGCGCCGCTTCAGCTCGGCGATGACCTTCTCCAGAAGAGTTGTTTTCCCGGTTCCCGACCGGGCCACGAACGAGACCGCTGGAATCGTCATAAAATGGCTCCTTGAAAGTAGGGGGGCAAATTATCGGTCACGAAAAATCCGCTCCCTTTTCCGGCAGTTCAATCTCTACCTGCAAGCCCCCGTCCGGAGCATTGACCGCTGTAACGCTGCCCCCGTGCAGATGCACCGCCCGTTCGGTAATGGCGAGGCCGATGCCCGTGCCGCCGCTTTCCCGGTCCCGGGCCTCCTCCACCCGGTAAAAGGGCTGGAAGATTTTAGGCAACTCCCCCGCCGGAACCCCGGGGCCGTGATCTCGCACTCGGACCAGGGCGGTTCCGGCCGGCCGCAGCTCAAGCGAGACCTCCACCGCCGTCCCCTCGGCCGTATGACGAAGGGCGTTGCGGACAACGTTTTCGATCGCCCGCCGCAAGAGCTCCCGAGAGCCGGTGAGAGAAAAGGGGGTACTTTTCTGCAAAACCACCGAGCGCTTGCGGTTTCGCGCCTCGAAATCGGCGTCCTCAACCACCTCCCCGACCAGCTGTTCGAGGGCGATCGGGACCGGACGGAGCAGACCGCTGCGGCTTTCCAGCAGATTCAGGCTGAGCAGCTGCCCGATCATCTCGTTCAAGCGCTCGGCTTCGCGCTCGATGCGATTCAGGGCCGCGTGGGCCCCTTCCCCCGACCGCTTGCGGGCCAGCGCCAGGGCGACGTTGAGGCGGGCGAGCGGCGAACGCAGTTCATGAGAGACATCGCGCACCAGGCGCCGCTGGGAACCGATCAGATCCTCGATGCGCTCCGCCATCTGGTCGAACTCCCGGGCCAGATCCGCGATATCGTCCTGCCCCCGGATGCCGTCGCCCACCCGGGTGGAGAGATCGCCTCCGGCGAACTGCTGGGTGGCCTGGCGAAGCTTCCGAATCGGCGCACTCAGCGAACGTGCCAGCAGATAAGCGATCAGGCCGGTGACGAGAAAGGTTACGATCAGGCGGGAGGTGAGGCGATGGGGATTGAGGATGCGCTCCAAACGACTGGGCCGCTTCAGTTCGGTGACAAAGACATAGTGGTCGGTCACCGGAAGCGCCACCCACAGGCCCCGAGGACTGGGCACGAACTGGATCGTGCCGCTGCGTTCGACCTGATGGGCCAGTCTCGCGACATCGGGAGAAGCGGGGATTCCGCCGAGGGGACCCTGCGTTTTGCGAAACAGAAACACAGGATGACCGGATTTTCGCTCCAAGGAAAGGATTTTGCTGTGCAAGGCCCCCGGACCGCCCTGCTCGTAGGCGCCGATCAAACTCGTACTTTGACGGATCAGATACCGCCGGTGGCGCTCCAGACTCCCCTTGCCGTGATCGGTGGTCAGGGCGAGCACGATGCCGATGGTGGCAATCAGCGTCATGGCCACCCAGAACCAGAGAAATATTTTGACGAAAAGGCTGCGCATGCTAGCCCGACTGCTCCCCGGTTTCCGCCGACAGGGCATATTGATAGCCGATACCGCGCACGGTTTTGATCCGCTCCATTTCTCCTACCTGATGACCCAGCTTCTTGCGCAGGCTGCTGATATGCACGTCGAGGCTTCGGTCATAAGGGGAAAGCCGGCGCCCCAGCACCGAGCGGACCAGATCTTCACGACTCACGATCTGCCCCGCCTGGCGCAGCAACATTTCCAGTAGAGAGAACTCGACGGAGGTCAAATCCACCTCCCGCCCCCGCTGCTTGACGGTACGTGAGCCGACGTTCAGTACGATGTCGCCCAGAACCAGTCGTTCGCTCGGCGCTGTGCCGGGTGTCTCTTTTGCCGCGGGAGTTTCGGCGCGACGCTGAATCGCCCGGATGCGCGCCACCAGTTCCCGGGGATTGAAGGGCTTGGGAAGATAGTCGTCGGCGCCCATCTCCAGCCCGACGATGCGGTCCACATCGTCGCCGCGGGCGGTGAGCATGATCACCGGAATCTTGGAATGCTCGCGAATGCGGCGCAGCACCTCGAAGCCATTCATCTCCGGCAGCATAACATCCAGAACCACCAGCGAAGGGGCGCCCGACAGCGCCACTTCGACCCCCGCCTTGCCGTCGTTAACGCTCTCCAGCTCGAAACCCTCCGGAGTCAGGTATTCACCCAACAGTTCGCACAGTTCGATATCGTCGTCGATGACCAGAACGCGGCTCATCCGTCCCTCCCCTCGCTCAAGGTTTGCCCCATTGTAAACCAAAATCCGCTCTGCTGCGGTAAAGAATTGTAAAGACTCTCTTTTCCGGCCTAAAAAAACTTTACCGGAAACAGCTCACTCTTAATACCGGCTTTAAATTGAATCCGGTAGGCTGGAATCAAACGCAGGTGAAAGGAGGAGACCCCATGACACATCGGATGAAAAGAATGAGAACCTGGACCACCCGATTTCTGGCAATCGCCATGGTGGCAGCCGGGCTGTTTCTGAGCACAACCGCCCCTTCCCGGGCCGAAGGCACCGACAAGAACCGGAAGGAGATTCGGCATCACCAGACGGTTCGGCATCCCAGGGTGGTCCAGCATCGCCGGACGGTCCAGCATCGCCGGACGGTCCAGCATCGCCAGACGGTTCAGCATCGCAGGACGGTTCAGCATCGCAGGGTGGTTCGGCATCGCAGGGTGGTTCGGCATCGCAGGGTAACGATGCCGGAGAATCGGCTCCGACTCCATCGGAGCATCCGGGTCGGCCGCTTTACCTACTATTTTCACCAGGGCCACTTTTACCGCAGGGGGCCCCGCGGTTATCTTTCGGTTCGCGCCCCTTTCGGCGCCATGATGATGAGCCTGCCCCTCGGAAGTGTCCGTGTTACGGTGGGCGGCCTCGACTACTGGATGGCTGACGGGATCTATTTTCGCCCGGAGCTCCAGGGGTACCGGGTGGTGACGGCGCCGCTCCCGCCGGCCTCAGCACAGGGAGCAATCGCCGTGGAGGTTCCCTCCCTGAACGTCCGTTCGGGCCCGGGGTTGGATTTTCCGGTCGTGACCCAGGCCGTACAGCCTGAAGTTCTAGCCGTGATTGGCAACGCGCCCGGTTGGTATTACGTCAAATTGCCGGACCGGGAGGTCGGCTGGGTCATGGCCCGGTTCACTCGGCCGCTTCCGCAGGGGTGAGAGCTTCGGTCCGAAAATAGGCTGGTGAGTCGGTCTGCTTTCCGCCCGGACAGGGCTCTTGGTTTTCCTGGACCCTTTCCGTGGAACGTGTTCAAATGGTTGTTTCTCAGGGGGTTGATGCGGCGCAACCGGCACATCGTTGCTGGCCGAAGCGGCAGGGGCGCAATGGCCTGGGGCACCGTCGCCTCGCGCTGTTCTGTGCCGCCGGAAATCGAGCCCGCAGAAACGCTCGTCCATCGATCGTGGAGTCAAAGGAATGAATGGAAAAAGGATCGGTACTGTCGTAAAAATCGCCCTGACGGTCGCCGGGGTTCTGCTGGTGGCGAAGCTGGGCCTGAGCCTGGTCAAGCCGGCCGGGGACGCGGCCGTGAAGGCTCCCTTCCAGGTCGCAGCGGTGCGCCGGGGGACGCTGGAGACGCTGGTCTCCAGCACCGGAACGCTGGCGGCGGTGGAGACCGTGGATGTCGGCACCCAGGTCTCGGGAACCATCTCCCGCCTGGCCGTCGACTTCAACGATCGGGTGAAAAAAGGGCAGGTGCTGGCGGTCCTCGATCCATCCCTGTTTCAGGCCGCCGTCGCGGAGGCCGAGGCATCGGGACAAAAGGCGCGGGCGCAGCTCGCCCAGGCCGAGGACGAATTCCGGCGCAATAAACCCCTGCTCGAGCAGGGGTTTATCTCCGAACAGGACTTTCTCCCCTACAAAACCGGGGTCGCCACGGCCCAAGCCGATCTGGCTTCGGCGCAAGCCGGTCTGAAACGCGCCCGGACCAATCTCTCCTATGCCGTCATTCGCTCTCCGATCAAGGGCATCATCATCGCCCGCAACGTCGATGCCGGGCAGACCGTCGCCGCCAGCTTCAACACTCCCACCCTGTTTGTCATCGCCAAGGACCTCG
>Ga0102962_1001325_pt1 | contig 9919 bp, 7 predicted proteins | sample SalPonF2_C_D2_MG_FD_84519 | JGI IMG/M metagenome (GOLD analysis project Ga0102962, IMG submission 84519) | Salt pond soil microbial communities from South San Francisco under conditions of wetland restoration - Salt Pond MetaG SF2_C_D2_MG ... | reverse complement strand
CTTCTGGTGCCGCCGCTGCAGCGAGCAGTCCCGCTCGCCCAGGTGGCGGACGGTGCCGTGTTCGTCCGCGAGCACCTGCACCTCGACGTGACGCGGGTCCGCGAGGTAGCGTTCGAGGTAGACGGCGTCGTTCCCGAAGTAGGCCTCGCCCTCCCGCCTCGCGGCCTCGAACTTCTCCTCGGCCTCGGCGGCCTCGGTGACGACCTTCATGCCGCGGCCGCCGCCGCCGCCCTCCGCCTTGATCGTGATCGGGTAGCCGTGCTCGTCGGCGAACTCCCTGACCGCGTCGACGGTCTCGACCGGGTCGGTCGTCCCGGGGACGATCGGGACGCCGGCCTCCTCCATCACGGTCCGGGCGTTCGTCTTCCCGCCGAGGCGGTCCATCGAGTCGGCGGACGGGCCGATCCACGCGATCCCGGGCGTCTCTTCGACGCGGCGGGCGAACGAGGCGTTCTCCGCGAGGAAGCCGTACCCCGGGTGGATCGCGTCCGCACCCGCGCGTCGCGCGGCGTCGACGATCGCCTCCTGGTCGAGGTACGACTCGGCGGCGCGGGCCGGCCCGACGTTGTACGCCTCGTCGGCGTACCGGACGTGGCCGGCGTGCCTGTCCGCGTCGGAGTAGATCGCGACCGTCGAGACGTCGAGGTCCGCGCAGGCGCGCATCGCGCGGACGGCGATCTCTCCCCGGTTCGCAACGAGGACCTTCTCGAACATACGGAACCGTTCCCCCAGGGGCCACCTTACGCTGTCGGAGCGACCCGGAACCCGGGAAGTCCCACGGCGAAGGTCGGCGGTGAAGGTCGGACGAAGGGCATAATTGCTATTCCACAATACATAGTAAACTATCGATGGTATCAGATTCGTCGCCCGACACCCGTACGGAGTCGCCAATTCCCATCTCGTGATCTAAACGCGAGTTTGAGCCCTCAATCCGAAAATAACGGTCCTAACTTATCGTTCCCAGCCGGCTGCACCCGCTTCGTTCCAAAGCGGCCCTCTATGCCCCCACAGCTCCGAAAAGCGCCGCATAACGGATTTTCCGCATTCAGAAACCGCGTTCGCCCCATAAACATAAACTATTTGAATATATTTCGAAACGGTATGGCTGTGGTGAGGTTCTATCCCGTCAGTTCCCGATGTCCTGTCGGTCCATCGGTTCGACAGGATGCGTCGATACGACGGACGTGGCTGCCGGCGATACGCGTACGTCCGGCAGGCATAAGTGCGGCGACGGCCTCGACTGAGACGGACGGAGTCGCGAAGACGTGGCTACGGAGGGCGCGGATGCCGTTCGTTGGCAGTCTCCCTAGGACTGAACGGCCGTCGCGCGCTCACCAGTTGTGTCCGCCTACAGCACGACGTCGTCGCCAGGCGAGGGTTGCGGTGCCTAGCGTATATAGTTGACCGTATCGGATTCCCGCGCGTCGACCGTATCGCATCCCCGTGCGTCGATCGTATCGCATCCCCGCGCGTCGACCGTGCCAGGTCTCTGCTCCCGGATCGACCACCCGTCCGTCTTCCGGTCTGGTCACTCGAACCGCGACCGAGGAAGCGAAGTAGTTTGTCCGACCCTAGCGGTGGACAAATCGAGCTCGATTCTGTCCATCCCTTGGGGTGGATAAGCGAGCGGCCAGCGAGGCCTCTATCGCGAGGAGGCACGCACCCAAAACCCCCACGAGAGGCACTCTACCGGCCGTTCACGAGCTATCGTCCGGCTGGATGCGACGACGGGGACGGTTGGAAGGATATTTGGGGTGGCCGGCGCAATCCACGAGTGTATGGAGACGGAGGACGCAGAAGACCACGGGCACCTCTTGCCGGCCGTCCGGGACTGGCCGCGCGGCTACGGCGAGGCGAGCTGGTGGCCCTTCTTCACGGCGGTCGGACTCGCGATCGTATACCTCGGCGCGACCGTGTACACGGTCGGAAAACCGACCGACGCGCTCTCGCCGACGGTCGGACTCTACCTGTTCGGCGCCGGACTGGCGCTGACCGGCGTCGGAATGCTCGCGTGGATCTACCAGGCGTTCGTCCAGGACTTCTGGGGGCAGCACTCGCCGACCGGCGGACTGTCGCTCCAGATCGGGATGTTGCTCTTCCTCGCGACGGACGTCGCGACGTTCGGCGCGCTGTTCGCCTACTACTTCTTCATCCGGGTCGGCCACTGGCAGGCGAGCTACCTCCCGAGAGACGGCCTCCTCTCGGGGCTCCTGGTCGCGAACACGGTGGTGCTCCTGCTCTCGAGCTTCGCGCTCCGGTGGACCGAGGTCCAGATCGAACGGAACCGCCACCGCCGCTTCGTGCAGGGCGTCGTCCTGACGTTCCTCCTTGGTCTCGGCTTCGTCGTCGGGCAGGCCATCGAGTACTACGGCTACGTCGTCCACGAGGGGTTCACGCTCACCTCCGGGATCTTCGCGAGCGGCTTCTTCGCCCTCACGGGCTTCCACGGACTGCACGTCGTCTTCGGGCTGTTCTTGCTCGCGATCCTCGCCCTCCGCGGCGCCTACGGCCAGTACGACGAGGACCGACACGTCTCCGTCACGACCGTCTCCTGGTACTGGCACTTCATCAGCGCGGGCTGGCTGTTCTTCGTCGCCGTCATCTACATCGGTTCGACGCTGGGCACGTCGTTCAGCCCGTTCTGAACGTCGGTCGCCGGCCCGGCCGACCGTCGCTCGACCCCGGAGAGACAGGAAGCCGTTCCCTCGGGGCACACTCGGTCGATCGCGGACCGGTGCCGGGACCCGGACCGTATTTCACCTCGGACCGCCAACCGTCGCCCAGATGAGTCAGCACGCAAGCGTCTTCGAGAAGGAGGTACTGCTCGACATCGCCGTGAACATCCTGCCGCTCGTGATCCTCGCCTCGCTCGCCGGCCTCTACCTCGCGTTCAACCACTGGCCGAACGCGCCCCTGCTCGGACGACTCCTCCAGTTCGGCCTCATCGTCGTCCCCTTCGTCGTCCTCGCGATCGTGACGTACGTGGCGGCGAGGCAGATGGAGGTCGTCGAGGACGTCGAGACCGGTCCCTGAACGCCGTCGGACCGAACCACCACCATACTTGTTCTCGGCCCACTCACCCACCCACATGGTAGCGTCTGCTACGTTAGATCTAACAGTGTTAGTCGGACTGTTACTCCTCGCCGTCGCGGGGTGGGTGACCCGCCTCGAAGACTGGCGGACGTACGCCCCCATCGGGGGAGCGCGAGGCGACGGAGCCACTGCGCACGGCCACGCGGAGAAGCCCGCGGGGCTGACGCGGTGGCTGACGACCGTCGATCACAAGGACATCGGACTCCTCTACATCGTGTTCGCGCTCGTCGCGTTCGCGTGGGGCGGCCTCGCGGCGATGCTCATGCGCATCGAGTTGCTCACCCCGAAGATGGACTTCCTCTCCTCGTTCGGGGGCATCCACACGTACAACGCCCTCTTCACGACGCACGGGATCACGATGCTGTTCCTCTTCGGGACGCCGTTCATCGCGGGGTTCGCGAACTACCTGATACCGTTGCTCGTGGACGCCGACGACATGGCGTTCCCGCGGATCAACGCCATCGCCTTCTGGATCCTGCCCTTCGCCACCCTGCTCATGTGGGGCGGGTTCCTCCTCCCGGAACTCGGGATCAACGTGCAGGCCCCCGCGACGGGGTGGACGCTCTACACCCCGCTCTCCGAGCACCTCTCGAACCCGGGAGTGAACATGTTCCTGCTGGGCTTTCACCTCTCGGGCATCTCGACGACGATGGGGGCGATCAACTTCATCGCGACCATCGTCGCCGAGCGCGACAGCGCGACGGTCCCCTGGTCGAAGCTCGACATCTTCAGCTGGACCGTGCTCGTCCAGTCCGGCCTCGTCGTGTTCGCGTTCCCCGTGCTGGGCGCGGCGAACGTCATGTTGCTCCTCGATCGGAACTTCGGGACGACGTTCTTCAATCCGAACGGCGGCGGCCCGCTCCTCTGGCAGCACCTCTTCTGGTTCTTCGGCCACCCCGAGGTGTACATCCTCGTGTTGCCGCCGATGGGAATCGTCAGCCTCGTCCTGCCGAAGTTCTCCGGGCGGAAGCTCTTCGGGTTCAAGTACATCGTCTACTCGACGCTCGCCATCGGCGTCCTCTCCTTCGGCGTCTGGGCGCACCACATGTTCAGCACGGGCATCGACCCGCGCCTGGCCACGTCCTTCATGGCGGTGTCGCTCGCCATCGCCCTCCCCTCGGCCGTCAAGGTGTTCAACTGGACCACGACGCTCTGGAACGGCAAAATCCGGTTGACGGCGCCGATGCTCTTCTGCGTCGGCTTCATCCAGAACTTCATCGTCGGCGGGGTCACCGGCGTCATGGTCGCGGCCGTCCCCTTCGACCTCGTCATGCAGGACACCTACTACGTGGTGGGGCACTTCCACTTCATCGTGTTCGGGGCCATCGGCTTCGCGCTCTTCGCGGGCGTCTACTACTGGTTCCCGATGGTCACCGGCCGGATGTACGACCGCACGCTCGCCCGCTGGCACTTCTGGCTCTCCATCGTCGGGAGTAACGTGACCTTCTTCGCGTTCCTCGCGCTCGGCTACGGCGGGATGCCGCGGCGGTACGCGACCTACCTGCCGAAGTTCATGGGCTGGCACGACGTCGCCACGGTCGGGGCGTTCATCATGCTGTTCGGCCAGCTCGCCTTCGTCTGGAACATCTGGCAGTCCTGGCGCTACGGCAAGCGCGTCGATGACGCCGATCCGTGGAACCTCAAGGAGAGCGACCAGTTCACCAACGAGTGGGAGTGGTACGAGCGCGAACGGCTCCCCGCGCTCACGGACGGCGGCGGCGAGGAGCGCTCGACGCAGGAGTCCGACGACTGATCCCGTCCGCCGTCGGGGAGCACCGCGACGGTCGTCCCGGGCGGATCACTCGCCGTTCGTCGGGGACGCGGCGTCGAACGCGACCGTCTCCCAGTCCGCGGGCGACAGTTCGGTGCCGTCGAAGCGCTCGTAGCCGGGGTAGGCCGAGAGGACGAGCACCTCGACCCGGTCCGCGAGGTAGTCGACGAGGCGGTGGAGGTTCGCGTCCTCGAGGCCCGTGTGACCGTCGAGGAGCATGACGGGGAGCCGCTCGGCGACGTCGAAGGCCTCGTGTCCGGCGAGCGCGGCCACGATGCCGAGGAGTTCGCGTTCCCCCTCGCTGAGCGCGTCGAGGGGGGCCTCGCGACCGCCGCGCGCGACGACGAGTTCGAAGCCGTCCGTGAGCCGGGCCGTCTCGAACCCGACGTCGAAACGCTCGAGCAGGTCCGCGAGCGCCTCCGAGAACGCCTCGCGCGTCTCCCGTTCGACGCGCTCCGTCCGGGTTCGGAGCCGCGTGAGTTCGGCCGAGAGGTCGTCGTACTCGGCGTCGAGTTCGTCGACGCGCTCGGCGGCGCGCTCGGCCGCGTCCAGGTCGCCTCTGGCGTCCGATAGCTCCGCCTCGACGTACTTCCGTTCGCTCCGGACCTCCGCCGTCTCGTCGAGCGACGCCTCGGCCGCCTCAGTGCGCTCCTCGATGGCCGCTTCGAGTTCCGTCAGGCGTTCGCGGGCGGCCTCGAGGTCCGCCTGCACCTCGGCGAATCGGGACTCGAGGTCCCCAACCAGATCGGTCAGTTCCGAGCGCCGGCGCTTCGCGCGCTCGACCTCCCGGTTCCGGTCCTCCAGGCGATCGACGGCCGAGCGCGCGTCCGCGACCCGCTCTCGAAGGCGACCCAGGCGGTCGTCCACGGCCGCCAGCGCGTCCGCCACCTCCTCGCGGGTGGTCTCGCCGCCGCAGACCCAGCAGGTGAGTGCGTCCGTTTCGAGGCCGTGCGAGACGTCCGTCAGGAGGGAGAGGCGGTCCTCGTCCAGCACGCGCTTGTTCGCCTCGTAGACCGACTGGAGGAGGTCGGCGTCCCGTTCGAGGTCGCGGAGGTCCGACTCGCGGCGTTCGAGTTCGGCCGCGACGTCGTTCGCCGTCGGGACGTCCAGGTCCTCGAGTTCGCCGCGTCGGTCGGCGAGCGACTCGCCCACGTGCGCCTCGGTGGCTTCGAGGCGACGGACTTCGCGCTCGACCCGGTCTCGCTCGGCCTGCAGTTCGGCCAGTTCGTCCCGCGCGTGGTCCACGGGCCGCTCCCGCTCGACGGCGGCCGCGTCCTCGCGGCGTTCCTCGAGGCGCGACTCGAGTTCGCGGACGCGCTCCGCGAGCGCCGGCCGCCGGGCCGCGCGCTCTTCGACCCGCTCGCGCGCGGTCGCAACCCGGTCGCGCTCGGCCCGGACCTCGGCGATCCTGGCTTCGATCCGCTCCAGGTCGATCGGACGGGTGAGGACCGACTCGAGGTCCTCGCCCAGGCGGACGGCCCGGCGGAGGTCGTTCGTCTCGTCGAGGAAGGCGAAGAGTTCGGCGCACGCGAGGTCGACGTCGTCCGTCAGGTACGGCCGTCCCGAACGGGTGACCTCGCCGCCCGAGCGCGCGAGTTCGACCGCGTAGCGGTCGTCGCCCGTGTCGAGTTCGACCCGCCCGTCGTCCGCGCCCTGCGTGAGCGGCGCGCCGACGCCGAAGACCGCCTCGATGGCCGCGAGGAAACTCGACTTCCCCTGCCAGTTGCTCGCGCGCACGGCGTTCACGCCGTCGGTGAGTTCGGCGTCCGCGTGGAGGATGCCCGCGACGTTCTCCACGGTGAGTCGGTAGGTCGTCATGACGCGCCGAACGCCACCGCGTCGAGCGGCGAGACGGGGCTGGACGTCGTGAGGAAGTGGAGGAGGAGGAAGGCGACGTGGTTGAGGACCAGCACCGCGCCGATCCCGAGCGAGAGGTGGCGATGGGTGCCGCCGTCCGTCTCGGGGGTCTCGTCGACCCGCGCCGACCCGGCCTCGTCGGGCGCGTCGCTCGAGGCGTCACCGGCGTCGGGCGAGTGGTCGGGGCAGATGTATCCGCGGTCGAGCGCGACCTCGAACGGCACCCGGGTCGAGCAGTCCGGACAGGTGAGTTTCACCTCGACGTCGACCTCCGCCTCGGCGGCGCGCGGGACTCGGCCCGAGGAGGAGAGGCTGGAGAGCGTCGAGGCGACCTTCGACTTCGCGAGGTTGCGGGCGACGTCGTGGGTGTCGCGTTGCCAGTCGGACGTCGTCTCGGACGCGGGTTCGCGCTTCTCGACGTCGGTGCAGTTCCGGAGGTGATTGTGCATGGTCGACCCGGAGACCATCTCGCGGCGGACGGTCTCGATGTCGATGTCGTAGGCGGCGAGGTCGGCGCGGAGTTCGCCCCTGTCGAGCGAGTCGTCCCCGCGGATCAGGTCGTACTCCCGGTCGAGGTGGATGCCGACCGACGGGCGGTCGTGGCGCTCGTAGACGGCCTCCAGGACGCGCTCGTTGAACCAGTCCGCGAGGGTGCGATACCCCTGTGGGGACCGCCCGTCCGCCCCGACCCACCGCTCCGCCAGGTAGCCCCCGACGGAGTCGTACTCGGGACTGGAGACCCTGAGATCGTATTTCTCGATCAGAGAGTCGACCTTGCACATCGTACACGTCACCGTTCGACCCGCGTAGATAAAAGTACCCCAGTCGCCGCGGGTCGGCTCAGACGTGGAAGGCCTCGTACGGGAGGTGTGCGAGATGCGTGAGGCAGATCGGACAGCCGACGGAGACCTGCGGCCCGGTGAGTTCGGCGTCGTCGACGCGCGTGAACTCCCCCGACGCGGAGCGGTAGGACGTGCGCGCCACCTCGAAGACGGTGAGCGACTCGTTGCCGCACTCCGGACACGGGTCGCCCCGCTCCCAGTCCGGGTGGGTGGTCCCGTGACGGATCGTGACTGCGTCCTCGGGCAGGCCCTCCAGTTCCGCGAGGAGATCCGCGACGCGCAGGTGGTCGCCCCGGCCGACGGCGGGGTCGTCGTCCACGGTTCCGAGGCGCTCGCCCGGCGGCGAGACGTCCTCGGTCACGCGGATGACGATGGTGATCACGGGTCGGCCCGTTCGGGTTTCGTCGGCAGTGGGGACCGACTCGTGCGCGCGGTGGCGGTCGGCGGCGTGTGGCCCCCGTCCGGGGAAACCGGTCGGACGCCGCGGGCGAGGGGATCGAGAAGAATTGATACGGTCGGACGTCCCGACTCTGGCAACCGCATGAGCGAGCGTTGGGGTCGTCCGACCTTAACACCTATCGGATCGAGGTCGCCCGCAGTGACGTCGTCGACGCGACCGGATCGGTTCGCTCGGGCCGTGGAATCGAGGTCGATACCGACCGGTCCGTCCGGGCAGTGGTCGGCACCACATACATAGTATTCTACGGACTGGTAGCGAAAGACGGGGCGTCGACGGCCGAGCTACTGTCCGTTGCGGACGGGGCGGCACGACGCGGCTGGCCGCGAAGGCGCGTAGACGACGGCGTTTGCGACGCGGGAGGTGAACTCGCAGCTCTGTAGCCGGCCTACGGATCCGTAGAGGGACGCTCAATGCGGAGAAGGGACTCGTGACTTGCCGGGGATTTGCCTGCTGGCAGGAGTTGGAGTGGTCTGGAAACCGTACTGGCTTCGATCAGTCGGTCGAGAGGGGACGGCGCGTGTCCACGACGGAAGGACCGAAAAACCCGTCCGGGCAGACGAGCCGCGCGAGCGGTTCCCGGCGTGAGTTTCGGACGGAGGACTGCGAACGCCACCGACGGGCGGTCTGCGGTCTCGTCACCCCGAAACGAGGTCGATGTCCCACTCCCTCAGAATCGATCGCTCCGGCCGGCGGCGGTCCACTCGTCCGACGGTGCGCCGGTGGGCACCCGCTCGCACGTCCCGCCCAGCGCGTCGAGGCGGCCGGAGAAGCGCCACTTCTCGCCGTCCCACGAGTCGCGGTCGGTCCGCGCGGTGGCCGCGGCCGCCGCGGCGACCTCGTCGAGGTACCCGGCGACGGCGACCGCGATGGCGGCGGTTTCCGCGTCGGTCGGGTCGGGGCTCGCGTCGAGTCTCATAGGGGGATGTTGCCGTGCTTCTTGTCGGGGGTGCGCTCGCGCTTCGAGGCGAGCATCTCCAGGTCGGAGACCAGGCGCGCGCGGGTCTCCGCGGGTTCGATCACGTCGTCGATGAACCCCCGATCGGCCGCCGTGTAGGGGTTCGCGAACTCCTCGCGGTACTCCTCGACGAGGACGTCCCGGAGTTCCGCCTCGTCCTCGGCGTTCGCGAGTTCGCTCCGGTAGAGGACGTTGACGGCCCCGCGCGGACCCATCACCGCGATCTCGGCGGTCGGCCACGCGTAGTTGACGTCCGCGCCGAGGTGCTTCGAGGCCATCACGTCGTACGCGCCGCCGTAGGCCTTCCGGGTGACGACGGTGAGCAGCGGGACGGTGGCCTCCGAGTAGGCGTAGAGGAGCTTCGCGCCGCGGCGGATGATGCCCTCGTGCTCCTGGCCGGTCCCGGGGAGGAAGCCCGGGACGTCCACGAAGGTGAGGACCGGGACGTTGAACGCGTCGCAGAAGCGGACGAAGCGGCTGGCCTTCTCCGAGGCGGCGATGTCGAGAGTGCCGGCGTTCACGCGGGGCTGGTTCGCGACGACGCCGACGGAGCGACCGTCGAGGCGCGAGAACCCGACGACGAGGTTCTTCGCGTAGTCCGGCTGGACCTCGAAGAACGATCCCTGGTCGACGACTTCCGCGACGACGTCCGTGGCGTCGTACGGCTTTCGCGGCTGGTCGGGAACGATCCCCTCCAGGGCCTCCGAACGGCGGTCGGGGTCGTCCCGCGGCTCGACGCGCGGCGGGTCCTCGACGTTGTTCTGCGGAAGGTAGGAGAGGAGGCGCCGGATGTCGTCGAGGGCCTCCTCCTCGGTGTCCGTCGCGAAGTGGGCGACGCCCGACTCGCTCGCGTGCGTCCCGGCGCCGCCGAGTTCGTCGAATCCCACCTCCTCGCCGGTGACGGTCTCGACGACGTCGGGGCCGGTGATGAACATGTGGCT
>Ga0102962_1001323_pt1 | contig 9923 bp, 7 predicted proteins | sample SalPonF2_C_D2_MG_FD_84519 | JGI IMG/M metagenome (GOLD analysis project Ga0102962, IMG submission 84519) | Salt pond soil microbial communities from South San Francisco under conditions of wetland restoration - Salt Pond MetaG SF2_C_D2_MG ... | reverse complement strand
TTCAATACTTCAAGCATAGCCATACGTTCGAAGTTCTTACCGGCTTCTTCTAATTCTTTCAATTTAGCTGTTGGTTCGAGCATAGCAAACATAAAGGCTTGTTGAGCTGCCCGGGTCCCGACTACATAGGCTCCGATACGATTAATGCTACCATCGAAGAAGTCAAGTCCGATATTAACCCTGTTGAGGAATTCGTTGCGGATAATTTCCTGAGCGATGAGTTGTATTTCGTCATTAAAAGTAACTACATGGTCGCTGTCCCAGCGAACACCACGAGTGACATGCAGCAGAATTTCATCAAGATACTGAAGTACAGAAGAGATCTTATCGCCCACCTGCTCAGTTGGATGGTAATGACCATTGTCCAGGCAAAGCAATGTGTCATTTTTTATTGCATAACCAAGATAAAAGTCATATGAACCAACAACCATGGCTTCACTTCCTATTCCAAATAGTTTACTTTCAACAGAATCCTTCATCTGGGATCTGGGATATTCAACACTCAGAATCTCATCAAGGGATTGCTTAAGAAGGGTACGGTATCCGTTGCGATCGATGGGCATGTCTTTAGATCCATCAGGAATCCAGAGATTATGTACACAAGGTGTACCAAGCTGTTCACCCATGGCTGCCGATATCTTACGGCACTGCTGTACATGTCTGATCCAGAATTTACGTACACTCTCATCTTTGCTTGAAAGAGTCCATCCATCATCTGCCTTTGGGTGAGAGAAACAGGTTGCATTAAAATCAAGACCAATGCCTCTTTCCTTTGCCCAGTCAATCCAACCCTGGAAATGCTCTACATCTATCTGATCCCTGTCAACAAACTTGCCGCCGAATTCACCATAAATGGCATGCAGATTCACCCTTTGTTTGCCAGGTAGTAATGCCATCACCTTATCCAGATCTTTTCGCATCTGCGGAATGGATTTGGCTTTGCCGGGATAATTTCCGGTAACCTGAATGCCACCACCACCCAGCTCCGAATCTGGTTTCTCAAAGCCACCAACATCATCAGTTTGCCAGCAGTGGAGGCTGATTACAACATCTTTCATTTTTTCAATTACAGCATCAGTATCAATGCCATATTTTGCATATTGACTTTTTGCAAGTTTATATGCCTCTTCGATATGTGTTTTGTTTGTCATAATGTATGTTTTATTCGAAAATTATTTTCAGCCTAATTTCACTACAAAAGTAGAGAGTATGAGGATAATAATACCAATAACAAGGATGGTAATGGTTTTTTTCCCGGTTCCTTTCCATTCTTTCAATACAATGCCCCAAATATTGCTGAAGGATATATTAAGGGCCATTAGGATACTCCAGGAGAATACAGCCATATTGGCCGGTAGCTGGCTTTTCCCCATCCCAAAAAAATGGAACTGAATAAACCATAAAAATCCGGCAAGAAACGTAAAAAATAAATTATTGAAGAATACCCCTGCACCACTTGAAAAATAATCCGTGTATGTCTTATTCTTAATATTCAGATATACGGTATACACAAGATTGGTGGCAAATCCACCAAGCAGGATATAAATCAATACAGGATTGGTCAGATAAAGACTACTTGTTCCGTATTTTGCAGCGGTTTCAGAAATTGGAGCACCAGCCTCGATACCATAATTAAAACAAGCACTCATGATCCCGGCAAAGACAGCAATGATCAAGCCTTTTTTCAGTGCAAATTCTTTAATGGCGGCTTTTCGTTCCTCTTCTGAAAGTGATTTGCTTTTAAGAGAACCTGCATAGCCGATTACTGCAATACCGGCGACTCCCAATGCCACTCCAACAACAGTAAGAATACCCGCTGTTGAGCTAAAGAGATGGTCGCCTGCGACCAACGGGGGAATCAACGTTCCGAAGGCAGAACAGAACCCAAGTGCTATACTTTGCCCTAATGCAACCCCTAAGTAACGGATGCTTAATCCAAATGTCAATCCGCCAACACCCCATAATGCACCAAAAAAGATGGCCCATAATTTTGCGGAAGTAGGCGATTCAGATAATATTTGCATCAAAGAACCATGTGGAACTGTAAAGTAAGCAAACAACCAGGGCGCAATAAGCCAGGCGGCAACACCCTGCATGATCCAGTATGATTCCCAGGACCAGATTTTTACTTTTTTAAAAGGAACATAAAAACTGGAAGCTCCAATACTTCCAATGGCGATGAGTAGGATACCTAATAGTGGATTCGCGTTCATTTTAGCTAGATTGTTAATTGTATTTTTTGATAATTATTTTGAAAAATGTAAAATGCTGAGGTTTTGATATTAATAACAAATATAAAGTTTATAATCTGTCAGCATTTATCCAATCTGATATTTATTTTGTCCAAATTGGTCAAAAGGCTTTTACTTTTTCAAAACTGCCAATCCGTCAAGGTTTTATATAAAAGACCAGCGTGTATAATTTTTACCGCTGTTAGTAATTATTAAAATGCAATTAAAAAGAATTAAAAGTCTATTACAATTACTCATATCCTCGTCGAAATTACTTGCGCTGAATTCGCAAAAAATTGCGTTGACTACTTATCCTTCCATTTCCTGCCAATCCACGCAATGACAGAATTGATAAACAGGACGAAAACAGTCAGGAAAACAGCAAGAATGATAAGATCCAGCGCCACACTGATCCCAATGCCGGTTGAAAAGAGGATTGTCGCTGCAGTAGTCAGGTATTTAATCTTTGATTTAGTGGCAATTTGCAGCACAGTACCCGCTCCGATAAAACTAACACCTACCACAATTGCCTGAATGATACGGGTTGGATCAACACGCACCGCATCTCCCAGTGACATGGCATGAAAATGAAGTGTTATCACTTCTCCGAGTAAAACCAATAAGGTGACAGCACCTCCCACGATCATGTTGGTTCTGATACCGGCCGGCTTGTCCCCTCGCTCCCTTTCATATCCGATGATTCCGGAAAGTACCGAGGCAAGTACAACATGCCAGAATATATTTACCTGTTCGTGAAAACCCATAATTTTTTTAGTACAGATATGAAAAATATTATGCCATAGTATATGGTAATAAATTTGAACCCGTATTTTCAAATTTTTAATCAGAAAATAAAAAATCTGTACTTTAACAGTGCCTCAGCCACGATCTAATCATATTCAAATAAATATCATTATTCAACTTACCGGTTATCCTGATCAACAACTGAATCTTCAATTTAATTCTTCTTTTTCTCAAATATAGTTTTGTGGATTATGCTACACACCACTTTTTGTATTGGGGGAAGGAATTCTACAACTATTGATTTTAATAGCCTGTAAATCAAAACAGGCATAGTTTTTTCATAAAACAAAAGAGTTTTAAAAGGCTATTCCGGTATATCAGTTGTTAATTAATACAAAGGTGATTGTACTTCGAAAAGCCAATAATAGGATTTTCAGCTACTTTTCGTAGTGGACTCAAAGGTACAGAAGTACAAAAAATAGTACCAACATTAATTTTTTTACCGGAAAGAAAAATTAACAGGAAGGAATTGATTATGAAAACAATCATGATAAATGATCTTACGGAGAGCATTCCCAGTGTCTTGCCATATTCACTCTATCTGGCAAGACAGACAGACACACATCTGCATTTATTGCACATTATAGACCCAAGAGACTTGCAAAGTAATTACACGCCCTATTCCAATTCAAAAAGTGTCACTTATTCGGACGTTTCTGGTTATGATGAAACAGTAGCAAAAGAGAAAGTAATTGCCGAACAGATAATTAAAAAGCAAATCAGCCGGGAGGTTTCAATGATTAATCACCCTCCTGTAACTGATTATGCCATTGAGGTTGATAATATTGAACGCCGACTAAAGGAAATTTCTGAAGAGGAAGATGTTTCATTTCTGGTTTTCAACGGAACACCTGATCATACAATATGGGAAAAATTTGAAGAGATCCATTATATAGCCATGAGTGCTGCCTGTCCGGTATGGATTATCCCTGCCGGAACAAAATATCATCCGCCTGAAGAACTCATGCTGCTTTTAGGGGAGGGTGAAGAAACGCCTGAAAATCTTCACAAGGTTATCGGTCAAACTATTCCCGGGGAACCTGAAATAAGTACTGCTTATGTGAAAAAAGACAGTCTTGGCAAAAAATTATTCAATACCAAAGACTCCCAGGAAGACGAATATTACATCAATAATAATGAGGTTTACCAGAAAGATGATTTTCTTGAGATTCTTGAAAACCATCCGGAATCATTACCAAAAGCGTTTGTGATCCGCAACAGTCATACAAAATCAGATCGTTTGTTTGATTCATCTTTTCTCGATACAATAGTAAATAAATTCAATATTCCGGTTTTAATTATTTGATTTTTAGCTGATATCAGGATAGAAACAAAACAATATGCCGTTTCACAATGTTACATTTAAAAAATAAGTAAAAAATGAAAAACTATAAATACATAATACTTGGAGGAGGAACTGCAGCAGGTTATGCAGCAGATGAGTTTGTCAAACAAGGAGTAGCGACTGATGAGCTCTGCATTGTTTCAAAAGAAACAACACTGCCACCGGATCGGCCACCATTTTCCAAAGATTATCTCAGGGAAGAGATGGAACCTTCCGAATTTCTGATTAACGACGAGGATTTTTACAGCCAGAAAGGAATAGATGTATTGTTAAAAACGCAGGTAACAGGCATCGATCTGGCAAATAAACTGTTGGAACTGGATTCAGGTGAACAACTTGGTTATGAATATTTACTTATTGCTACCGGAGCTACACCGCGTAACTTAGGGATTCCCGGAGCCAGTAATGAAAATGTCTTCTACTTGAGGGACAGGCAGGATGCAGACAAAATAATAGAAAAAGCCAAAAAAATTGAAAAAGCACTGGTAATTGGCGGACAGTTTATTGGAACGGAAGTAGCTGCATCGTTAAGTCAGCTCGGACTGGATGTTACTTTTGTATATCCTGATCAGGCACCAATGAGCAACTTTAACGTGAAAGAACTTGGAGAATATTTTATCAATCTTTTCAAAAAGAATAATGTAACGCTTATTCCCGGAACAAAGGTAAAATCGCTGGAAGGAAACCCGGAAGTAACAAAAGCAATTCTTGAAAACGGACAGACAATTGAAACGGAAATGGTTGTTGCAGGGATTGGGGTTACCCCCAATACAGCACTTTTTGAAGGTTCCGAAATGAAAATTGATGATGGCATTATCGTTAACGAGTATTGTGAAACCAGTGTTGAGAATGTTTATGCTGCAGGTGATGTGGCAAGATTCCCCGATGCATTCTACGGACACACGCGCCGTATTGAACACTGGGATAATGCTTTTCAGATGGGACAACACGCAGCCAAAGTAATTACAGGTTACCTCGAACCATACAATTATCTTCCTTTTTTCTTTTCTGATGTATTTGATCTTTCTTATGAATTTTATGGCGATGTAAGCAGGGCACAAAATTATATCATCCGCGGTAATATTGATGAGGGTGACTTCAGTATTCTATGGACCGAAGGTGATTTGATTATTGCCGGCTTTTTTACGGCTTCCCGCCCTGAAGAAGAAAAAGAAAAAACAATTGAGTACATTAAAAACAAAACTTTCATAAATCAAAAAGTCCTTGCTGATACTGATGCCCCATTCGGAGAGGATGTGATATAATAATTTGCATGAGATGGATTAACATCTAATTTTCTGAAAGCCGGATAGTGAAAATACTGTTACTATCCGGCTTTTTAACATTCCTGAAAAATTCAAACAATTTACTTTCTGCTACCATCTCCTGCAATTGAAAATATCCTTGCACTTTAAAGCAAGCTTGCCTGCCTAAATTTAGAAATTAACCTTTTTTAATATTTATTGATGAAAAAATCTTTTTTCAGAACATATTTTTTACCTAATTTTGACCTTTCAAATTTTTTAGTCAAATTGAATGTTATTCTTTTAACATGCTGAAATAAACAAGTCATGGTAAACATCACTCATAGAGGAGAAAATGTATTAAAAACAAATTTAATTCTGGAGGCCGCCCAAAAACGATTTGGTATGTACGGTCTGGAAAAAACCACCATGCACGAAATTGCACAGGATGCTGGCTTATCCAAAGCTTCATTGTATTATTATTTCCCTGATAAACTCCAGTTATTTCATGCAGTAATTGAAAAAGAACAGCAGGAGTTTCTGACATTTCTATCCAGGACATTTGACCATATCACTGAACCAGAGGACAAACTAAGGGAATATTTAGTAATCAGGAATAACTATTTCAAAACTTTTCTGAACTTAAGTAAAATCAGAATTTCCGGATTTAAAGAATTCAAACCAGTATTACCGGACCTTTACCGGCAGCTAAGAGAAACCGAATCCTCATTGATCAGTAGTATTCTTGAAGAAGGTCAGGAAAAAAATCTTTTTATGATAAAGGAGTTAGCTGAAACGGCAGATTTATTTTTAGACATTCTGCAATCAATCAGGTGGACTATACTCAAAAATAAAGACATGGCCTATATGGATGGGGAAGATTTCGCCCTGTTAGAGAAACGAAGTGAAATTTTTATTGACATATTTTTAAAAGGAATCAGTAAATAAAAAAGTGATCATTTAACAATTTTTATCAGCAAAAAGATGGAACAGCAAAGCAAAAATGGTAAGAAAGAGAAAAATAAGATCAGAAAATACCTGCCGTTAATCATAATTGTATTAGCGGTTCTGATTGGCGGATATTTCTGGTACAGGAACTATTCGAAGTATATCAGCACGGACGACGCCTATGTGGACAGCGACAATGTCTCTGTGAGTGCCAAGATGATGGGACGGATTGTTAAGCTTTATGCAGAAGAAGGAGATTCGGTAAAGGAAGGTAGCATTCTGGTAGAACTGGACAGCAGCGAATTGGTTTCGCATAAACTTCAGGCTCTTTCAGGGCTTAACCAGGCCTATACAGCAAAAAAACAGGCTGAAGCAAATTATCAGTACAATAAAACATCCATTAAATTACAGGAAATTGCTTATGAAAAAGCGGAAGATGATTTTGCGCGGGCAAAAAAGCAATTCGAAGGACAGGTAATTACACAGGAACAATTTGACCACATGCAAAAAGCACTTCAATCGGCAAAGGCTCAATTGGAAGCTGCAAAATCACGGTTAGATGTATCCCGGACACAGGTTGATAATGCAGAAGCAGCTATTAAGAGTGCACAGGCACAGGTTGATGTTATAAGTACCCAACTTGAAAATGCAAGGATTTACGCGCCGGTGCAGGGAATTGTTGCCAAAAGATGGTTACTGCCAGGAGATATTGCCCAACCGGGTCAGGCTATTCTGACTGTAACAAATAACCACCATCAGTGGATTACAGTTTATCTGGAAGAAACAAAATTAAAAGGGCTCCACAACGGACAATCTGTTACATTTAATATTGATGCATTTCCGGATGAAACCTTTTCAGGAAAAGTATTTTCAATAGGAGCCAGCACAGCCTCTCAGTTTTCACTGATACCACCAAATAATGCTTCAGGAAATTTCACCAAAGTAACACAGCGTGTTCCCTTGAAGATATCAATTGATAAAGCTTCCGGCCACGACCTAAGCAGTCTAAACTTACTGGCAGGCATGTCAGCAGAAATAAAAATTAAAAAGTAAATGGCAAAACGAAGATTAACCCCTTCACACCGCATCCGGCGGTCTATTCGCAACCAATATAAAATTTTCCACCCCAACAATGAGAAATACCGGTGGTTTTTGCTTGCAAATATCATGATAGGTACTTTTATGGCCGTGCTGGATGCTACCATTGTCAATGTGGGCCTGCCAAAGATCATGGCAGCATTTGGGGTGAGTATTGATAAGATTGAATGGGTGATAACAGCCTATATGCTTGCAATGGCCGTTATGTTGCCTACTTCCGGATGGCTGGCAGACAAGTTTGGTTATAAAAAGGTATATTTCTGGGGCCTGTTTGCCTTTACTCTCGGATCTTTTTTATGTGGTGTTTCGCACAACGAGGAAATGCTGATCTTTGCCAGGGTGATACAGGGTCTCGGAGCAGGATTCCTTATGCCGGTGGGAATGGCTATTATTACCAGGGAATTTCCTCCTGACAAAAGAGGTATTGCACTGGGATTCTGGGCAATTGCTGCTGCAGCCTCTGTTTCTTTCGGGCCATTGATCGGCGGTTACCTGGTGGACAATTTCAGCTGGCAGTTGATATTCGATGTGAATGTACCAATAGGAATTATGGGTATGCTCGTAACCGTAATTGTACAAAAGGAATACAAAAACAAAAATATCAAGGGTTTTGATGCCATTGGTTTTATCTCAGTAAGTATTTTCCTTCCGGTATTGTTATATGCTTTGTCAGAAGGAACAGCAGCCTCCAATTCTTCTGGTTGGTCGGCTCCGTATATCTTATTGTGCTTTGCCATTGCAACGGTTATGCTTGCTGTTTTCATTACCGTGGAAATGACCAAAAAAAATCCCCTGATTGAGCTTAGATTGCTTAAAGATTACAATTTTGCCATCGGGAACCTGGTAATGTTTATTTTTGGTATCGGTATGTTTGGGAGTACGTTTCTACTTCCGTTATATTTGCAGAATTCACTTGATTATACTGCCATTCAGGCGGGAGCAGTTTTTCTTCCTGTTGGCATCATACAAGGAGCATTTTCGCCAATATCAGGGATGATTGCAGACAAAACCAACCCGAAAATTCCGATATTACTGGGTATTGTACTACTGGCATTAAGCTTTTTCATCAACGGATATCTTTCCTACCTGACCGAACACTGGTACATTATGACCTCTCTGTATATCAGAGGATTTGCTATGGGTATCCTGTTCACTCCATTAAGCACGGTTTCTCTTCTGAGTATTCCCCGGGAGAAAATGGCGCAGGCATCTGGCCTGTTCAATGTAATCCGTCAGATTGGAGGAAGTCTGGGGGTCGCACTGTTTGCTACCATTCTTACAGCAAGAGTCAGTTTTCATTCTCAAACTTACAGTGAATCAATACAAACCGATTCTCCAATTTTTGCGAGTGTAAGCCAAAGACTGGTGCATCATGTTATCCATGATGCGGGGAGCAGCCCGGGTGAAGCCGTCAAAAAAAGCCAGTATATCCTGTTGGGTAATCTGAATAAGCAAGCCTTTATTCAAGGAGTGGATGATGATTTTCTGCTGGCAGGATTTATTACGCTCGTAGGTGCCATTCCTATAATTTTACTGAGAACCAGGAAGAAGAAAAAAGAAAATGAAAATAATCACAGTATAGCAGAAATATAATACAGTCATGAACACTAAGATAATTCGTCTCTTAACAATTGTTATTTTACTGTTTGCGGGCATTGGCAGTTCTTTTGTAACAGCCCAGGCTCCGGATAGTACAGTGTTACCACTCGATACAGTAATCGCGAGGGTAGTCCGGACAAATCCGGCCATTTATCAGGCAAAAGAAGGATTAACAGTCTCGGATGCACGAACAGACCTCATAAAATCCGCTTATCGCCCTCATGTTGAGGCTTCAGCAAGCTACTCAAGGATTGGTCCTGTTCCATCATTTGATTTTCCGGGATTAGGTAACTTCAAACTGTACCCGGAAGATAACTATTCGGCATCCGTAGATTATTCGCAATTGATTTATGACTTTGGCAAGACAGCCAAAAGTCTGGATGTAGAAAAGGTAAATCATGAAATCGCTTCGCTAACAGTGAATATGACCAAACAACAACTGGCATTATTCACCACCGAAATTTATTACAATCTTGCCTTTTTAAAAAGTGCGGTTAAAATTAGCGAAGAGCAGCTTAAAGTGCTCAATGAGCACCTTGATTTTATTAAGAAAAAGCAGGAAACTGGTTCGGCTACACAGTATGAAATCCTTTCAACCAAAGTAAAAATATCTTCGATTGAAAGCAGGCAGGTAGATCTGCAGACCGGTATTAC
>Ga0102962_1001322_pt1 | contig 9930 bp, 4 predicted proteins | sample SalPonF2_C_D2_MG_FD_84519 | JGI IMG/M metagenome (GOLD analysis project Ga0102962, IMG submission 84519) | Salt pond soil microbial communities from South San Francisco under conditions of wetland restoration - Salt Pond MetaG SF2_C_D2_MG ... | reverse complement strand
GGTCGGCTTGTTCGAAGCCGGCCAAGCCGGCGAGATCCATGGTCAGAAGTGGCACGACATCAACGGCAACGGCACCCGAGACCCGGGCGACGTCGGCCTCGACGATTGGACGATCGAACTGGTCGACCCGACCGACGGTTCGGTAGTAAAAACGACAGTCACCACCAGCATCGATCTCGACGAAGACGGAATCATCGACCCGGAGACCGAAGCGGGGCTCTATTCGTTTACGGGCCTGGCGCCGGGAAACTACGAGGTTCGGGAAGTCGCATCGGACGACTGGGTACAGACATTTCCATTGGTTCCCACCGGCGAGTTGAGTTTCGTCGAGACGGTCCGCGACGGTCAGGACGGTGTAGATGGGCTCGATCTAGCACGGTCGGTGACGGTCAGCCCTGACGGCAACTACGTCTACGCGGCAGGCTCGTATGACGATGCAGTGGCGGTATTCAGCCGCGATGGGGCAACGGGCGAGTTGAATTTCGTGCAGGTGCTCCGCGACGGCCAGGACGGCGTGGATGGGCTCGAAGGAGTGCAATCGGTGTCGATCAGTCCTGACGGTAGACACGTCTATGTGGCAAGCTGGTACGATGACGCGGTAGCGGTGTTTTGCCGGGACGGGAGTTCGGGCCAATTGGATTTTGTGGAAATGCTCCGTAATGGTCAGGATGGTGTGGATGGGCTCGAAGGAGCACGCTCGGTGACGGTCAGTCCTGACGGTAACCACGTCTACGCGGTAAGCAACGCCAATGCCGTGGCTGTGTTCAGGCGTGACGGGGCCACCGGCCAGTTGGATTTCCTGCAGGTGCTCCGCAACGGCCAGGACGGTGTGCAGGGACTCTATGGAGTGAGCTCGGTGACGGTCAGTGCGAACGGCAACCACATTTATGTCGCAGCTGGCAGTAGCCAGGCGGTGGCGATGTTCAGCCGAGATGGGGCTACCGACCGATTGAATTTCGTACAGTTCTTCCAAAACGGCCAGGGCGGCGTGGAGGGGCTCGATGGAGTGCAATCGGTGTCGATCAGTCCTGACGGCAATCATCTGTACGCCGCGAGCACCTATGACGATGCGGTGGCAGTGTTCCGCCGGGACGGAACCACGGGCCAGTTGGATTTTGTGCAGGTGCTCGGCGATGGGCAAGACGCTGCAGATGGGCTCGATTGTTCATACGTACGATTCGTGACGGTTAGTCCTGACGGCAAGCACGTCTATGCGACAAGCGACACTCACAATATGCTGACGGTCTTCAGCCGTGACGGAGACACGGGCCAGTTGACCTTCTTACAGATGCTCCGCGACAGCCAAAACAGCGTCGTGGATGGACTCGATTCAGTGAGTTCGGTGACGGTCAGTCCCGACGGCAAGCACATCTACGCGACAAGCTTCTCCGACGATGCAGTGGCGGTGTTCCGACGCTCCTTTGTCGCGGAACCTCATCAGGTCTCCCTCGGTCCTGACGAAATTCTCACCGGCCTGGACCTCGGGAGCTACCAGATGGCCTCGGTTTCCGGCCAGAAGTTCGGGGATCTCAACGGCGATGGCGTGCACGACATCGGCGAGCCGGGCATGAACGGCTGGACGATCGAACTGGTCGACCAGACCGACGGTTTGGTGATCGCCACAACCGTCACCGCGAGCGTCGATTTGAATGAAGACGGCACCATCGATGCCAAGACCGAAGCGGGGTGGTACTCGTTCACAGGTTTGGCAGAGGGAAGCTACGAGGTTCGAGAAGTCTCGCAGCCCGACTGGATACAGACATTCCCGTCTATGGTTGTGGCCGAACTGAGTCGTGCGCAGGTGCTCTACGACGGCCAGGATGGTGTGGACGGGCTGGCTGGAGCCAATTCTGCGGTCGTTACTCCGGACGGCCTCCACGTCTATGTCGCAAGCGTGACAGACCATGCGGTGACCGCCTTCTCCCGCGATTCGGATACGGGGCGTCTGACGTTTCTGCAGGTGTTGCCTGTCAACGGACTTGCCATAACAGCAGACGTTCAGGTCAGTTCGGACGGCAGGCACGTCTATGTGGCGGCCTATGCAGGCAGCGCAGTGATGGTGTTCGCTCGCGATGAAATCACCGGCCTGCTGGTGCCGGTTCAGACGATTACGGATGGCCAGAGTGGCGTCGATGGGCTCGATTCGGTGCGATCGCTGGTCGTCACAGAGGATGGGCGTTTCGTCTACGCGGCGGCTTACGGAGACAACGCATTGACTCTGTTCGCTCGCGATGCGGTCACGGGCCAACTGACGTTGGTCGAGACGTTGGTGGACGGTCAGGACGACGTCGACGGACTCTCCGGGGCAAGGTCCGTAGTCCTCAGCCCCAATGGCCGCCACGTCTATGTGGCCGGTCACCTTGATTCAGCCGTGGCTGTCTTTCTCCGCGACGAACAGACCGGACGGCTGACCTACGCACAGGCTCTGCGCAATGGTCAAGATGGTATCCAGGGGCTTCGGGGCGTGTACTCGGTGACGATCAGCGAGGACGGTCGAAACGTCTACGCGTGTGGGAAATCAGACAGTGCCGTCACGGTCTTTTCCCGAGACACGAACACCGGCCAACTAACGTTCATTCAGGTGCTCCAGTATTACGGGGACGACGGTCTTGCCAGTCTTATCCGCCCGCGATCGATCATGGTTAGCCCAGATGACACGCAAGTCTACGTGGTTGCAGACGCAGGCTATGCCCTGACCGTTTTTGCTCGCGACATGGCAACGGGCCGCCTCGATTATCTTTACGACGTACAGAGCGATGTTGCCGCGAATTTCACGACAAATGCCGTTGCGAGTCCCGATGGTCGCCATGTCTATGTGGCCTCCGTGGTCGGTGACTCGGTTGCCGTCTTCGTTCGCGACGACGAGACCTGGGCCGCCCCGCACTATGTGCAACTTGCGCTAGGCGAGCATAGGCTGGGACTCGATTTCGGCGACTATCGCATTCCGAAATTGGTGGACCGCCATGTCTTCTACAATGACTCTGCCTTCGACGGCAACCAGGCGGATGCTGACGCAGCCGACAATGGTGCGATCGCGACGGACAAGGCGGCTCTATTGCCCGACCAGACGGCCACGTTTGCCAACTACACGACCTATGAAAAAGGTATCAACGGCGTGATGGTCGACCTGAGGACCTGCACCGATACGGATCTTCTCGATCTGGCGACAGACTTCGAGTTTCAGGTCGGCAATAGCCCCGACCACGACAATTGGTTGACGGCGCCCGAGCCGATCGGCTGGTCGGTTCGCAAAGGTGAAGGCGTTGACGGCTCCGACCGGATTACGTTCGTCTGGGCCGATCGGGCTATCGAGAAACAATGGTTGCGAGTGACCGTTAAGGCCAACGAACGGACCGGACTGGTCGCGCCGGATGTGTTTTATTTCGGCAATGCTCCCGGCGAGGCGGGGGACCAGGAGCCTAACACGGTCGTCAATGCAACCGACGAGATCGTTGCTCGGAACTTCCAACATAGCGCAGTCGATCCGGCGGCGATTGATGATCCTTATGACTATAACCGCGATGGATTGGTCAACGCGACGGATCAGCTTATCGCCCGGGCAAATCAGACGAATCCACTGACGATGCTGCGGTTGATTACCGGGCAACCGGCGGCAGGCGAGTTGCTCATCAACGGCGGGTTCGAGATGGGGGATTTTGCAGGGTGGAAGGCCACGTCGAACGGTTTGGAGGAACTGACACCGTGGACAGTCGGGCCGGAAGGCGGTGGGTTCTTCTTCGCGTCGGAGCCGTTGCAGGGAGAATACAGTGCGTGCAACGGGTTTGATGGAGTGGCCGGGCTTTCGTATGAGTTGTATCAGGACGTGTATCTGCCGGGTGATGCTCAGGCCTGCACGCTGACGACGAACCATCGGATCGTCTACACCGGCGGCACGGCCGAGGGCCAAGACCGTACGTTGACGATTTCGGTGCGTGACACGAGCGGTAATCTGTTGGAATCGCTCCACGAAACTCGCATCGTGCCCGAGTTGCTGCCGGAAACCGATCTCGGCTGGACGACCCTCTCGTTCGATCTGTCGGCCTATGCGGGCCAAACGGTGCGGATTCATTTTGCGGAAGAAATTCCCGACAACTATGCCGGGCCAGCGATGGTCGAGTTCGATGCGATCAGCCTGATCGCCGAAGCGCCCGACAGTGCAAAGGGGGCCGAGGTGGCCGATCTGCGGCTCAGTCAGGCGGCGGTGGATTGGCAGTATGAGCTGGAGAGTATGCAAGCGAAGAACTCGGCCGGCAAGGGGCGCAGGAACGTCGAGGCGACCGTGGATTGGTTGCTTGCGGCCGGGGTTGAGTGATGAGCCGCAGTGATTGGCACCACCTTGTGCCCGATACACAGATCGAAAACCCCTCACCCCCGACCCCTCTCCCCGCAAGCGGGGCGAGGGGAGGCAACGCTATGCCGACGCGGCGCTGTGGAGGACGAGGTGGGCAATTTCCGGTGGGCAGTTCAGGCGGATGGGCAGTTCGCCGGAGACGCCGCGGGTGACGTGCATTACGGTCGGCGGGGCGTGGAAGACGCCCGAGGCATACTTGACGCCCTCGCGGCTGGGCGAGAGGATCGGGCCGATCAGCGGAAGTCGAATCTGCCCGCCGTGCGTGTGACCGGCCAACAGCAGGTCGACATCGTGTGCCTGGGCCCAAGAGAGCTGGTCGGGGCTGTGCGAGAGGACGATCCGTAGCGGTCGGCCGCTGGTGTCGCGTGGCGGACATTCGCTCATGTCGGCTGCCGGTGCGAGCCAGGGCAGTTCGTTGCCGGCCAGGATGATCGGCTCGCCACGGATCTCGATCTGTGTCCAACGCCCGCCCAGGTCGATCAGCCCGCTGTCGACTAACGTGCGTCGAAGCCGCCTGACATCGACACGTGTGTCGTGATTGCCCAGGACGAAGTAGACGCCATGTCCGGCGCGGAGTCGGCCAAGCGTGTCGGGGATCCAGTCGATATAGGCGGCAAAGTCGACCAGATCGCCCGTGACCGCCACCAGATCGGGCTCCGTTTCGTTGGCATGGCGGACGACCTCCTGGAAATAGCGCTTCGCCACACGGCCGGTGAAGTGGAAGTCGGAAAGGTGAATAATCGATAGTCCGTCCAGAGGTGGACACAGCCGTGGGACCTCGATTGCCCGTTCGGTCCGATCGAGTTGCAGAATCTCGTTGCGCGGCAGATGGACGAGGAAATGATGGGCCGGCCGGTCGCACTCGCTCGGCGTTGCGGCCATGTCGATCGATCGCCTTCGATGACGGCGGACGACGGCGGGCGGACGATGCAATGCGTGCCGTCGGAGCCACCAGCCGACGGTCAACAGCGCGGAGACCCAACAGATTCCTAGGTACAACAACACCGTTTTCGGGAGCAGTTCCCAATGAAACCGGCTGAAGCTTGCGGCGTCGGTCTGCACGACCCACCAGGCGAACGCTAGCGGCGGGAAGACCATCATCGCGAACGCCAACGCGGTGAACGTCCAGGTAGCCCAGCGCGGCATGGCGGCGGCATGTGTCCGGTTGACCATCGCGATCCACAGGAATGCGTGTCCCAACAAGGCCGCCGAGAGGAGAAGCAGGTGCATGACTATGCCTGTCGCACGGCACCGGGCGCCCCGATAATCTGCCCGACCGTACTGACCAATTGGTCCAAGCGGAACGGCTTATAGAGCACCGCCTGCAGGCCGGCCTGACGGGCCTTGACGATCGAGTGGCCCGGATCGTAACCGAAGCCGGTCATCAGCACCAACGGCACGGGGTCGAGGATCTCTTGCAGCTTGAGCATGAACTCATAGCCGGTCATGTCGGGCAGGCGAATGTCGGAGATGATCACGTCGTAGCCGCCTTCGGTCAGGCCGCGAACCATGTAGATGGCTTCGGACCCGTCGTGGGCCGTTTCGATCACGCAACCGTAGCGTTCCAACAGCGAATGGGCCGCGCCTCGCACGCTCTCATCGGCATCGACGACCAGCAGGCGGCGTCCGCGCAGCTCGGGCCGGTCTTCGACCTGCATCAGCTGCGGGTGGGCCTCGGTCGGCGTCATCTGTTTGCCGACGGTCTGGATCGTGCGTTTGATATCACGGGCGTTGCGAAGAATACGCTTGAGCCGCTCTTCCTGATCGGGTTCGTGGCCGATATAGCGCTCCATTACGTTGACCGCATCGTTGAGGATTTCGTCGACCGGCAACGCCACCGCGCTGTGGATGGCTCCGCAACTCTCAGCCGCCGTACTGGCTTTCTCGGCCACCAGCAGTTCCAACTGGTTCAGTGCCACGGCCACGTCGCGGCTGAAAATCTCGAGAAACTGCAGGTCGCTCTCGCTGAATGCCCGCGGCTCGGGACTCTCGACGTTGAACGTACCGATCACCTCATCGTGGAGGACCAACGGCACGGTCAGCGAACTCTTGGCGGCTCGGGCGCCCTTCAGATAGAGTGGGTCTTCGGTCGTGTCTTCGCACAGATAGCTCTTGCCGGTGGCTGCCACGAAGCCGGTCACGCCGTTGTTCTGCGGCTGCGCGTAAAGCGCTCGCGAGGCTGCCTCCGGTTCCATGCCCACCGACAGCAGCGGCTCCAACCGGCCGGTCTTCTGATCGAGCAGGCGGATTTCGACCATCTCGAAATGCAACAGATCGGCCGTGTAGTGGAGGATGTTGGACTTGAGCAACTCGATCCGATCGGCCACTTCCATCTGGAACAGCTCATCGGGTGTCAGATCGGCCAATTCCATGCCAGCCTGGTGAATGGCGGCCAGTTTCTGCTGCTGGTGCATCTCGACCGTGACATCGCGGATCGTGACGATCAGCCGTCGCGGCGGTTCGCCCGCTTCGCGAACGGGGGCTGCATGCACGTGATAATATCGGTTCTCTCCGTTGCGCAACGTCGAGATCGTCCCCTGTCCGGTAGCCAGCGCGGTGTGAAAGGGGCAGAAATCGGGGCCAAGGATTTCCGGGCTGCCCATCGCGGCGTAGAAATTCACGCCCAATACCGAATCGCGATGGCTCCACTCGCAAACCCGGCCGTTACCCCAGAGGATCGTGTTATCGCTATCCAACAAGACCACGCCGTCGGGCATTCCTTCGAGGATCTGCTCGTTCTGCAGCAGTTTGCCGATCTGGATGGCTTCGTTGAGGTGCTCGGAGGTGACGTAGACCCCGGCGAACTTCTCTCGCCCCAGCAGCGCCAGCGCACGAAGCGGGTTCTGCACGACGACCACCTCATGCGATTCGACCGCCCCAGCCAACGTTTGCTCGACGTCCTCTTGGGCGTCGCAAACCAGTAGAATTCTTTGCTTTTCCGACAAATTACACTCTCTGCAGTCCGCGGAACTCTGCTACGACCAAACGGTCCAATCTGATTACCATGATTCGCATTGCTATGATCGACCTGTTGCGATTATAGGGGCACCGAACCGCCCGAACAACCGCCGCAGGACCGATCCAGTCTGCAAAGTCTTTCCCTCGTCCCTGTTTGCCCAACATCCCCGACCACACAGTCCCCTGATCTTGGATCGGTCCAGCGTCACCCGAACATTTACTGCTGCCTGGTCAGAAACGCCCGTTTCTCGTTCCCACGGCACCTGCGTGCCACATGGTCGCTACGTTTATCATATTCGGACGCCCCCGGGGCCGCGAATCCGAGGATCTTGAGCATCGTCCGATATTATCGCCGGCCATTTGGAGCCTGACCTCGACAATCAGGTTTGCCCCGGTCGGGCGGGTTGCTACGATTGTCGATAGTTCTTCGCGCAAAGTTTCAGCAGTATCCCAGAAACGCCCCGGCAGACACTTATGCCCCTCATGTCCCTTAAGAATAGTTACATCCGTTGCAATCCCCACTGCAGACCGGTCTGTTCCGGGTTGACCGGATGTGGTCGACTTGAGTTCGCGTGCCGGGCAAGACGATCAGTACAGAGGGCGCGGGGCGCGGGGCCTCGCCGCCAGCGAGTTTCTGGGCGGTTGTCTTTCGGAGAACCCGATCATGTGGCGTTCCTTCTTTTTGGCCATTGGAATCACGCTTGTCATCCTTGGCGTCGAGTGCCTTGGCATCGAGAGCGTGAATCTCAATATGCACGACGCTCCACCGGCACCGACCTCGCCCTGGGACACTCCGCCAAAAGTGGGGCCCAACAAGAAGCTCACCCCGCAAGACTGGGCACCATGGAGCCTCATGTCGTCCGGGGTGGTCGTGTGCCTCTACTCGTTCACCATTCCACGCCGGGTTCAAGGCAAATAGGGAGCGGCGCTCCACCGAATCGGTGGAGATTGGGGCAGATCGACTCGCCGACTCCGACGCCCCCCCTTCTCGAGCCGAAGCCCATGAAACATTTCTGCTCTGCCATGTCATCGACGTCCACGTCGTCGACGCTCGCGTCTCGTGCTCTGATCGTTCGGGTGTTGCTTATTTCGGTTCTTGCGATTGGTCTCTGGACGACGTTTCCGAAGATCGGTCTGGCCGGCGGAGGACCGGAGAACGTGCTGCTCGTGGTGAACCACGAAAGCTCGGCTTCGATGACGATCGCCAACCACTACATTCGGCTGCGCCACATCCCGGCCCGCAACGTGCTGATGCTGCCCTGGGATCCCGAGCTGCAAACAACCAGTGTCGACACGTTTCGCGAGAAGATTCTCAAACCGGTCCTGATGGCGATCCAAGAGCGTCGCTTGAAACCGCAGATCGACTACATCGTCTATTCGAGCGACTATCCGACGGCCGTGAGTCTGGATGCGGACGTCAAGAAATTCACCGCTGCGATGCGCAAAGCGGATCAACCCGACCCGAACAAGCCTGCCAGTAAACGCGACTGGCCGACAATTTTGACAAAGGTCGGCTCGATCAACGGTTTAACCTATCTTTGGCAGCCGGTCATGGTGGGTCATTCGGCCTATCTTCAATTGAGAAACAACTTCTACGCGCGCGGCGACACGAACGCCCAGGGCGAGATGGCGACGTTGGGTTTCCGCAGCAGCCTGAAATTCGGACACAACGGTGAGTTGGTCGAAACGGAAGGGGCCGAGTACATGTTGTCGGTCGTGCTGGGTATGACGGCCGGTCGGGGCAATTCGGTCGACGAGGTGCTCGAGTACCTCAGCCGTAGCGCCACCGCCGACGGCACACATCCGGCAGGTACCATCTACTACGTCCAGAACGGGAACGTCCGCTCGAAGGTCCGCCACCGTGCTTTCCCCAACGCCGTCCGGGCCCTGAAACGGTTAGGAATCGCGGCTGAAATCCTCGAAGGCACTACGCCCACGCGAAAAGACGACGTGCAAGGCGCGATGCTCGGCACGGCGGCGTTCAACTGGAAGTCCTCCGGAAGCACCATCCGCCCCGGGGCCATCTGCGAGCATTTCACCAGCTACGGCGGCAAATTATGGTATGACGCAGGTCAGACGCCGTTGTCCGAGTTCCTGCGATATGGCGCGGCCGGTGCGAGCGGTACGGTCGCCGAGCCGTACTCGCTGCAGAGAAGTTCCCCACGCCCAACATTCATGTCCACTATGCCCGCGGATGCACGCTGGCCGAGGCATTCTACCAGTCCGTCTCTGGTCCCTATCAGCTGCTGATCGTGGGCGATCCGCTCTGTCGCCCGTGGGCAAATATCCCGCAGGTGACCTGCACCGGAGTCGAGCCCAACGCCGTACTGACCGGCCCGATGAGCTTGACTCCTTCGGCCACGGTCCCCGGCGGTGGACAGGTCGACCACTTCGAGCTTTTCATCGACGGATGGCGGGTCGCCGCATGTCGTCTGGGGGAAACACTCCAGTTTGACACGACACTGCTCGCCGACGGATATCACGAAGTTCGCGTCGTGGCGATCGAAGCCGGATTGATCCAATCGCAAGGTCGCCAGATGCTGCCGATCGTGACGGCCAACCATGGCCGCACCATCGCCGCAACGATCGAGCCAAAAGGTGCCGTTGCTGCAGGAATGCCG
>Ga0102962_1001321_pt1 | contig 9940 bp, 9 predicted proteins | sample SalPonF2_C_D2_MG_FD_84519 | JGI IMG/M metagenome (GOLD analysis project Ga0102962, IMG submission 84519) | Salt pond soil microbial communities from South San Francisco under conditions of wetland restoration - Salt Pond MetaG SF2_C_D2_MG ... | reverse complement strand
GCGTAGAATCAAAGAGGCAATCAATGCCCCCAAACACCCGCGAGTTATTTCAGGGATACCGTGTCCGGCGCCTGACGCAGAGGTATCAGCCAGTTGGCGAACACGTCTCAAATGTAATGGCAGTGTGAATATCTTTTTAAAGGTTTTGCCAATGTTGACAATTGAGATCCCTCACCCCGTAAAGGGGATTCGGGATGACTTTATGGGGCAGTTGAAATAAAAACGGTCTCCTCACCAGCAAAAAAATGTCCTGAATGAAAATAGCAGTTTAATCCTGAGCGGAGTCGGCCAGCTAGTCACTGGTATTCCATTGCTCTTGAATAGGCACTGCAGCAGATCCCGGATCGTGGGCCGGGATGACAGAGATGCGGAGCCTTTGGAACCCACCCCATCGATTCGATACCCGCGCCTCACCCCGGAGGGGACTTTTCTATCGCAGAATCCGTAGTTCAAGCTTTCTGGCGGTAGAACGTTGTTGAGGTAACCGATGGAAGCCACTATACCAAATAAAACCATTGTCATCCTGAACAGGCCAATACGCAATAACAGACATAGCCAAAAACAGGAAGGCCTGATTCAGGATCTGTTGCTCAGTCTGTGAAGAAGCAGCACACTTGCCAACGAGCACTTCACTTAGCGGGGGCCGCGAATAGAGTGGGACGTTCTTGCCAAAAACAACATTGGAATAATGTTCTGTTCCAAGTTTCAAACTTGAAACAGTTCGAGAGGAATGGTGTTGACGAGCAAGCTGCTCGTCCTACATGCTGCTTATCTCGGTGATAATACTCTAGAAGCGCAAGCTGGATTGGATTTGCTACATAAAAAAACCACTTTGCGGTTTCAAATCAGGGGCTGGAGCGCGACAGCTGTCTGGATACGATTATACGATTCCCCCAGCAGCTTTTTTGGTCTTTCCCGGTTCGACTTTCGGCGGATGCTGAAAAAAAAATGAGCAGGACAGGGCATCCAAAAAAATTGCTACAAACACTCAAAGGGAGATTTTATTACACTTAAAAAATTTAAAACCCGATTTTAAGTCCAGGAAGTTTTATCGAACGCACGTTAACTTTAAATAAAAGTAAGTTAAATCTCATCCTGCAATAAATTAACTATTTCTTCCAATATTGATTCCCAGCTTCCATCGGATTGGACATTAACATTGATCCTTTCTTTTTCAAGCTTATCGGTTACAGCCTGATCGCCAGAAATAACTTTTGCTGTTTCATAATTGAGATTGGGAAAAGCAGCTTGCGTACGATTCACTGACCGCCTGGAATGGAAAATAATGATCTCTGGTTGGTGAGCTGCTACATCTTTCTGATACTTTTGTAATTTCTTCTCTTCAGGTCCCTCCAGTGTAAAGAGCACCAATTCTTGTACCGGAATGTCTAGCTCGTTTAAAAATCCCGGTAAGTCCTCTTTGGTCTTATCTCCACAAGGATATAGCGTCTCCCCAATACGACGAATCCGTAGCATAAACTCTAGGAGATTAATCGCTTTTCCGTCCGCCCGGGGATGAACTGCGGGAATCCCTTCCTGCTCAAGATAATCAGCTGTATGCTGATTAAGCGCCAGATTCAAGCGTTCCCGGGCTTCATCCAACTTATCAAATTCATTGAGCTTTTCTACAAAAAAACGAGCATTCCGCTTGCTGCCGTGAACAATGTTTTCGAATTTTTCCAACTCTTCTAACGTATCCAGCACTATGTCATTTTCATTAAGCGCCCGGTAGTGCTCCAGAGGATAGTGTAAAATGGAGATCTGAAAATTTTCTAATTCTGATCGGAAGAGCTCCGTATCCTCTTTTGCCGCTGTTAATAAAACGGATCTTTTCATCAATTACTAAATGCTATTTAATGCTTATTAAAATATTAACTCGATTTACCAATTACTCTAGATGCAAATGGTACAAAAAACATGCTTCTTTTTATCCCAATAATAGTTCGATATAAAAATTGATGCTTACAATTTCTGCAATAAATTTCTATTCCCGGGCGGGCATATTTAATGTTTCGAACATTTGCCGGAATACAAATAGCATATCTTTTAAAATCCACTCGACTGTAACGGACGTCTACTATATTTTTATACTGATTTCACCTTAAAATAAGTATCCGATTCCGATATAGATTCGCGTTACTTCGTCAGAAAAACCAATTTCTCCACGTAGGATAAAATCGGGATTAAAAACCGACATAGCCCCTCCAAATCCGAGGGTTTGCTTGTAACCATGGAAAAGATCATTAAAATCATCCTTCCCAGTAAAAACGCGGCCGGTATCGGTAAACAGTTGCCCCCCTAATTTAAGGTTATAAAATTGGGGAAATTTGAGAATCCATGCCCTCAATTCGAGAGTATAAGCAATAGAAGTATTCCCCATGAAGCGGTTCAGTGGATAGCCCCGTAAGTTATTTTCTCCCCCTAATGTCGACATTTCCCAATAGGGAATATTTCCTCCGACATGTCGGGTCTCAAGCCGGTTAGCTATAGTCAGCCAGTGAAGGAGATAAAAATATTGTCGGAACTCGAAATGAAAACTTGTCAACCCATACTTGCTAATCAATTCAGGAGAATAGCGAAAGTCAAACTCCGCCCGGTTTCCATGATGAGGATCAAACTCACTGTCTCTATTCTCCCAGACAAAACCCGTAGTCAGATAATCCGTCCATCCACCCTTATAACCATGTGGCATTCGCTGGGCAAAAGAAGATTGATCTTGTTTTATATATGGAACCTGGTATTCGGTCCCTAGTCCAAGCTGCCAATCAAAATGACTAGTTCCCCGGGAAAAGATAGCTTTACGCAGCTTATATTCTAACCCAATGCTCACCGACTGAAAATAGTAATAATTATTATCCCATCGACTTTTTGAAAAAGGAACCTGGTTTCCCTCTCCAAAAAAGATATCGGCTGTATAGCGGTGGAAATAAGCGTTTACTGTTGTTCTAATCGCTTTACCAAAAGTATGAGTCTGCTCATATTTACCTTCAATTTCCACGAAACCTTTAGTAGAAACAAGAGCAGAAGACTGTAAAAAATTACGAAAAGGCTGAACGTTGCCACTAAAATCGTAACGGTTGTAAACAGCTCCACCTACGATCCCCTCCGTCGAACTATAACTCAAGACCGGAACAACGGCGTTAGATACAGAATCAGCTCCAACCGATCCACCGGGCATCTGTCCCTTCGCGGAATAGGCGCTTAACAGTAAAAATGAAATAAAGAAAAAGTAGCGGGCCAAAATTCGGGCTTTTAAATATCCAGAGTACCTTCTTGCTCAAGAATTTCAAGAGTACCAATTGCATGGCGTAAATGGGGAATCACGATGCTTCCACCTACCACTAAAGCGACATTTAATGCATCTATAATCTCTGCTTTAGTAACATCTTCTCCGGCACATTGTTCCAAGTGATAATCTATACAATCGTTACAACGTAATACCATGGAAGCTACCAACCCCAGTAACTCTTTGGTTTGGGTTGATAAAGCACCATCACGATACGTATTATTATCGAGATTAAAAAACCGTTTAATGCCCAAATGATCAAGGTCAAAAATCTTATCATTGGCCTTTGCCCGTTCCTCCCGGAATTGCTGAAGCCTGTTATTTTCTATTTTGTCCATCCTTTTACTACATTCTTATTGAAGATGCGTTTTAAAATACTATTTATTATAAGGAACTTTAATTACAAAATACGTTATCCTGATCAGCGTTTTTAGTAAGTGAAAAAAAAGAAATCTACACCCAAACATAAATTAGTTGTCGTTGGTGACAGCATAAGCCAGGGATTCCAAAATGGCGGGATTTATCGAACAGATCTCAGCTTCCCGGCCTTACTGAATCGTTGTTGGGAACCCGAACCCAATTTTGATCAACCATTATTTACGGCACAAGCAGGCATTCCTCTCAATCTTGAGATGCTTACACGAGGCTTGGCAGACGAATTTGGAGATAGGATAGAATGGAACGAGTATCTGCCGGCCATTGCACATTTGTATTCTACGCTAAAACGAGTTAAAAAATACTGGGAAGGCCGCTTTAAATCACTCGATCGTGAACGCAGTAAGCCCTATCAGAATCAGTCGATCTGGGGTTTTGCCATGAACGATGCCTGGATGATCAACGAAAGGAAAAGTCGGGAATTCATCGATACTCACCCCGAAACCTATTCTATCTTTGATATGCTCCCAGATCATGCAATGTACATTACAGCATGCATGGTGCTTAATCCCAGTTTTGAAGAAAAGTTTGGAAATTGCTCACAAATCGATAATGCCCAATATTTACAAGAGCATGGGGGCATTGAAAACCTCATCGTTACGATGGGACATAATAATATTATCGGAGCCGTATCGGATCTGAAATTTATTTTATCTGAAGAAGATGACTTAACCCGTTTTCCTTCTGAACGTGAATACACCGTTTATCGCCCTGAACATTTTGAGCGGGAATACCGAAAACTGGCTGAAGAGGTCAGCCAAATAGGCGCTGAGCGGATTATCACCCAGACCATTCCTTATGTTACTATTCCACCTGTCTCACGCGGCGTTAACGCCGATAAATCCCGAAAAGGACATACCGGCTATTTCGATTATTACACTCGTTTTTGGATTTGGGATGAAGACTTCGAACCGGATATTCATTCCCATTTAACTAAAGAGGAAGCAATTTTACTTGATCAGCATGTAGACGAATACAACAACATTATCCGACGAGTCTCCGACGAATACGGTTGGATCACCGTTCCTTTAAACCGATATGTAAGTGGCATTGCCACCCGGCGTCTGGGAGGACAAATTCGTATCCCTTATCCCGAGTCATTTTGCCGGGCCATGGAACAAAATCCAATGACTGCTCATTTGGTAGCTGATCGTAAGAGCCCCAAATTAAGTACCGACTACATTCGGATTGACGAAGAAAATGGGAAACTTTATAAAGGCGGCATTTTTAGTCTTGATGGGATCCATCCCACTACCATTGGTTATGGGCTAATCGCTCATATTTACAAGGAGACCATGGAAAAAGCCGGCATAAAATTTGACAAACCGCTGGATTGGGAGCATATCATTTCCAGCGACACCCTTATAACCGATCCTCCCTATTTGCTGGTCGAACTTCGAAACTTCCTGCGATTTTTATCACTTGGTCGTCAAGAAAAACTATCGGTAGTAGGCAATGGGCTTCTCAACCAGATGATGAAACTTTTCTCGCAACGAGATGGGACACCTGAAGATTAGTTATAGAAATAATTATTTAGGAACACAATTTAACGTGAGTTCTATCAGACTTAGATATACAAAACTTAACTTACTACACTTAAGAAATTTTCTATTCAATGTGGGATGGAATTAGTTTTGATACTATCTTTGAGCGATCATCTGCCGATATTCTGACCAGCAAAGCTAAAATCCCGAATCGACTCCTTCCTGTGGAAGGTATCTATTCAATGGTCCATCTCCTGGTGTGCTTGCGATAAAGCCTGTCCGCACTACCAGTGGAACTCAGGATAAAATAAGGATAACCCCCAAAGGGAACGTCTTATGATTTTTTTAGCAAAATCCCATATAAAAGACTGTGAATCAATAATTAAGACTTAAATTGAGCGTATTTCTCTTCACTTACCATTTATATTTTTTATGTATTCTTTAACTCAAGATATCATCAGATTATAAATTTTCAGACCCAATAATTATATGAGCGAAAATACAACCGTCGGGATATTAGGGGGTGGAATTACAGGACTGAGTGTGGCTTATGCATTGCAGAAAAGTGGAATTAAAGCCACAGTATACGAGAAGTCGGAAGAAGTAGGCGGGGCTATTCATTCCATTACAAAAAAAGGCTTTCTGGTCGAAGAAGGCCCCAATACATTATCGATTCGATCTTCAAAAATGTGGAATCTTTTGGATACTCTTGGATTGGAATCACAGATGGTAAAGGCCAATGATGTAGCAAAAAAGCGATTTATTGTAAAAAACAAAAAACCGATTCCCGTCCCCATGTCATTCAGCAATTTTTTAACAACCCCCTTGATTTCGTCCGGCGCTAAGCTAAGGCTGCTTAAAGAACCTTTTGTGTCTGCTTCTGATCGGGATGACGAATCGGTTGCCACTTTCATAGAAAGACGACTCGGCCGTCAACCGCTAGATTATGGCATCAATCCCTTTGTATCTGGCATCTATGCCGGCGATCCTCAAAAATTATCCATCAAATACACTTTTTCAATGCTTTGGGAGATGGAACAAAGATACGGTTCTATAACTCGGGGAATGATAAAGAAAGAACGACCCAAGAATCGTCCCAAACGGGCCATGATCTCCTTCCGGGAAGGGAACCAGGTGTTACCTAACACCTTAGCAGATTTTCTGGATAATACTCCTAAAACATCAACCGAAATTTTATCTATTACTAAAAATAATTACAATTGGGTGCTCTCTGGGGAAGCTCCAGATCAACCTTTCGAAACAGAACACAATTGTCTGATTTCTACCCTGCCTACACATCTATTGCCAGAACTGTTTGCCCCCGAATTGGTTAACGAGCTTGCCAAACTCCCCTATGCCCCGGTAAGTGTTTTGGGGTTGGGCTTTGAATCAAATCAAATTACTCATCCACTTGACGGTTTTGGTATGCTCATTCCGGAAGTGGAAAACTACAAAACTTTGGGAGTACTCTTTTCATCAACCCTGTTTCCCAACCGCGCGCCGGACGGACATGAATTATTGACCTGCTTTATCGGAGGAGCACGAAATCCGGAACTAGCCAGGAAATCCCCAAAAGAATTAGTAAAAATCGTACTCCGAGAGCTCTCTGAGCTACTTCAAATAAGCGGAGATCCGGTATTCCACCATCACAAGTATTGGGCGAAAGCAATCCCTCAGTATCCCGTAGGTTACAATAGATACGCTAAAGAAATGAATAATATCGAAAAAGAAAATCCCGGGCTATTTTTTCAGGGAAATTTCAGGGAAGGGGTATCGGTTCCGGATTGTATTTTATCTGGTTTTGAAACGGCTCAGAAAGTAATCACGTTCATAAAAACCAGATGATAAGACTTAAGGACGATTCCAAGTGATCGAAAAATTTTAGTACTTTTTAGTCGAAAAAAGAAAATTTTTAGCTACAAAATCGAAAATTAAAGTAAAAATTATTATGGCTAACGCTTATTTTGAAATTCGGGAACCGGATAATGAGCCCGTCAATTCATATGCCCCGGGCACTCCCGAACGCGAACAATTAAAAGAGGAACTGGAACGGCTAAAAAGCCGGGAAACTGAAATTCCAGCCATTATTGGCGGTAAGGAAATCAAAACTGATCGTACCGCCGATGTGACGATTCCTCACAATCACGCACATAAACTTGGGACTGTCCACCTTTGCGGTGAAGAGGAAGTTGAAAAGGCAATCGAATCAGCACTTGAAGCCCAAAAAAGATGGTCTCGGATGCCCTGGCAAGATCGGGTGGCAATTTTTAAAAAGGCAGCTGATTTGCTGTCCGGTTCCTGGCGTTACACTATGAACGCCGCTACCATGCTGGGACAATCAAAGACGGCTTATCAATCCGAGATCGATGCGGTCGCCGAACTTGCTGATTTCTTCCGTTTTAATTCGTATTACCTGACCCAGATTTATAAGGACCAACCCTATTCGCCGAGTGGCATGTGGAATCGCACCGAATATCGTCCGCTCGAAGGATTTGTCTTTGCGGTTACTCCCTTCAACTTTACTTCTATAGCCGGCAATCTGCCAACAGCACCTGTGCTCTGTGGTAACGTATCGCTCTGGAAACCGGCTCTTTCTTCGATTTACTCGAGCTACTATTTAATGAAACTCTTGCAAGAAGCCGGCTTGCCGGATGGAGTCATCAACTTCCTCCCCGGTAACGGTCCGGATATTGGTGATCCGGTACTAAAAAGCGAACATTTATCCGGACTCCACTTTACCGGTTCAACAGCAACCTTCCAACACTTGTGGAAAAGTATTGCGGATAACATCGAGAAGTATAATACCTATCCGCGTATAGTCGGAGAGACGGGAGGCAAGGATTTTATCTTTGCTCACGAAGATGCCGATGTAGATGCACTGGTCGTTGCGGCTCTTCGTGCAGCTTATGAATACCAAGGCCAAAAATGCTCAGCCGCCTCTCGGATATATATTCCTAAATCACTTTGGGATGACTTTGAAGACAAATTTACTGACGAAGTTAAAAAAATAAAGGTGGGCAAAGCGGAGGACTTCAGCAACTTCATGACAGCCATCATTGATCAGAAAGCCTTCGACAAGATTACGGACTATATTGATTTCGTAAAAGATTCGGATGATGGAGAAATCCTGATCGGCGGTGGCTATGATGATTCGGAAGGATTCTTTATTGAACCAACTCTTGTTCGGGCACATAATCCAAAGTTCAAAACTATTAAAGAAGAAATCTTTGGTCCCGTACTTACCGTTTATGTTTATGAAAACGACAAATTCGAAGAAACGCTCGATCTTTGTGATAATACCTCTCCCTACGCCCTGACAGGAGCTATCTTTTCGCAGGATCGTTATGCACTTAAGAAGATGAACGATCACCTGCGTCAGGCAGCCGGTAATTTCTATATCAATGACAAGCCGACCGCAGCCGTTGTCAACCAACAGCCTTTCGGTGGGGCACGCAAATCCGGAACAAACGATAAAGCTGGCAGCGCAGCTAATCTGATGCGATGGATTTCTATCCGTGCCATCAAGGAAACTCAGGCCCCACCCACGGATTGGACCTATCCATTTATGGAAGAAGAATAACGGTAACTGATCTGTAGTTAAACTTGTAGTCGGCAAGCCTTAGCCTAATTCAAGATACGACATCGTCAGTTGTCTTATGAAAGATAAATACTTATATGGCTCCCATTCTTCTGTTTGGGAGCCATTTTATATTCAACTTTTTTATCACTTATGATTTAAGACCTAATTTATTCTTCAAGCCGTTAAAAGAATCTTTCATGCTGGAAAGCTGATTATTTATATCTTTTTTTAGATCCTGCCAATTCTCTTCAGATCTGGTTTTTAGCTCAGCCAGTTTGTCCAACAGATTCTGTCTCTTTTCTTTAAGGCCTTCCCATTCCTTTTGAAGCTCTTGCTTAGTTTTTCCCGATTTTTGATCAATGTTACTTTTGATCTCTTCCATCTGTTTGTCAATAGCATTCAGTTGAGCCTGTACGTTCTTTACAAAATCTTCTTTGCTATCCTGCATGCTTTTTTGGGTCGATTCATAGGTCTCTCTGGCTTTCTCTTTCATCTCATCCGTTTGATTACCGGACTTTTTGCTGCAAGCTCCAACAACAAATATCATTGTTAAAAGTAAAGGCAACATCCGTTTCATAACTAGTACCTTTTCATTTAAAGTGAATGACTATACTCATTACCTACCAAATACTGCTTTTTTTGTTCCTTTTCGGTCAATATGAAATTTGTACTTAACTTTACGATATTCAAATTGATTCTCACCAAGCTAAAACTCTATGATAATCAGCATTTTAGGTTGTGGATGGCTTGGCCTTCCATTGGCAAAACAGCTTATTAAAAATGGACACACTGTTAAGGGATCCACTACCTCAGATCAAAAACTGGCCAAACTAAAAGAAAAAGGAATTCTACCATTCTTAATCAACCTTAATCCAGAGCTGCAGTGTACAGACTGCGATGAATTTTGGCAGTCTGATGTTTTGGTGCTAAACATACCGCCTGGTCGGAGGAGGACCGATATTGTTGAGTTCCACACCCAACAAATCGTTTCTGTTATTGATCGAGTAAAGACTTCACCTATTTCATTTGTGGTATTTGTTAGTTCAACCTCTGTTTATCCTGAGAAACCAGGCATTGTGGAAGAAGAGGATGCAATACGCGGTAAAGCGCTGCGTAATTCCGGCAATGCTTTGTTGTAAGCAGAACAAATGCTGC
>Ga0102962_1001320_pt1 | contig 9945 bp, 5 predicted proteins | sample SalPonF2_C_D2_MG_FD_84519 | JGI IMG/M metagenome (GOLD analysis project Ga0102962, IMG submission 84519) | Salt pond soil microbial communities from South San Francisco under conditions of wetland restoration - Salt Pond MetaG SF2_C_D2_MG ... | reverse complement strand
CGGAGCGTCACACCTGGAAAGCCTCAACGTGGCGTCGCCCAATCCGACGGTGCCGCGATATGCGCCCGATTCGGATCGGCATCCCGACGGCGTGATCTCCCCTGGTTCGCGTATCGGGATCAGGCAAATCAGCGACGGGAGTAGTCGAACGGCCCTGATTGTCGAAACCGTCGAGCAGAATGTGGCCCGATGGACGGTCGGCAACGAAACGTGTGTGGTCGGGCTGCCGCCGACGGTGACGTTCGAGGGGCCGAGCGATTTGATCCCCTACTGGCACCCGACCGGCTATACGGCGAACCAGTTCTGGGATAACAGCACGATTCCCGCGGCAATCAACAAGACCTATCTCAACTGGGATTACGATGCCATCCCCTACGACGACGGCGGAATCAGCACACCCTCGGCGGCAGCAACCGGCCCGATCAAGTATGGCCCAAGCAGCCATCACGAGGGCGTGACGAACCATGGCTTCGCCGACGGGAGCGTGCATAGCATCAGCAACGAAATCGATGCGGCGCTATACATGTTCGCGACGAACCGAAACAACGGTGATCCGGTTCCGAGCGTGACCGAGGACTGACGTACGATGGGCCTCCGGGCCCATCGTACAATAGCTCTGTCACAAAGGTGGCTGGGGTCGAGTGCAACGAGCCCCCAGGGCGTCGCCCGCTCTGTCCGTACTTACTGCCCATCCGCCGCTTTCGGCCAGCGATAGTCGTTGTGGCCTGCGGTCGTTTCGACAGGACTTGCCGGTAGCGTTTTCTGCCATTGAAGAACTTGCGTGGCCAGTCGCTCGACGACCTCGGGCTGCTCGGCCGCCCGATTGTTGAGTTCGCTTGGGTCGGCCGGGATGTCGTAGAGTTCGACGCGACTGAGGTCGGGGATCATCAGCAGTTTCCACTGGTCGTCGCGGATCGAGAGCATGGGGCTCTGGTTGAGCACATGGCCAGCAACCCGAAATCGCCATTCCCACATCAAGGGCCTGTTCCGATTCGTCGGTTGGCCGCCCAGGCAGCGCGACATATCTTCGCCGTCGAGGTTCAATCCCTCGGGCAAGCCGACCCCGGTGACCGCGCAGATCGTCGGCAGCCAATCGACCGCACCGATCACGCTCTCGCTGTCGACCAGTCCGGCCGGCGTGCCCGCGGGCCAACGAGCAATGAACGGCATCCGCACACCGCCTTCGTAAAGGCTCCGCTTGCGGCCGCGAAAGGGGCCCGCGCTGCCCACGCCGCTGTGCGAAGCGTTGCCGATGTGGATGTCTTCCGGGCCGTTGTCGCTGGAAAAGACGAACAGCGTGTTCTCGGCCAGGCCCAACTCCTCGAGTTTGTCCATCAGCCGGCCGATATGGCGGTCGGCATCGGTCACTACGCTGTAGTAGATCTTCAACGCACCGTTGTGCCGCGGATAGGCCTTCATCTGCTCGTCGGTCGGCTGTAGATAGGCGTGCGTGTCGAGCAGCCATGCCTGGGCGTAGAACGACTTGTCGCGGTTTTTCTCGATGAAGCGGATCGTCTCGTCGATGATAATCTCGGTCGAACGGGGGCGGAAATCGGCACCCCAAAGGTTCGGAAAATCGTCGTTAGCGTTGACGCCTTTATGCTCGTCGAACCCGTACTCGCCGATCAACGGCGCGCCCTCGCCGCTGCCGAGATGCCACTTGCCGAAATGGCCCGTCGCGTAGCCGGCCTTCTGCAACAAATCGGCAACGGTTGTCACGTTTGGATCGAGCCAGTTGGGCATACCTCGTTCGGCGTTTTGTTCCGGCCGCGCAAGGTGACCGTGGATGCTGTGCCGTGCGGGAAAATGGCCCGTCATGATGGCCGTCCGGCTGGGCGAACAGACGCCCGAGGCCGAGTAGAACTGCGTGAACAGAATTCCCTGCCGCGCGAGCCGATCGAGGTTCGGTGTTCGAACGACCGGATGCCCATAGCACCGCAAATCGCCCCAGCCCCAATCGTCGGCAAAGACGAAGACGATGTTCGGACGCTTCGTCTCATGAAACCCTTGTGCCCGGGCATCGGCCGCCATAGCGAAACAACAGAGGATCGACAGGATCGTCAAACGACGCGACATAGACGGCATGGCTTGCTCCTTGGAAGGTCTCTCGAGAATGGTACGGGACGACGAACGAGACGTACGATGGGCCTCCGAGCCCGTCGAGATTGTGCATTTCGCTTACAACAAGCCTCAAACAGGCCGGTGAGATGCATTTCGACGGCTTCGGAGAGCCATCGTTCGGATCTCAAAACAGGGCTTCCACCCGGGAATTCGCACGAATCCCACGACGACTGCGCAGCGAAACGGGCCGGCCTTCCTACCAAAAGACCGACCCGCTTGATTATAGCCGATTTGATTGCCGTGTCGCAAGCGCGACCGGTGGAACTCAGTCCCACCACCATTGGCCTTCAGCCAATTCGAGCTTCGTCGTTCGCCGAGCCTCGGCCACTTTGCCTTGCTCATCCTCGAGCAGATTGTCGGCCATCAGGGCCTCGTCTGCGTGGATCGTTACGCCGCCGCCGATGGGCGTCATCAGCTGGCGTCCTCGCCAGATCGCGTTGACGGCCGTGCCGACCTTCGTCGGGGCATTGTAGGTCTCGACGGCAAAGGCCTTTTCATCGCCGAACAGGTCCATGTCCCAGCCGGCCTTGTGGCAAAAGTCTTCCTGTTGGATATAGGCCGCCGCGATCGAAAGATCGATCAGGTTTCGCAACTCGGCATAAACGGGCGACCGCTCGGCCAATTGCGAGTATTTCTGTGTGAAACTGGCCACGAACGCCTGGCTGGCAATGTTGCCGCGCGAGGCCGTACGTCGCTCGCCCGTCGCGGTCACCATCTCGTCGGCACCGATCAGTTTCACACCGTCGCCGACCAATTCGATGGCCAGACCGTCGTCGCTTGCGCGAACGCACTGATAGTCGGGCGTGAAGTACCATCTCTGCAGAGCGTTGCGGCTCACCTGGGCCGGGTTGGCCCGATCGACGAAGCTGACCATTCGCACGGCCGGCTGCTCCAGACCGATGCCGATCAGTTTCATCCGATAGTCGGCCTCGACCATAACCTGGGCAAAGTGCGTCTTGGGCGAGATGCCGTGGACGCTGACCTCTTGCAGACCGAGACTGGTCTGCAGGCCGCTGACGATGTATTGGGTGTCGGCCGGTGTGGCACGAGAACCGGTGCTTCGAAGGAATCGCTGCATCTCGGCCAGACCTTCGGCGGTCGGATCGATCGAACAACCGATCAGCGACGAGCCGCTCTTGCCCGGCGGAAACGCTCGCAACGCGACGACCAGATCCTGCAACTGCACGATCGGGCGTCCGCTGGTGATGCCCACAACGCGTCCCGCCACGTCGGTCATCCAACCCTCGGCCGGACCGGCGATCACGATGTCGTTGGTTTCGGGATAGAAGAAGACGTACTTCACTCGCAACAGACCGGCCAGATGACGCATCTCGCCGCTGGGCACACCTTGGTGCTCGCGAATGACTTGCTCCAGACGGTTGAGCGAGATCTTCCGCATGGGGCTGAAGGCGGTCACTTCCGGATCGAGCGTCGCCCGGGCTGCCGCAATACGCTGGCGAGTGAGTTGTCCACTCGGGTCGGCGTAGAGTTGTTTTCTCAGCACGCCTTGGGCATCGACCGCCACGCCTGCGGTTGCCTGTGCCATCACCAACGACGGCACGCAAAGCACCGCTCCGACGACGACCAACAACAGGATCGTCCGCAACGCAACTCCTCGACAACACATGATTAGCTTCTCCAGTTCCGTGAACCAGGCAGTTATCCGGTACGCTCCCACCGCACCGAACGACGCAGCACCGAGGGTGGGAGCGTGAGTTGGGCAAGCAGCTTCCTGCGTACGCATTCCGTCGACCGCGCGTCCGTTGGTACACGAGTTCCGTTGGTACACGGGGCCATAGCATTGATCTTAATTGGGCAAGCTAGGTAAATCAAGCAGATGGTCCGGGTTTGACAGGGGAATCGTGGATCGGCGTGGTAAATTCAGCGACCATGGAACAGGCGGCGATTGACGTAACTTATTGATGTGAAACGGGTAACGTTGTTTCTGGAGGAAAAACTCGTTGAAACCCACTCAGAGCGGGCCCCGCAGTTCTGTACGGTGGGCCTCCGAGCCGGTCGACAAGCCCCGGACCGACGGGCTCGGAGGCCCATCGTGTACCTGGAGCCACAACACGCCCCCCGCTACCGCCCCCGCCCCCGCCCTCGGCCATTTCCGCCGCTTGGCGCGGCAGACGGCATCGCGGTCACCAGCCGGAAATTGCCCGTACCTAGGAGTTGATCGACTCGCGTTAGCATCTCGGCGTTGATCTCGACGCGAAAATCGTCGCACTTGCAGTGAACCCGTTTGCCGTCGGCCAGCCAAAGAGAAAGTTGCACATCGCAACTGCCCGGATAGCCGCGCAGGATCTCGTGCAATTGATCGAGCCTCTTCAGTCCATGTTTCTCTTCGCTGACGCGCACACGAACGCCGCGCGTGTAACGTTTTTCCAGATCGTCCAATGGGATGACCTCGTTGACGATCAGGTTGGCATCTTCGCTGCCGGGCCGTTTGTCGATCGAGCCACGGACGACCAGGATGGCGTCGGGTTGAATGTATTCACCAAAACGTTCGAACTGCTCGGGCCAGATGATCGTTCGCATGATGCCGGCCTTGTCCTCCAGGTCGAACATGGCATAGCGGCTCGGCTTGCCCGGCTTGGGGTTTTTGGTGTGCGAAAACTTGATCGAGGCGAGCATGCCGCCCAGCATGACCTCTGATCGATGCTTCAGAGCGGCGGCTTGGATCGTGTTGTGCGAGCAATAGGTAGTCAACTTTTCTTCGTATTCGGCCAAGGGGTGGCTCGACAGGTAGTAGCCGAGCACTTCCTTTTCCTTGGCGAGTTGGTCGCGTTCGTCCCAATCGGGGACATCGGGCAGACTGGCGGCAGCCGCTTCGTCGGCTTCGTCGTCATCGTCGCCGAACAGGCCCAGTTGTCCGCTGCGCCGATCGGCTGCGGCCGAAGCGCCCGACTGCAATGCCCGATCAACGGCAGCGAGCAGTTGCGACCGTCGAGCGCCGAAGGAGTCGAAGGCACCCGCCTTGACGAGGCTTTCGATGGCTGTCCGGTTGACGGTGCCCGAATCGAGCCGTTCGCAGAAATCGAACAGGCTGCGATAGGGCCCTCGTTGCTCTCGTCCGCGTGCGATGGCTTCGGCCGCGTCGGCCCCGCATCCCTTGATCGCCGAGAGACCGAAGCAGACCTTGTCGCCGTCGACCGTGAAGTCGGCACTGCAACAATTCACGTTCGGTGGGACGACCTCGATCTCCATCCGTGTACAATCTTCGAGGTGCTCGACCAGTGAGTCTTTTTTCTTGAAGTTGCGGCCCGGAATATCGCTCGACAGCAACGCGGCCATAAACTCGACCGGATAATGGGCCTTCAGATAGGCCGTCATATAGGCGATCAACGCATAGGCCGTCGAGTGGCTCTTGTTGAAGCCGTAGCCGGCGAATTTTTCGATCATCCCGAACAGATCGGTTGCTTCCTTCTTCGACAACCCCTGCGCTTGCGTCCCTTCGATGAACTGCTCGCGAAACTTGGCGATCATCGGCAGCTTCTTCTTGCTGATCGCCTTGATGCACGTATACGACTGGGCCAGTTCGATTCCGCCGAGCCGGTTAAGGATCCGCATCACCTGTTCCTGGTAGACCATCACGCCGTGCGTGTCTTCCAGAACGTCCTTCATAATCGGGTGCGGATAGACGGCCTCTTTGCGGCCGTGTTTCACTTCGATATAGTCGTCGACCATGCCGCCTTCGAGCGGACCGGGCCGATAGAGAGCAGCCGTGGCGATGATGTCGTCGAACGAGTCGGGCTTCATCCGCTGCAGCAGATCGCGAATGCCGCCGCTTTCGAGCTGAAAAATCCCCTTCGTTTCACCTCGCATCAACAGCGCGAACGCCTCTTTGTCGTCCAAAGGAAACTTGTACGGGTCGACACGGGTGCCGGTCGTCTGTTCGATTAGATCGACCACCTTCGACAGGATTGTCAGGTTGCGCAGCCCGAGGAAATCCATCTTCAACAGGCCGGCCGCCTCGACATCGTTCATCGCCCATTGCGTGACGACCTCGTCTTTGCCGCTTACGGTCTGCAGCGGCACGTATTCGGTCAACGGCCGGTCTGCGATCACCACGGCGCAGGCGTGCGTGCCCACATTTCGGGCAAGCCCTTCGATCTGCTTGGCCAAGTTGATCAGTTCGCGCACTTCGCCGTCGGTCTCGTAGAGCTTGCGCAGCTCGTCGCTCTTTTCGAGCGCCTTCGGCAGCGTGATCTTCAGTTCTTCGGGCACTTTGGCTACGACCGCGTCGACTCGGGCCAGCGGCAACCCGAGCGCCCGACCCGTATCGCGAACCGCAGCCCGGGCAGCCAACGTGCCGAACGTGCCGATCTGCGCGACCATGTCGACGCCGTATTTGTCCTTGACGTACTGCAAAACTTCGCCGCGACGCTGTTTGTCGAAGTCGATATCGATATCGGGCGCTTCCAGGCGGCTTTCGTCCAAAAACCGCTCGAACAGCAGGCCGTATTTCAACGGGCAAACGTGGCTCATGTACAAGGCATAGCAGACCAGCGAGCCGACGCCCGAGCCGCGTGCCGTGGCCTCGATGCCTCGCTCCCGGGCAAATCGCACGAAGTCCCAGACGATCAGAAAATAGTTGGGAAACCCCAGCTTGTTGATCACGTTCAACTCGCGATCCAGCCGGGCCATCACCTCCTCGGAAAGCTGCCCGTCGATCAGCGACTCGGGAACATCGGCATAACGTTCCTCGAGCCCCTTGAGGCACAGTTCGCGAAGATAATCCTCCGAGGTCTTTTCGTCCGGCGGTGCGAAGACCGGGAAGTGTCGTCGGCCCAAGTCCAACTCGATGTCGACGCTGTCGGCGATCTCCTGGCTGCGACGAACGGCCTCTTCGTGGCCGGGGAAGGCGGCATACATGTCTTCCGGGCTGCGAAGATAGAACTCATTGCCTTCCATCCGCATCCGGTTCGTGTCGGTGCGAAACTTACCGGTGTTCACACAGAGCAAGATATCCTGGGCATCGGCGTCTTCGCGATCGACGTAATGGACATCGCTGGTGGCAACCAGCGGGATGCCCATCCGATTGGAGACCTCGACACAGCCCTCCATGGCCACTCGCTGCACATCGATGCCGTTGTTCTGCACTTCGATGAAATAGCGGTCGCCGAAAACGCCCCGGTACCACTCGGCCACGTCCATGGCGTTTTTGACGGCCGAATCGCCGCCGGCCAGCAACACCCGATTGATCTCGCCCGAGACGCAACCGCTCAGACAGATCAGCCCCCCATTAAACTCTTCGAGCAACGCCTTGTCGATCCGGGGCCGGAAGTAGAATCCTTCGAGAAATGCCTTCGAAGAGATTCGCAGCAGGTTCTGAAATCCCTCGCGGTTCTTGGCCAACAGGGTCAGGTGATAGGCCGCCTCCTTCATTCCCGAGGCTTCCTTCTCGAACCGGCTGCGCGGGGCGATATAGGCCTCGAATCCCAGAATCGGATTGATGCCCAGGGCCTTGGCCTCCTGATAGAACTTCAGCGAGCCATGCAGATTGCCATGGTCGGTCAGGGCCAAGCTATTCATCATCAACGCCTTGGCCCGCTCCAGCAGCCGTTTGGTAGAACCGGCCCCATCGAGCAAACTGTAGTGGCTATGACAATGCAGATGTACAAAAGGGGGGGTGCTCACTGGTCTCCTCCGTGGGGCAAGCGAATATCCGTACCAGCGCAGTATAACACAAATCGCACGAGACCCGGAAGCGCTCGCAAAAAACCGGCACCAGAGGAGCGGGATCGGAGAGCCGCGAAGCGAAGAGAGGGCGGTCGTCAGCAGCCTCGGTCGAGCGGGAACGCCGGGCTATTTGCCCATGGAATACGAAAAAAGCCCCATCGGCGTGAAGGCACCGCTGGGGCTTGAGTGTATGAATTCGTCGGCCGACGGACTAAGCGGCCTTTCGACGTCGATATCCGAAGGCCAGGGCAATGGCCCCCAGAACGGACCAGACAACAAGCGTGGCCGGCTCGGGGATGGGGTTGACGGTGGACTTGGACGTGGAGATGTCCAGCTCGAGTCGCAGGCTCGTCGGGGCGATCCAATCGGTCGTGTTGTCCAAGCTGAAAGAGTGGATCGGTGTTTCGCTGAGATCCGTGATAAACGCGAGATTCGTGTTGTTCCAGTCGCCATTTCCCGAGCTATAGACCGCATCGGGATTCACTCCGTTGCTCACATCCCAGTTCGTGTGAGTCAAGGACGATCCGAGCGTAAAGACCGGGGAATTCGTGTTCAGAATGGTTGCGTTCCCATCCTTGTCTCGAATGGTGAACGAGCCGGCAGTGCCTCCGTTGCCGGCATCCAAATCACGCCAGTCGACGGCAAAACCGGTCACCTCGACCGCATTGCCCGTCGCGGTATCGAAGAACGCGAACAAGAGAGATTGATGGGGCTTCACGTAGTTGAGATCCCCGGTGCTCAAATCCATTTGGCTACTCGAAGACACCTGCAGATTGAAGCCTGCACCCGCGACATCGACATAAGTATGGCTCGTGCTGGATTGCAGCTCGTCAAACGAGAGAACTCCAGCAGCGACATCCGTGCTCACGCCCTGGGTATTCCACTGAATCACCGCTGCAGACGACGTGGTCGCCGGCAATAGCGAAACGGCAATCGTAGCGAGTCGATAGAAGAGTTTCATTGTTCTCAGTTCCTACACGTGATGATATTGGCTTAGTTTTTCGGGTGTTTCAAGCGTTCGCTGCCGTTGACGACGAACGCAAGGCGTCCGGTTCTGAATATGGGTTATCGTCGTCGCCTCCAGCCGACGGCCAGAGCGAGGCCGGCGAGCAGGGACCAGACGACGAGGCTGGCCGGCTCGGGGACTTGGCCGAGTTTCGTGTTGGACAGCGAGGACAACTGAGGTCCCTCCAGCGTCGAGTGATTCGTCGACGCAAACCCGTGCACGTATGTATTCTCCGAATCTGCCAATGTATTTCTGGCAATCATGAACGTCACATAGTCGTCCGATCCGTCCCCGATGTTATCCATGAAAAGGTCCATGGCGGAGCTGGAGAACACGATGACCTGTCCATCGCCTTTGCCCGTGATATCGAACGTCCCAAGGGACGTCGCTCCGGAGAGAAAGCCATTGCTACTTGTCGTATCATTCTCAGGTGCGTTGTTCCAGGTAATCCCGCTTTCACTCCAGCCGTCGGCATTGAGCGAGTGATTTAGCCCCCAGACCGAAAAGTTGTATTCCGTGTCGCCCTCGGTCACACCCGTTCCGGAATCGACCACATTGAAAATCAGCGCATATTCGTCGTTCGGAATCACGAGTTGTGACGTATCGAACTGAATGTACGCTTTCCGCGAGTAGGTCGAGCCGGGCACGGGGGCCTTGCCTAAGAGCAGCGTGGTGTCGCCAAAGTTTTCGCTTGGGCTGCTTCCAAAGATAAAGGCGTCTTGGTCGGCTGTTACGATGGCTGCATCAGCCACCCCCACGGTGGCAATCAGAGCGATTGCCATTGTAAGAAGTTTGATGTGTCTCATTTTGCTCTTCTCTTGCCTATAGTAAAGCTGTTCCTATCCCCCTATAGGCCGCCGAGGGGCGATTCCTGACATCCAAAATGAGAACTTTTCCCAGTTTTGTCGATATTACTCTACATATAACTACAATGGTCCCACATCATCCAACCCACAGGTAAGGTGTTTCTCGTCGATCAGGACCACTCGGTTGCAAGCAGTATGTCAATGGCTGCCTCGATAGGCCGGCTCTTGCTCCGCGTTCCTTTCCCCGTATTCATCTGCTCGAACTCGTAGCGCCAATCAAGTTCGGCCGCCGATGCCTTCGAAGCGTCGCCCCCCGACTTAGCGAGT
>Ga0102962_1001319_pt1 | contig 9951 bp, 6 predicted proteins | sample SalPonF2_C_D2_MG_FD_84519 | JGI IMG/M metagenome (GOLD analysis project Ga0102962, IMG submission 84519) | Salt pond soil microbial communities from South San Francisco under conditions of wetland restoration - Salt Pond MetaG SF2_C_D2_MG ... | reverse complement strand
GTTATTACGCCCAGGAAATGAATATGTTCCCCGCTCCCGGCCGCCTCGGCGGCCGCCTGGATGCTCTCACGGGTTTTGGCTTCGGCATGCAGGGCCCGGTCGGGCGCATCGCCGATGACAAGCAGTACCGTTTCAGGATGCTCCGCTACAATCCGGGGAAGCACATGGGTCACGAATTCGCGCAAGCCCTTGCGGCGGGTGAGCCGGCCGACTGACAGTAGTACGGGCCCCGCTCCCCGTGCATGCTTTTCTCGAAAATCCTTGATTAGGGATGGTTCGGGAGAGTGGGCAGCGATATCGACGCCAGGGTGAACAATTCGGATTCGAGTCTGGCTGACGTCAGCCTCCAGGGCTAATTCCCTCGTGGCCCGGCTGTTTGCGATGATGCGATCCATGCGACGTAGTGTCGGCAGCCACAACGCCCGGTACAGGGGGTGACGTACCGCCATGTCGAGACCATGCACATAAGCAGCCGACATGGCACCGCACGAGTGCGCGGCCATCCACGCCGCGGGCGCTGTCAATCCGCTGCCGGCAATCACAATGTCCGGTTTCCAGGTGCGCGCGATACGCCAGGCACTCCATTGGACTGCCAGCAAGAAGCGTGGAAGTGGATTAAGTGCGACTTCATGTACGCGAACCTCAGGGGGGGCCTTCGCTGCCGTACCCGACGGTGCCACAAAACACACTTCCCCCTTCTTGGCCAATTCCTGCCCCATATGCCAGTTCAGGCGTTCCATACCGCCGACCAGTGGCGGCAGGTTGCGAGTGACGATCAGGATGCGGCGTGCTTTCGGGGTGCCATTCATCGCAGGAGTTTAGACCGCTACTCGTGTGGCCGATAAGTCAGGTTGGTGATTTGCTCCGAGATCAGACCAATCAGGAAAACAATGACTGCGGCGCTGAGCAGGAGCGCACTCATGTTGGTGAAGCGGTGCTGGGCGGTCAGCGTATAGCCATAGTAGGCGAGACCGAGCAGAAAGAACAGAAAAGATGTCGGAGCGAATAATTTGAGCGGGGAGTAAAGAGAGGTGACTTTGAAAATAATCAATAGAAAGCGCAAACCGTCGCGGACAGGGCGTATATGGCTTTTGCCAATGCGTTTGGCGGCTTCAATCGGTTCATAGGCGACAGGGTAGGCACTTCTGAAGAACGCGATGGTGCTGGTGGTCGGGTAGGAAAAACCATTCGGAAGCAGGTGCAGGAATTCCCGGAAGCGATCGGCTCGGGTTGCACGAAAACCGGAGGTAAGATCGGCAACCTTCTGCCCGGTAATGCGCGAGGCGAACCAGTTATAAAACGTATTGGCCAAGCCGCGGCCGATACCGGCCTGACTTTGCCAGGTGCGGGCGCCAACGACCATGTCGTAGCCTTCTTGAAGTCTTGTGATCAAGCGGTTGATATCTTCCGGATCATGTTGGCCGTCGCCATCCATGAAGACCAGGATCTCACCACTGGCCGCCCGCGTGCCGCGCTTGATGGCAGCGCCGTTGCCCATCGAGTACGGGGAATGCAGGCACATTACGTGGTTGTCGGCACAGATTTTTTGCGTCTCATCGGTTGAACCGTCATCTACCACGATGATTTCCGCCTCGGGATGCAGCTGCCGTAATCGCGGCAATAGGCCGGTCAGGGCTTTGGCCTCGTTCTTGGCCGGCAAGATAATGGAAATACTGGACTCGGATTTCATCAAGCTATTCTGTTTTAGGATGCACTGATTTTCGCATAAATGCCGGCCTGCTCAACAATCTGGTCGAGGGGTACTCGGAGTTGTGGGCACGGGAAGCGAGCAGATCATTGTGAGGTCGCGGCGGAGGTTGCACTTGCCCTGCGTTCCGCTTCTTCGAGCTGTGGCTCCAGTCGGTCTATAAGGTAGTCAAGTTTACCCAAGTGGTTGATCTTTCGTATGTCTTCCAAGGCTTTTCGCGCAGCCTCAATGTGTCCGTCTTCCAGTTCCACATTAAAGACATTGACCTGAAATTGGGCCACGTCGGGCATGGCTTTAGCCGCCTTGATCAACAAGGGGCCGCTACGCGCCCGCTGTGCGGGAGTGTCGTAGCCAATCAGATTGGCTTGCGTGACAAGGACGTTGGCGTAGTTCATGCCCAATTCGGTTATGCGCGGGCTGTGGTAGATCGCTTTGAAGAGGCGATTGAGGGAGCTTCGCTGTATTTTGCATTGGTGTTTGCTGTAGCAACCGACTAACGCTTCCAGGGCATTCACGTCGGATACCGTCAATGGGCCGTCCTTGACAGCCTTGACCATGCCATCAAACCAGGAGGGTTGCACCTTGCGTCCGGTTTGGGCAGCCAGTAGCACCATGGCGACCCAGGGATCCAGGCCAGCGTGTGGAACCAGCGCTGCCGTATGCGCTTTCTGGAAAGCCAGCTGGGCATACCTTTCATGTCCAGACAACGCTTTGTTGGTGTATATCCTTGCCAGCAGGTAAGTGGAACGTGGCGAATTGGGGTGGTTGTGGGCGAGCACCTTGGCCAACGCCAGGTTGCTTCTCCAGTGCCATGAGCGAATCGTGGTCATGGTGGCAAGTCCGGCGAATACAAGTACGCAAGCGGCTATACCGAGGCGCCGCCAATGCAAGCGTCTGAGCGGCAGGATGACCAATGCGAATACGGCCAGGATAATGCCCCAGTCGGCAAGGTAGATGCGATGCTCGAAGGCGATCTCCAATGGCCAGATAGTGGATTCGAGCAGTTGCGCTGCAAAAAACCAGACTATGCCTAGTGCTACCAGCGGCTTGCGTTTGCGAAGCCACCAAGCGGCCACGAGCAATGCGGCTATGAGCAGGAAGGACAGGATGGTTGTTGGTGGTGAGAGAAGTCCGGTGGAAATGGCAATGTCGTCGTGATAGAGACCCATCGCTGATAGGCGGGGTGCAACCACGAGGCCCAGGTAGAAAACCACGACCCGGCCTTCCGTCAACACACGTTCGCCCAGGTCAAAGGATCGACCCACATAGCCGGCAGGGAATGTAGAGGGGATCATCCAGAGCAAGCCAAATATGCCGGTCGATACAAGAAGTATCCAGAAAAAGACCCAAAGACGATTGGTCTGTTTGTCGTCATGGTTGCGTATGCGCAAGAAAAAGGAATCGAGTCCCAGGAGCAGAGATATGAGTGTGACTTCTGCAAAGATCATCTTGAAGCCAGGCACTTTGAAGAAGTTGAGCAACCAAAGCGCGACAAGAATAATGGGGCCTGCAGCTAACAAGAGGTAGAAGCGTTTGTTCCTTTCGCCCTGGAAAAAGGTTCTCTGCCTTGAAAATACGAGGGCTGAAGCCAGCAATGCGACAAGCAGTACGAGTTCGGCGAGACTCGTCAATCGCTCCGTTAATCCGTGGGAGTAGAAATAGGGTACGACCCAGGCAAGGCCCAAGAGGCTAATGATGCCGATGCGGAGCAGGTAATACAGCCATTGATTGTTCGGTCGCTGGTCGTTGTGCTCCCTGAAGCGGAGCACGAAAAATTCGACGAGGAAGATCAGCAGGGGAAGCAATGCCCCGATCGATTTGGAAAAAGCTGAGAGACCGGTGAAAGTGGCGGTGGTTACTATCAACAAAAAGACAGTCGGCCAGCTTGTAGAAAGGTGCCGGCGTATTGCTACATAGGCCCATAAGCCAGCCACCATGAACATGTTGGCCAGTATGGTTTCCCGTTGTACGGCATACAATATCGGGGTCAGGTTCATTGGATGGAGGGCCCAGAAGGCCGCAATCGCAAAGGCTATCCAGTCGAGTCTCCATGCCGATGTATCAGGTTGGAAACGACTGCGCCATGCAGCCAACAAGCTGCGCGTGAACCCTGCGACCAGTACCGTAGTTACAAGGTGAAGGCATAGATTGGTGACCTTGAATACATAAGGGTTGAGCCCGAAAAAATAGCGCTCTATCGCAAAGCTGGCGAGCGATATGGGACGGCCAAGTGGTCCCGCGCTAAATGACCAGACTGCATGCCATAGTGTCGGCAGCGAAAGGCTGCTCAGTTTGAGCGCCTGGTTGTTGACGATGTTGCCGTAGTCGTCCAGGAACCATTTGCTTGTCAGTCCGTAATGATAGGCAAAGTAGGTCAGGGCCAGCAGGCCTGCCAGTGCAATCCACCAGATGTAAACATCTTCATGCCACAGTCCGGACGAAGGCGAAGTTTGTTTCAGTGAGGTCGCCCCTTTGGGGGATCTGTAACCTCGCGGAATTCCTGATAGCTTGCTCTTGTTGCGTTTTTTCATGACTGGATCAGTTCTTCTGGGCTCGAGTGATGAGATCGGATAATGATTTTATATTGTCAGTATTCAATCCGAAGTGATTGAGTCGACGAAGGATTGCCAGCTGATGCCGGGCGCTATCAATATTGCCGCAGCCTACGTCTGCCACCCCGAGGTTGTAATGATAAATAGCGTTGTGAGGATCCTGTTGCACGAGAATGCTGAAAATCTTGCGTGCCTGATGAGGCCGGCCGGCCGCATTGAGCAGGTAATTTCCGTACATGATCATGATCGTTGTGTTGGGATGAGGTCGTGTAAGTGCAGATGCAAAGACGAGTTGCATCAGATCGGGATCCAGCTTGCAGGGGTTGTCCGGTATAAGGGCACAGTGAACCAGAGAATATATGGCCGAAATATCGCCGGGATTGGCGGGACGCGATTCCAGAAGATGCGCCATCTTGTAGTACCACTCGGGATTGACTGATAAATGATTTCGCTGGGCCAGAATGATGAGAGTGGCATAAGGCAGCAAGCCCTGGTGGGGCACACGGGCCGCTTTTTCAAGCGCCTTGTGGGCAGCTGGTACCAATTTGGGATCAACGTTTGCATAGAGCGCCAGGATTCGCCCATATCCGTAGGTGGCTCTGGGAGAATCAGGGTGTTCCCTGGCGGCAACGGCCAATTGGCGTATCGGATTGCTCCAATTGAGTGACCGTAGACTCAGCGCCATTCCATAAAGGGCAACAATAGCCACCATTGAGCCCAGAACGAGTTTGCGGTGCTGGTTTTTCCCGGTGAGCACCACAAGAGTTCCGAAACCGGCTGTGTACAAGCCCAGGGACGGCAGGTACTCACGGTGCTCGAAAACCAACTCGAGTGGTAGAAAAGAGGCTGTCATCACCTGGCCGGCAAGAAACCATAAAACCCCGAAGGCGATTAGAGGGTAGCGGCGCCGCGCCCATATGGCTGAGGCGAGTAAGCCGCCTATGCCGACCCATGAAGCGAGTGTGGTCCATGGTTTCAGTAAGCTTCGTGATACCGGGTAGGCGTCGTGGTACAAACTTAAAGATTGGATATCGGGAACCAGCGTCCCCCATATGTAGTGCCATATGACGCGACCTTCCGTAAGTAAACGTTCGCCCAGGGTGAAGGGCCGGACTGCCCACGGAGCCGCCTTGAGGCTTTGGGGAAGCAGCCATGCAAGAGCGCATATGGCAGGCACAATCAAGAAAATTGCAAAGTAAATGGCGATACCGAACTGGTGTCGCCTGCTTTCCTGGCGTACGCGGAATAGTGTCCATTCGATGACCAGGGCGTAAAGCAGGGTTAGTGCGCCGACTTCCTTTGTGAAAATGGCCAGGGGCGTCCATACCAATGCAGCGCTCAGGAGCAATGCCCAGGCTCTTGCCGGTTGGCGATTATCCTGGAGCCGGCTACGTCCCGCGGTGTAGGCGATCAGGCCAAGCAGGGAAAAAGAACCGGCCAGCGACGTCATGCGCTGAACGACGTAGAGTACAGAGGTCAAATTGATAGGGGCAAGCAGCCAGGCAGCCGTGATGACAAGAACCGCCCATTCACAGGCAGTTTCCGAAGTCTCCGGGCGCAGTCTTCTGTATTGGGCCAGGAGTAGCCTCAGAAGGATGTAAACGAGCAGCCCGTTGAGCAAATGGATCCCGACATTGGTCCATTTCATTGCTGTCGCGTCATGACCAATCTGCTTTCCGCCACCGTCAAGGAGCACATTGAGTGCGAAACTTGCCATGGCTATGGGCCTGTGGGTCGGCCCGCTGTTGGAACTCATGCTGGCACTGATGAATGAATTGAGTGACGGTTTCAGATTCTTGAGGGCATTGTTCTGAACGATATTGGGGAAATCGTCAATCAGAAACGCGCCATGTGTTCCCGGCCAGTATGCCAGTGCGGTCACTGCAAGAAGAGAGGCAAGAATGAGCCAACGGATGCGGCGACTGGGCGCGATGCTTGGATGTGTCTTCGTGGTCATTTTATGAGGACACAGCAGGCAGAGGAGTGGGGTATTTAATGCGACTCATGGTAAGCGGTGAAGGTTCCTTTCCCCGGTGCTTTCCCGAATTGTTCAGGGCGTGACGGATAGCCTGGCGCATGCGATGGAACGAGCTGCCATACCAGTCGCTGGTATCGAGCCAGCGCCGGTGCAGTCCGGCCATGGTCCAGATCGGCGGTAAGTGTTTTGGCAGAGTGCGATATTTTTGCAGCAGTTTCCGGGCCTCGAGAGGCTGCTTGGCATCAAGCAGATAGGCAGTTGCGGTCAAGGCGACATCCGGCGTGGGATTCAGCTCAAGGGCGTCGGAAAAAGCCTTGTAAGCCTGCTGTGGATGGTGCTGGGCGAGAAATATCTGACCGCGAAGCAGATTCATCTGCTGGTGAACAGCGTGATTGTTGCGGAAGTGGGGATTGTTCAAGGCGCTGTTGACTACTCGCATCATTGCGTCATTTCCGAAGCCTTTGCAAGACAGCGCAGGATTGCCGATTTCGGGGCTCAGTACTCTGTATAGCAGGTGGGATGCCGAAATATCATGGCCGGCGGCATATACCAGTGCGTCTACGTCGCTGGGCCGGGCGCCCCCCAGTTTGCAGGCGGCCTCGATTCTGGGTAATGCGAAACTGATCTGCGATGGATGGAGTTTGGACGCAGCATACAAACGCAGGTAGGCCTGAAGATATTTACCCTCGGATTCCAGGGTTTCGGCCTCGGTAGCGACCGCGCGTGAGGAGTTCGGGTTGAGTTTCATCCAGGTTAGCGCCAATTGTTGTGGGTGACCCCATAAATTAGCCCGCAATCCCGTCAGCGCCAACAGCAGTATCAAGGTCAGGACCAGCGCTGAACCGCGCAGAGCCCGACTTGACCGCCCGGATACGAACCACAGGGCCAGGGGCCAGAACAGCAGAATAGCGGGCAGATAATTGCGATGCTCATAATACAGCTCGAGGGGCAGTGTAGTTGATTCGAGCAATTGTCCGGCAAAAAAGAAGAGTACGGCAGCGGCTAGCACCGGCCATCTGTGACGAACTGTGAATGCACCGACCACGAGGCCGGCTATGAGCAGGATGGACGGCAGCGTAGTCCAGGGGTGCAGTATGTTCTGCGACACGGGTATGGCCGTATAGAGTCCATGGGTCCAGGCATGAGGGATCAGCAGGTAATAGAGGTAACGTACCAGGACTCTGCTTTCCGTCAGCAGGCGGGTGAAGATGGAAAAATCCCGTCCGGGGCTGAGCATTTCGGGGGAACGCAGTTGCCATAAGAGATACCCGGTGATCAACGCGCTCGGCAGCCACAGGAAAATGGCCTTGAAGAGCCAGTGCGGGGGCGGGGGCGGCTCCCCTTGAGGTGCCGACCATGCCATGGCGTGATCGTCGGCCAATTGCCGGCGCTGTTGCGCCAATACCGTTACTTCCAGCACCAAAGCGAGCAATGGCAGCAGAGCTGCGTTTTCCTTGCTGAAAAAGCCCAGCAGGGTTCCGCCCGCCAGGCCGCCGATCATCAGTGCATAGCCGCTCCGTATACGGCCGTCCGCCATACGTCGACGGCCGGTTACGTAAAGAGCAAGACCGCTCATTACGAAAAAGGCCGCCAGCATTGCCATACGTTGAACGACATATAAGGTGGTGGAGACAAAAAACGGATGGATCATCCAGATTCCGGCTCCCAGCACCGCTGCCCACAGCGCCCGGCGCGATGCCAGACCGTAGGCCCTACCCAGTTGGGCAAGTAGCCAGGCCAGGACACAGCCGTTTATTAGCTGAAGAAGCACATTGGTCAGCTTGAAAGGCCACGGGCTGGCCGGCCAGTTATGTGCATCGATCAGAAACGAAAGCAGTGCCAGCGGGCGTCCGGAAGGCCCCGAGGTCCCTGAGGTGATGTAGCTGATGAACGTCGTGAAGTTATCGACCGGGCCGTAGGCGCCCAGCTTCGGCAGTGTGCCCCAGTCATCGAGCAGGAACGAGCCACCCAGCCCCGGCCAGTACGCTGCGAACGTCAGCCCCAGCAGGACCAGGAAGAAGAGCAGGGGCCAACGCGACTGGCTGAAGCGGGTGCTATACATCTGGTGCATTCTACGCAAAAGCCCAGTCAAGCGAATGCCTTGTCCGGTGCATGGGTTTTCTCCCGCTCGGCAAATTGCTACCGGGAGCCCGGCCAGCGTCTCCAGGAACGGGGAGGTCGAATGATGATCCCGCATATTGGACTTGGAAGTGATTGAAAAAGGGGCCCGCCTAGCGGGCCCTAACACGCGTTCCGTTGCTAACGCAACGGGAGGAGGACCTGGCTAGCTATGGCGGCAAGTGGACGGCACGTACTTGTACATGGCGGTACTCGCCACTTTGCACGACCAGACGACCGAGCCGCCGTGGGCCGAAGGAGACAAGGTGATAGTCTTGCCGCGGATCACCGAGGCGACCCCGTTGCTGTTTCGGAACGTGGCGGTGATGACGCGAGTACTCAGAATCTGGACATCGCTGACATACTTGCCGTTGATGCTACCCGGATTGGCGAGACCCGCGGCGGAATTGCTGGTCGGAAATGTGCCGTTCTGGTTGTAGTAAGCGACGATAGTGGCCTTGGCGCCACTCATCAGGTTGGTTGCTTCCGAGCCTTCGGCCTGGGCCACGTAGTTGAGATACAGCGGAATTGCGATCGCGGCCAGAATGGCAATAATAGCTACCACAATCATCAGTTCGATGAGGGTAAAGCCCTTCTGTTTGGTATTCATGTAAGACTCCTGTCACTTGTCTCGTGGTAGATGCAAGCCTTTCGTATACGGAACGCCGAAGACTCCCACAAAAAAGCTGCAACTTTTATGCCAATGCCAAAAAAATGCTCATTGATACGTGGGCTTCGCTGTCTTTGCCTGTAGGCCGAAGAGTCCTCAAGAGCGGTGGAAAAAAAAGGGCCCGCAAAGCGGGCCCTACACGCGTTCCGTTGCTTTTGCAACGGGAGGAGGACGCTGTTAGGTATGACGGCAGGTAGACGGCACGTACTTATACATGGCGGTATTTTTTACTTTGCACGTCCAGACGACCGAGCCACCATGCGCAGAAGGAGACAGGGTGATAATTTTGCCGCGAATGACCGAGGCGACTCCATTGCTGCTCTTGAACGTCGCCTGAATGACACGAGTGCCCGTGATCTCGACCTGGCTGACATACTTGCCGTTGATGCTCGCCTTGTCAGCAATGCCGGCGGAATAGTTGCCTGTCGGGAAGGAACCGTTCTGGTTGTAGTAAGCCACAACGGCGGTCTTGGCGCCATCCATCAGGTTCGTGGCTTCCGAGCCTTCGGCCTGGGCCACGTAGTTCAGGTAGAGCGGAATCGCGATCGCGGCCAGAATGGCAATAATCGCGACCACGATCATCAATTCAATCAGGGTGAAACCCTGTTGTTCACGTTTCATGGTTATTAACCTCCAATCAATCTATAACAAACTTGCAAGTTGTGTAGCCCATTGGGCCAATATAAGCGCAGCAATAATCATGCCAATAAGGGTTTTGTTTTTTCAGGGGAAGGAGCGGAATAAAGTGTTATTCAATTAGATGCCTGATTTTCCGGGGTAAATTCGTGGTTTGTACAAGAGAGAGGGATTTTGGATCCGAAAAAAAGTAGGAATGCGCCTACACCCCCTCCAAAATGGTGACAAAAAAAGTGACATTAAATGTCACTGAGTGACAATTTTGTCACTTTTTTGTCACTTTTGAATG
>Ga0102962_1001318_pt1 | contig 9958 bp, 6 predicted proteins | sample SalPonF2_C_D2_MG_FD_84519 | JGI IMG/M metagenome (GOLD analysis project Ga0102962, IMG submission 84519) | Salt pond soil microbial communities from South San Francisco under conditions of wetland restoration - Salt Pond MetaG SF2_C_D2_MG ... | reverse complement strand
GCTTCAACTCGGTCCTCATCAAGCTGAACCAGATCGGCAGCGTCACCGAGACCCTCGCGGCGATCGAGATGACCCAGAAGGCGGGCTTCACCGCCATGGTTTCGCACCGCAGCGGCGAGACGGAGGATACCGCCATTGCCGACCTGTGCGTCGGTCGGCTGACCGGCATGATCAAGACCGGCGCCCCCTGCCGCTCGGAGCGGCTCGCCAAGTACAACCGTCTGCTGCAGATCGAGCGGGAGCTCGGCCCCGCCGCCCGCTATGCCGGGCGGGGCGCATACTGCAGTATCGGTCGCTGAGGGTTCCGGCGGGGTTCTCCGGGAAACCCTTCATTCTGTGAAGGGCTGGTTAGATAATTCCGCGATGGAGTTCGCTGTTGACCGCTTCGCGCTAGAAGCTGATGGCTCCTACCTTCGATCGTGAGGGTAGGAGTTTTTCTGTTTTTCCGAAGGGACGTTGCAATGCGCATCGCTGAGTCTTTCAGCAAGCTGATTTTTCCGCTTGTGTTCGCGTTTTTCGTGGATAACTGAAATTTTCAGGAGAATTGGATTTGCAATGATATCTCATCCCAACGGAAATAATCTGTCGTCCCAAGGCGTCGACGTCGGGCGGGCGACGCGCTTCGTCGTCTTCATCGGCATCGTCAGCCTCTTCGCCGACATGACCTACGAGTCGGCCCGCAGCATCAACGGCCCCTTCCTGGCCGTCCTGGGGGCTAGTGCCACGGTGGTGGGAATCGTTGCCGGGCTGGGAGAGCTCCTCGGCTATGCTCTGCGCTTCTTCTCCGGGCGCCTCGCCGACCGCACCGGTCGCTACTGGGCGGTGGTGCTGGCTGGCTACGCGGTCAATCTGCTGGCCGTTCCCGCCCTGGCCCTCGCAGGGAACTGGCCCCTGGCGGCCACCTTGATGTTCATCGAGCGCAGCGGCAAAGCCTTGCGCACTCCGGCTCGCGACGCCATGCTCTCCTTCGCCGGACGGCGCATGGGACGCGGCTGGGGCTTTGCCCTGCACGAAGCGCTTGACCAGACCGGCGCCACCATCGGCCCCCTCATCGTCGCCGGGGTGATGTACTGGCGCAGCGATTACCATCTGGCCTTTGCCGTGCTGCTCGTCCCGGCGCTCATCGCCCTCGGGGTGCTGCTGGCGGCCAGGGCTGCCTATCCGCGCCCCCGCGAGCTCGAAACCGCCACCCCGCACCTCGGCACGCACGGCTTCGACCGCCCCTTCTGGCTCTATCTGGTGGGGACGGCGTGCCTCGCCGCCGGCTTCGCCGATTACCCGCTGATCGCCTATCATTTCGAAAAAGCGGCGACGGTGCCGCCGGACTGGATTCCGATCTTCTACTCCATCGCTATGGGGGTGGATGCCCTGGCGGCGCTCGCCCTGGGCCGTCTCTACGACCGTCGGGGGATGGGCGTTGTGGCGGGAGCCGCCCTGCTCGCCGTGCCGGTGGCGCCCCTGGTTTTTCTCGGCGGGTTCGGACCAGCACTGGCCGGAGCGGTGCTGTGGGGGATCGGCATGGGCGCCCAGGAATCGGTCATGAAGGCGGCGGTGGCGGGGATGTCCCCGGCGGCCCTTCGCGGAACCGCCTTCGGCGTCTACAACCTGAGTTTCGGCATCTTCTGGTTTCTCGGCAGCGCCGCCATGGGCGCGCTCTACGACCTTTCCATCCCGACCCTGGTGGCCTTTTCGGTCGCCATGCAATTGCTGTCGGCCCCGCTGATTATGCTCGTAGCGCGCCGGCAGGCGGGAGAAGAACACAGATGAACAGGAAGGCCGGAGTCGAGCATCCGGGAGCAGTACTTGCTGTACGATTTAACCGGCACTCTTTCGGTGGATGGTAAGGTGCGACCGGGGGTGGAGGAACGACCGAATCCTCGGGAATTTCCTTACTCGATTTCATGGGAGCTGACTTCTCTCAGGGCACTGTCAGCCTGTCTCATCGCGGCGCTTCGGCGCGTCTTGTTCCAGCCGCTGTTTCCCTCTCCGAAGACGTTTCGGAACAAGTCCTCGCCGAAACTCGTCGGCAGCGGTTCTCCCTCGATCAGCTTGAAGGTCCGGGTGCCGTCTTCGTGCCTCTCCGCCCGCAGAAAGAGGACGTTTCTCGCATTCGTCTCATGAAACCCGCGGGCCAGCTCGTAGAGGTGCGTCACGCACACGACCCGGACCTTTTCCTCCACCATGGCGGAGAGGATCTGCCGGGCGATCTCCGAGCCCTCCCGCTCGTTGGTCGCCGCGAAGGATTCGTTCAGCAGCACCAGGGCATGGGGCTTGAGGTGGTCGACGATCAGGCTCATCCGCCCCAGCTCCTCGTCGAGCTTCCCGCTCTCCAGGGCGGTGTCCTCCTCCCGTTTGTAGTGGGTGAAGAGGTGGTCGCAGACGCTGGCGGCAAAGCTCTCGGCCGGCACGAACAGGCCGCACTGCATCATCAACTGGGCGAGGCCGACGCTGCGCAGGAAGGTCGACTTTCCCCCCTGGTTGGCACCGGTGACCAGCACCAGGTCCTTGCCGTCGCCGTCGCCGTCGTTGGCGACGACGGATTCGCCCATGCTCAGCGCGAGCGAAACGTCGTAGAGCCCCTGAAAGGAGAGGCGGCGCTCCTCGGAGACTGCGGGCGTCGCAAACCCGATCGGCTCTCCCAGGTCGGCAAGCCGGTCGCGCAGGTTCAGGCAGCCGATGTAGAAGGCCAATTCCGTGCGCAGGGCGTTGAAGAAATTCCGCACGTGCTCTCGCGACTGGGCGAGTGCCCTGGCGGCGAGGCTGAGCCCACGGTTGCGCAGCTCGGAGAGGGCCTTGGCGCCGGCTTCGTCGCGGGGATGGAGAGAAAAGCTGTAGACGGGCGCCTGGCTATCGAACATCGGCTCCAGCCAGCCGCGCACCCGGCTCAACCACGCCTCCTTGAGCGAGGCCGGCGGCGGGTGGAGCCGATAGCCTTCGCCCCGGTTGCCGCGCCCCAGCCCGGCGCTGAGTAGGACGCCGTTGCGGAATTTCAACTGCCCTAGATGATACGCGATGCCGTCCAGGTACGCATCGGTGAGTTCGCTCTCCAAGGTACTCAGGAGGGTGGTCCACCCCTCGGCGCGAAAGTCGCCGGCATGAGCGTCGGTGAATCGTCTCAGCTTTTTGATCAGCTCCAAAAACTGTTCCATGTGGTCGACGGACTGGCGCAGCACCCAGTCCGGGTAGCGATCGAGGACGCCCAGGTACTGCTTCTTGGCGAGCGCCATCGCCTCGACGGCGAGCTCGTAGAGTTCGCGCACGGCGGCTGGCTGCTCCAGGCAGTCCCGCAGGATTTCCTGCCGGTAGCGGATGGTGGCGATCTCTTTTTCGAATCCGGCGAGCATCACCTTCTGCGCCACCTGGCGAAGGAACTTGTCCTCCTGCGCCATGGCGTCGAAAAGGATGGCCAGCCCCAGATCGGCGGTCAGCGCCTCGGCGTTCCAGGGAAGGGGCGCCGCCAGGTCGAAATCCCGGTCTCGGTAGAGAAGATGAACTTTCATGGGCCGATCCGCTCCTTGATCCGTTCTTGGGTGAGCCGGTACTTTTCAGCGATCGCCATGGCGTAGGCGAGTCCGTTGGCCGGCTGGCGGACGATCTCGTAGGTCCGCTCCGCCGGGTTTTCGGGGACGACCGTGCTGATCATGCTCACGGTTTTCTCGCTCAGCGAAGCCAGCTCGTCGATGAAGGTCACCCAGACGCACAGCAGGTCCAGCTCCATGAGCTGGGCGGCGATCTTGCGGCTCAAGGCCGCCGCGTCCCGAAAGGTGGTGGAGGCGAAGATCTCGTTGATGACGACGAGGCTTTGCGGCGTGGCGGTCTCCAGGATGGCGTGCATCCGGACGAGGTCGTCCTGCAGCTTGCCCTGCAGGTTGGCGACCTCCTCCTCCCGTTCGAAATGGGTGAAGAGCCGATCGCACAGGAAAAGCCGTGCCTCGCTGCCGGGGACCGGACAGCCCAGGGCGGCAAGGGTGTGCAACTGGCCGAAGGTGCGGGCGAAGGTGGTTTTCCCCCCCTGGTTCGGGCCGCTGACGACGATGATGCGCTCAGGGCCCCGCAGGTGAAAGTCGTTGCAGACCGGGGTCGCTTCATCTCGGAGGAGCTTGCCGGCCAGGGCCAGGTCGAACCCCTGGTAGTCGTAGATCTCCTTCTCCTCCCGTGAGATGCGCGGATAGCAGAAGGCGAGTCCGGCGTCTCTGAAGGGGGCGATGTGCTCCAGGTAGGCGAGGTAGAACTGGATCTCCCGGTCGAAGGTGGTGATGGTCTGCTCCGGAAACGCCTTGAAGCGCGCGCAGTAGGCTTCCAGTTCGGAAAAGATTTCCGGATAGAGCTGGGCGACCCGCTCCAGGATGCTGACCTCCACGTGGTTAAGCTCTCCCGTCTCGTAAAACTGAAAGGCATACTCCTTGACGGCCCCCTGGCGGAAATTTTCGAAGCTCGTCTCGATTTCCGCATCGTAGTTCGGCTCGTCCTCGTACCGGCGAACCTGAACGGTGAGGCCGTTGATGAGGACGCCGTAGCGAACGGAGGCAAGATCGGCCTTGAGTTTTTTCGTCTGGTCGCGCAGGGAAATAAATGGCTTTGCCCCGGTATATTGGTCGAGGTATTCGAGAAAACCCTGCAAACCACGGGAGGCGCAGCCTGACCGGGTGAGGTCCTCGGCGAGGCGCGTCACCGCATCGCAGTAGGTGCCGGCGGCGTCGAGCTGCCAGCGCTCCTTTTCATGCCGGTAATGGGAGCCCTCCGCCAGGGCGAGATCCTTGCGCATGGCGCGCATGCTCTCGGCGAAGGATCGGATGTCGTCGAAAAGGGATGGATTTTCGAGATCCCGCATGACTTCCTGGCGGAAAAGGACGGCGTCGGCATCCTGCAGTGGCGCATGGAAGAAGGGTTTCAGGTCGTATTCTTCCTTGGGGGCAGTGACGGCGGCGACGATCTGGTCGAGGGCGAGATCGACGAAGAAGTCGGGGGCTGGGATCTGGTCTCCCGGCCTACGGTCGGAAGGATTCTGAAAGAGGATGCTTTGGAAGGCCATACGAAAAAACTCCTGCCCGAGGTGGACAGGAGTCATTAGCTTTTGTAAGCGGTCGAGGGCGAACTCCATCGCCGTTAGTTTTTATTAGAGCTTAGACTGAAACAACCCGCTTGTCAACAGGCTAGCGGAATCCCTTGCTTATCCCCTATAGGGGATAACTTTCACAGAGAAATCCCCTCCTGAAAATCAGAGTGGGCCACAAGTCCCCCTCTGCCAGACACGAAAAGCCCCCGATCGCCGGATCGAGGGCTTTTCGCATAATGTGCTATCTTTTGCACCCGTTTTACAGTAGCGATTTTCTGCTGCCTGAGATGCTCTCCGCTCCGGGTTCCATTCCCACCGCTGGCAAAAAGGTGGGGGGCGACGCGGCACTGAATGAAACCGGAACCGTCTCGGTTTTAGAAATCATGTCTCTTCCTGCCGGCAACGAGAGCATCGCCCCAGAATTTCGACAGTCTGTTGTCGAATGCGAAAGTCCGCCAATTGCGCGCTACCTTCAATGGCTGAAGTCACCTTCCGATCGTCCAACTCCACCAGTCCATGACATGGCGGCAGGTTGCGCCCAGGCGGATGTTATGGGAAGAAGCACGCCAACAGCTGCAACAGCAACAGTCTTCATTTTGAATCCTGATGAAAGGTAAGTTGTATTCGGTGGGGAGGACCGGCATACAAATGCAACATCATAACGTACCGATTGAATTGTCAAGGGTCCTGCCCCTTCCGGGGCTTTCTTTTTTTGAAATGTCTTTAAACTTGAAAAAACACATCGGAAAAAAGAACGTGGTTGACAGAGATGTTGTGTTGTGGTCCTTATTCAAGAAATTTATTGAAATTGAGGGGGATTCGCCTGTCAAGTTCGAAACGCCGGTACAAAGACGCCATCTATGACCAGTTTGCCCGCATCGGCAACGCGATGGGCAGCTCGAAGTGCCTGGAACTGCAGGAGCTGTTCTGACAGGGGGGCACGCCGTGGAGATCCTGCGAGCCGAGGGGGTTCGCGCGATGTGGATGGAGGAGGGGGGCCGGGATTGGGGGCAGCGCGGCCTGCTGATCGAAAAGAAGAACACCATCCCCCAATTGGGGCCGTACAATCGATAAGAATTACAAAGGAGAAGATGATATGAAAGTCGGCATCATTCGCTGTCAGCAAACGGAGGATCTCTGCCCCGGCAACACCGACTTCAAGGTGGCCGCCGAGGGGCTGAAAGGATTCGCGGAGACGGGGCCGGTGGAGGTAATGGGACTCGTCTCCTGCGGCGGTTGCCCTGGCAAGAGGGCGATCGGACGGGCCAAGGTCATGGCCGAGCGCGGCGCCAGGGCCATCGCCCTCGCCTCCTGCATCAGCCGGGGCAATCCGATCGGGATGGCCTGCCCGCACTTCGCCCCTATGCAAGAGAGTATCCGCAAGGCCGTCGGTCCCGAGATCGTCCTGCTCGACTACACGCACTGAGGTCGCAATACCCTTTCTCGCAACGTGCTGCATAATAGCCCTTTAGGAAAGCCAGCCAGATGAAGATTCTGCTCATAGAAGACGACGACCGGACCGCCGAATTCATCGCCAAGGGGTACAGACAGGCCGGGTATTCGGTGGAGCACGCCAGGGATGGAGAGGAGGGCCTGCTGATGGCCCGCTGATGGTCCGCCTCGGGGGAACAGGTCCGGACGCTCCGAAGCACTCTGCCCGGGATTCGCCGACGGGCGAGCGCCTGCCGGGAAGCTGCCGAACGGGGAGCAGGGACCCGAACCGGTTGCCTGCCTCTCGTCGAGGCGGATCTGGACGGGCAGGCGCAATTGCTGCGACTGCAGCGTCTGCAGGCGGAATCGGCTGTCGCCCTCGACCTGGTCGCCGGAGCCTGGCACGGGCGTATCGCTGGAGGGAAAGAAAACTGAGGATGAAAAAAACCTGTATTTCCGGCGTTGGCCGAGCCGGCGTTTCTTACCTGCCCACATCTTGGAGACTTCCATGCGAAGGATGACAAAACATCGCCCACCGCGTTGGTTGCGAAGACTGGCGGTCATAGGGGTTTTGCTGACCGGGACCACCGCCTGGGCCGGCAGCGGGACGGTGGTGGCCCGGGCGCGCTCGGTGGCCGCATCCCTGCAGGGCTTTGCCCGGGTCGAGCCCGTCGCCCTGGCCCGGCTGAGGGTCGCACAGGAAGGGATGGTGACCGGGTGGAAGGTCCTGCCGGGACAGGCGGTCGACGCCGAGGCCGTTCTCGGGCATCTGAAGGGACCCGCCGTCGAGGCGATGCTTGCCCGCCGCCGCAGCGCGCTCGCCAGCGCCCGGGGCGAACGGACGGCGGCCCGTAAGACCCTGGCTCTGGAGCGCGAGAAGCTATCGGCCCGGCTCGGTACCCGGGAGAACGTTTACCGGGCCGAAGCGGCCCTTGCTAGGGCCCGGGCGCGCTTCGACACCGCCCGTTCCGCGCTTCGGGCCGCGAAGGACGCCCTCATCCTGCGGGCGCCCGCCACCGGCACGGTCCTGAAGGTCGAGGTTGCGGCGGGCGAGCGGGTCGAGCAGGGTCAGACGATCCTGACCCTGCAGCCGGCGGACTCCCTCTGGCTGCGAGCCGTCTTCTACGGAGCCGAAGCGCAAAAGGTGCGGGTCGGCATGACGGGCCGTTTTGCCCCCGCCGCCGGCGGCGCGGCCATCCCGGTCACGGTCCGCACGGTCATCGGGACGGCGCAGTCCGGGGGCGGCCGGGCGGTCGGGATGGAGGCAACGCACCCTGCCCCCGGATGGCAAAGCGGCGAAGCGGGAACGGTGACCCTCGAAGGGGCAAAACGAACTTTCCTTGCGGTGCCGACCCGAGCGCTGGTCCTCGACGGGGGCCGGTGGTGGGTTTTGGTGCACGCCCCGAAGGGGTACCGGCGGCAGGCGGTCGTCCCGGGGCCTTCCTACGGTACGTCGACCCTGATCGCGCAGGGGCTTAAAGCTGGGGACGAGGTTCTGGTGGAAAACGCCTATCTCGAATTCCACCGGGACTTCTCCCGCCACTACCAACTGCCGGATTGATGCCATGGACGTGATGGGAACCGTGAAAAGAATCCTTTTGCGCCCCCTGCTCTGGGGGCTCATCTACGGTGCCCTGATCGCCTACGGCGCCTATGCTCTGCACCAGATCCCCGTCGAAGTGCTGCCGCACTTCAACTTTCCGCAGATCAGCGTCGTCACCCATCGGCCCGGCGCCACGGCGGGCGAGTTGGAGACGCTGATCGCCCGTCCCCTTGAAGGGCAGATCCTCGGCCTGCCGAATCTGGTCAACGTCCGCTCGACCATGGGGCACGGCACGGTGCAGACCGACATCCGCTTCGCTCAGGGGACCGACCCGCAGCAGGATCTGCAGACGGTCAACAGCGCCATCGACCGCGCCCGGGGGAAACTGCCGTCCACGGCCCATCCCTACGCCGAGATCATGGGGAATGCCATCAACGAAGTTGCCGATTACACTCTCCACGTTCCTGCCGCCGTGGCGCCGATGACAGCCCAGCGGGCGGTTCGCGCCTGGGTGGCGCCGGCGCTGCGGGCCCTGCCGGGAGTGCAGCGGGTGGAGGTCTACGGCAGCGGCGACGAGGCGCTCTGGGTGCAGCCGGACCTGGCGGCCCTGCGCCGGTATCGGGTCCCCGTCACCGCTCTCGTCCGGGCGCTCAGGGCGCAGGTCCTCCTCGGCCCTTCCGGCTATCTCACGCAGGGGCACCAGGACATTCTCGTAGAGGCGCGTCACCTGCCCACAAGCATCGCCGACCTGGAGAGCATCCCGGTGGCCGCTCCCGCCGGGCCGATTCCCCTGCGCGATCTCGCCCGCATCGTACGGGCGCCGCTGCCCACACACAATGCCGTCTCCCTCGACGGCCGACCGAGCATCGCGCTGACCGTGTTCAAACAGCCCGGCGCCTCGACGGTCCCCGTCACCCGGGCCGTCGACAGGACTCTGACCGAGACTCTCGACCAGCTTCCCGTCGGGGTGCGCTGGGTGCGCACCTACAACCAGGGGCATCTGGTGCACCTGATCGGCGCCGACCTGGGTCGCAACCTGCTGATCGGCGCCGCCCTCGCCATCGCCGGCCTTTTCTGGATTCTGGGGGCGGGCCGCGGGATCTGGGCGCTGGCCCTTGCCATCCCTCTCTCTTTGCTGATGGGGATCGCCGGACTCTACGCCCTCGGTCAGAGCCTCGACCTGATGACCCTCGGGGCGCTGACCGTGGCGGTCGGGATGCTCGCCGACGACGCGGTCATCGTCCTGGAGAGCATCTACCACCGCTGGGAGGGGGGCGCCGAACACTGGGAGGGGATCTGGCAGGGCGTCGGGGATATCGCCAGCCCCGACATCACCGGCACCCTTACCACCGTCGCGGTCTTCGTGCCGCTTCTTTTCGTTGGCGGCCTGGCGGGTCTCTTCTTCATCCCTTTTGCGCTCTCCATGGCGATCGCCCTACTCGCCTCGCTTCTCGTTTCGCTGAGCCTCATTCCGCTGGGGCTCGGTTTCATCCGGGCGCGGCCGCGCGCCAAACCCACCGCAGGCGGCCGCACCTTAGACCGCCTGCGCCTCTGGAACGAGCATCTGCTCGGCAAGGTGCTGCGACGGCCACGCCTGAGCCTGCTCGCCTGCGCGGGGTTGCTTCTCGTCAGTGTGGCCGGGCTCGCACTGGTGCCGGTCAACTTCCTGCCGCTGCCCAACGAAGGGGTGCTGCTGGAGAGCTTCACCCTGCCGCCGGGAAGCTCCCTGGTGGACACGCAAGCCGCCGTCCTCCGCGTGTCCCGGCGTCTGCGGGCCGATCCCGCCGTCGCCCATACCTTCGCCCGCATCGGCTCGCCGGAGAGCAGCGCCTACACCGAACCCGCCTACGCCGGGGAGATCCAGATCGCGCTCAAGCCGGACATCGCGGTGAACACACTCGATGCCATAGGCGCGCGGTTGCTCAAGG
>Ga0102962_1001317_pt1 | contig 9968 bp, 10 predicted proteins | sample SalPonF2_C_D2_MG_FD_84519 | JGI IMG/M metagenome (GOLD analysis project Ga0102962, IMG submission 84519) | Salt pond soil microbial communities from South San Francisco under conditions of wetland restoration - Salt Pond MetaG SF2_C_D2_MG ... | reverse complement strand
CGTGTTTAATTTTTGGTATGCATGTTAGCCTGATCGAAAGCACCCCACGTTGTCATTCCTCGCCTGCCGGGGAATCCAGCAGGATGTGGCAATGGGCTGATACCGAAAATCTACGGGTGTAAATGTAATCAATGCCCATCTGGATAACCGATAGCCATTGATGGCATTTTAGTTTTCGAAGCAGGGCTTCCGGAGAGAGCGTTCCCAACGAACGAATGTACTAAATGAAAAAGTCGAAAGCAGCCAGCTGACCACTAAAAGCCTCTCCAACTCAAAACCAACAAAAAAAGGATGTTCCGCAAGGAACATCCCTCTGTAACTGCTTACTGAAAACTGTTAACTGTAATCACATGTTATTCGTCACATTAGAGGCATATTCAACCAGTTTCTGTGCCTCATCTTCGTTACTGCTTTCAGAATAGATCCGTAAAACAGGTTCTGTGCCCGATGGGCGGACCAAAAGCCATGAGCCGTCATTCAGCCAATGTTTCACACCGTCGGTAAATTCCCATTTCTCAACCTTTTTGCCGTTTATTTCCGTTAATTTCTTATCCTTGCAATAGGCCATCATGGCATTTTTCTTGTCATTGGATGTATGCATATCATTGCGATAATGAAAATGTGGGCCAAATTCGTCAACCAGGTCCTGAACGAGTTCACTGAGTGCTTTGCCTTCTTTGACCATCATCTCGGTGATCAGTAAACCGATGAAAATACCATCGCGTTCGGGAATATGACCTTTCACAGCCAACCCGCCGGATTCTTCACCACCTACGAGTACATCTCCATCCACAATTTTTTCGGCAACATATTTAAAACCGATTGGTGTTGTTTCGATATCCAAACCGTATTTTTCGGCCTGCTTATCGAGCATACTGGTAGTAGAGAAGGTTTTAATGATACTGCCTTTCATCCCTTTTTCCTGGCTCAGGTATTTGGTGAGAAGTGATAAGACTTCATGTGAATCAACAAAACGGCCGGTTTCATCAAACATACCAACCCGGTCGGCGTCACCATCATTTGCAATTCCAACAGCGCAACGATTCTCTACGATGAATTTAGATAATTCGCCCAGGTTCTTTTCAATAGGTTCCGGAGCTTGTCCGTGGAAACCCGGATTGAAATCGGAATGAAGTTCGAGAATTTGGTCTCCGAGCAATTCTTTGATCATCCCTTGTCCGGCACCGAACATGCAGTCATGAGCAATTTTAATACCTTTCGAACGGATAGCATCCAGGTCCAGGCGTTCCGAAAGAACATCTTTGAATTGTTCACGTAAGGGGATTTCACGAATACGACCCTGTTTTAAATAGGTCTGATAGGATTCAACTTTAAGGGAAGAATCAAAATTATCAAGTTCATCTTCAACAGATGCGATTTGTGCAGGTGTAGCCGGTCCGCCAAAAGGGGCTTTGATTTTAAAACCATTATAATCAGGTGGATTGTGACTAGCCGTTATCACGATTCCTACGGCATCATATTCCAAAGCTGCCCAACTGACAGAAGGCGTGGGAGTGATGCAATCAGCAATACGAACCGGAATTTCCATTGCGGCGAAAACGCAGGCACAATGTTCTGCAAATTGCCGGCCCATGAAACGCCCGTCATAACCAATGATAACCCCGTTTGATGTTATTTTTTCATTTTTAATCCAGCGACCCGTGGCTTGAGTAACAATACTAACATTGTCATACGTGTAATCTTTTGCAATAACGGCGCGCCAGCCGTCAGTACCGAATTTGATCTTCATAGCGTAATAGTTTTATGATATTTTTTAATAATGGTTTGCACTTAAGGTACTATATCTGATTGCTAGTTTGAAATTTGATAATAAAAAACTATATCGGACAATGGACGGTGGTCTAACCGAAATTTTTTCATCTTACAAACCCTGTGTAAATTTCTATTTTTCAATTTATAAAGATATAAAGAAAAAAGTCCGGGAACAGCTACCGTCTATGGTCTACCGCCCGCCGTCATTTGTTACTTATTGCATTCCTCTATCAGGAATCCGGCAGATCCGGATGGGTAACTTTTTTAAAATCAACTTTCTTCCACAATATCCAAATGCCAATCAATACAAAGGGAATACTTAGTATTTGTCCCATCGTTAACGGCCAGTTATGACCAAAATCCGCTTGTCTCACTTTAGTATACTCGATCATAAACCGGCCGATAAACATATAAATCAGGAAGAACCCAAATATAAAACCTTCCGGTGGTTTTGCTTTGTATTTCCTGTATATGATCCATAAGATGATAAACAAACTCAGATACCATATCGATTCATACAACATGGATGGGTGGCGGGGCAGCATATCGCGGCGTTCGAAAATGATCGCCCAGGGGACGTGTGTGACATGCCCGATAATTTCGGAATTGAAGAAGTTGCCTATTCTAATAAAAGCACCGCCTATGGCTACTGTTATAACAACCCGGTCGGTCACCCATAGAAAATTCATCTTGTATTTACGTGCATACAGCCATAAGGCCAACAACATTCCGATAGCAGCACCATGACTCGCCAGCCCGCCATGCCAGATTTTAATGATCTCAGAAGGGTGATTGAAATAATAAGTAGGTTCATAGAATAAAACATGTCCGAGCCGGGCACCTATTACTGTTGCGATTATAAGATAGGTCAGCAGTGTCTCCAGTTGTTCCTGCGGCTTTCCGGCATCACGAAACATCTTGGTACCGAGTAGATAACCGACAATGAATGCACAGGCGAACATGATACCGTACCAGCGTACTTTAATTGGACCAATCGTATGCAACACAGGGCCCGGAATGACCATGAATACTAATTGTCCCACGATCAATGAGACAACTGCCAGGCCCAACAGTATAAAACCGTTTATTACAACTTCTCCATTTTCATTCTTCTTCGCTTTTGCTTTCTTCTCTTCTTTTTTGACTAAATAAGTGTATCCAAGAAAGAAAAGAATAATCGCCAGAATCAGGCCGTAAATACTGATTGGAAAGGGTAGGTGAAAGGCGTCTAAATAAAACGCCCTGGGTGAGGCATCCCAAACAAAATAATTAGATGACATTTGCCTTAATTTTATATGTTATGATTCAATCTTATAATTGGTGCCTTCCGGAGTATCTTCCAGAATAATTCCGATCGTACTGAGCCGGTCACGTATATTATCCGCCAGCTGCCAGTGTTTATTTTTACGGGCATCCTGGCGCATTTCGATCAGTAATGTAATGATTTTATCAAGTAAATTTTTATTAGCCTGAACCTGTTCTGATTCTTTTATCCAGATACCGAGCACACCGTCTGCTATTTGTTTAACATAATCAAAGACCTCTTCAACATTAGAGGGGGTATTCCCTTTCTGAATTTCATTCTTTAACGGACGCAGTTTTTCAAAGAGCACGGCAATGGCTTTGGCCGAATTGAAATCGTCGTTAAGTTGTTCTTCAACTTCCTCTTTTAGGTTTTGTACATCGAAAGGCCCGGTATTACCCTTCACGGCATTTTCCAGGATGCGGAATATTTCATGTAATTTTTTCAGTCCGGTTTCGGCAGCTTCCAGTGCATCCTCTGAAAAATCTGTAGTACTCCGGTAATGACTTTGCAGCAAGAAGAAACGTATTACTTCCGGTTTCCACGATCTGCTCAACAGTTCGTGTTTACCGGTATAAAATTGTTGCAGGGAAATAGCGTTACCTAGCGATTTTCCCATTTTCTGCCCGTTGAGAGTCACCATATTATTATGCATCCAGAAGCGAGCGAAAGTCTTTTTATTGGCACCCTCGCTCTGTGCGATCTCACATTCGTGATGCGGAAACTGATTTTCAATGCCACCAGCGTGGATATCAAAAGTTTCTCCCAGGTATTTCGTGGACATAGCCGAACATTCCACATGCCAGCCCGGATACCCTTCACTCCAGGGAGACGGCCATTTCATAATATGAGTGGGGTCCGCTTTCTTCCATAAAGCGAAATCTTCCGGGTTCTTTTTATCACCGGCAGTATTCACACGCGTACCGCTGACGGCCTCCTCCCGTTTCCGTCCGCTCAATTTACCATATTCCGGATCGGAGCTGACATCGAAATATACATTTCCATTGCTTTCATAAGCGTGACCCGTTTCAATAAGTTTTTGAATAAGTGCGATCTGTTCGGGGATATGTCCCGAAGCCCTTGGTGAAATGTCCGGGCGATGAACGCCGAGTTTATCCATATCACGGAAGTAGCTGTAGGTATACTTTTCGGCGATTTCCATCGGTTCAAGGCGTTCGAGACGAGCCTGTTTAATCAGTTTGTCCTCGCCGCTGTCGGCATCGTCGGTTAGGTGGCCCACATCGGTGATATTCTGAACATAACGGACTCTATACCCCAGGTACCGGAAATACCGGATAACGATGTCAAATGATACGTAGCTTTTAGCATGACCTAAGTGAGCATCTCCATAAACTGTCGGGCCACAAACATAGATACCGACAAATCCCTTATGTAAAGGAGTAAATTTCTCTTTTTGACGAGTCAGTGAATTATAAATGTGCAATTCTTTCATAAAATCAGCTTGCTGATCATTTCTTTTTAAGATAATAATTGTCTACCGGCGCGTAAGATACAAAAGCCAAACCGAAACCGGAATGGTATTTGAGATACCCTAATGTATGAGTTCTGAATAATAATTAATAAATGGATTAGATGTTCAATTTTGAAACATTAACGAGATAACGCAGATCCTTAACAACTTTAGTCTCTCGTTACGTCCTTCACGGGGCGTAAAGAACCACGGGACGCTCTGCGCCCCGACTTTTTTTATGAGCAATGGAAAACGGGTGCTATCCTGTGAATGGACACAGAGTGTCCGCCTGTGCATTACGAGACAGAGTCTCGTAACGAGATAACGAGATAACGCAGATCCTTAACAACTTTAGTCTCTCGTTACGTCCTTCACGGGGCGTAAAGAACCACGGGATGCTCTGCGCCCCGACTTTTTTTATGAGCAATGGAAGACGGGTGTTATCCTGTGAGTGGACACAGAGTGTCCGCCTGTGCATTACGAGACAGAGTCTCGTAACGAGATAACTGCTGATCCTGAAAGCATGCGGGATGAGGAGCGAAGCCGGAACAAAACGGTGGCGGGCGACAGTGATTTTCAATTCTATATTCTTAATTTTTTTATAAAAATATCTCATAATAAACATGAGCTTACAAAACTAATATCGTTTGAAACCGATTTTAATGTAAATTACTATTGATAAAAAGACCTGTAAGTCTTAAAATAGATATCTGTTTAAGGGATTTAAAAAGATCATGTGAGATCAAAAATTGTAATAACATATACTGCGGGTAAAATGGAATGGTATCTGCAGCAAAAAAATAAAATATTACCAGGATTATTTACGATGGAAGAAGAACCAAAAGTCCTTGATCTAAACAAGGATATATTAGAAGGCTCCCCGGAAAAGGGAATTTGGAGTCAGACATTTCATAAAACCAAAGGGATGAACGCCGTTGTTATGCGGTTGGCCGCCGGTGAAGATCTGACCGAACACACATCAAAATACGAAGCCGTTATTCACGCGTTAAGTGGTAAGGCTACCATCACATTAGGCGAGAACGAGGTACAGGCAACGGCAGGTACATGGATACATATGCCTGCCAAAACGCCGCATAGTGTTACGGCTACTGAAGATTTCCTGATGCTTCTCTATATTGTGAAATGAATACAAGTAATTTCTTGTTAAACATAGTTATAAAGTAACAGATTCAAGTTATTAAACTTACGAATGGGTTTATGAGTGTATGATCTGGTATATTTACGAATAAGCCGGTACAAACACTCGATCGTATATTTTTGAAATACTTTAAATATTTAAAATAAATATGTCTAAACGATCAGCAGTACTATCGGTAACGCGTCCATTGGCCGTCTCCAAGGCAAAAGTGGATAAGACGTCTGATATCGATGAACAGTGGACACTATTGATCTATGCCTATCTGGCATTTTCCGCATTTTGGTTAATATTCGGGACACTTGTTGGTGAGTATCTCGGAATAAAATTTGTCTATCCTGACTTTGGTGTCGCATCATGGCTTTCATTCGGACGCCTGCGTCCGGTGCATACCAATGTTGTTTTTTGGGGATTCGCCTCACTGGCCATGATAGCATTAGCTCTGTATGTAGTCCCAAAAACCAGTCAGCGAATGTTGCATAGCAACAAACTGGCGTGGATAAGCCTTGGGTTAATAAATACTTCGGTTATCGCAGGTGTCATATGTTTACTCTCGGGGATTAATAACGGTGGACAGGAATACCGGGAATTTATTTGGCCCGTCATGGCATTGTTTGCAATTGCACTTGTTCTCCTGGTATATGATTTATATAAAACGATAGCAGACCGGGATGTTGAGGAGATCTATATCGCTAACTGGTATATCATGGCGGCTTTTCTGTGGACCATTGTTGTCGCCCTCGTTGGATATTTACCGTGGTATCAGCATGACGGTATCAGTGAAACGGTTATCCAGGGATATTACATGCATATGGGTGTGGGAATGTGGTTCACACCAATGGTGCTCGGATTGACCTATTATTTCCTGCCAAAGCTACTGAACAAACCAATATATTCGTATTCACTCGGTGTTCTTGCATTTTGGACGCAGATGACATTCTATTCCATGCTGGGAGCACATCATTTTGTATTCAGTCCTATTCCATGGTGGATACAAACGGTGGCTATAGTATTCAGCGTTGGTATGGTTGTGCCTGTCGCTGCCGGTACGGGAAACTTCCTGTTGACTATGAGGGGAAGCTGGCGGAAATTTGCACGTAGCTATGCCTTACCCTTTTTACTCGTCGGTGTACTGTTCTACTTTATCGTTTCGATGCAGGGTACTCTCGAGGCATTACGGACACTCAACAAAACTTGGCACTTCACGAATTTTACCATCGCACACTCCCATATGTCAATGTATGGTTTTGTCGTATTTCTCATCTGGGGTGGCGTTTATGGTTTGATACCTCGATTAACCGGTAAAGAGCCGCCACATTTTATGGTCGGAATGCATTTCTGGCTGGCGTTGACGGGTATTATAATATACGGTGCTTCCATGATGATAGGCGGTACTTTACAGGGACAAAGCTGGATTGCCGGGCAACCATTCATTCAATCTGTGTCATTGATGGTTCCGTATTGGGTGTGGAGAGCTGTAGGTGGTACACTCATGTTTATCTCCCACCTGGTATTTGCATATAATATTTGGGTAATGAGGCCGCAAAGCATGCCTGAAAAAGCGCAAGCAGCAGAACAATTAGCCTAAGCAGACAGAAAAATATTAAAAGAGCGTTATGAAACTAAGCTTTCACAAAAATCATAAATTATTATTTAGTGTAGTATTCTTTGGCTTCGTTGCATTAAGCCTGATTATCGCTGTCGGACCGGCGTTTTGGGTGCAGGATAATAATGAACCATTACCGGGTTCCAAACCAATGACGAAGCTGCAAAAAGAAGGAATGAGGATATATATTGATGAAGGATGTGAATATTGCCACACCCAACAAGTTCGTCCAATTGCTGAAGATAAAATTTGGGGACGGCCGTCAACCCCCGGCGACTATGCGCATATACACCGGTTAAACGTCTGGCAGGAAACACCAAATATACTCGGAACAGAGCGTACCGGACCCGACCTGAGCAATGTCGGCAAGAGAAGGGCAAGTAAAGTTTGGAATTATATCCATCTTTATAATCCCCGTGCTGTGGTTAAGGAATCGGTAATGCCGGCCTTTCACTGGTTATTTAAAGTGGTAAAAAATCCGGGGCCGAACCAAACGGTAATACCGGTACCTAAAGAATATGCACCTAAAAACGGCAAGATTGTGCCAACGCAACGGGCTGTTGCACTTGTGGATTATATACTGTCGCTGAAACAAACGCCTCTGAATGAAAAAGGACCACAGGTTTCCGAATCTGCATCCGAAAATAATGGTGGTACAAGTCCGCAGCAAAAAAGCACCGCCGGTACGGGTAACATTAACGGAAAGAATATTTTTGTTCAGAATTGTGCAGCCTGTCATCAAACGAATGGTGAAGGTGTCCCCGGGGCATTCCCGCCACTCGCTAACGATCCGGTTGTTAATAATGATAATCCTGCAGAACATATCGAGACCGTCTTGCATGGCAAATCGGGAACAACCATAAATGGCGTAAAATACACGGCGCAGATGCCGCCTCTGGGTGAATCGATGTCGGATGAGGAAGTGGCGGCTGTTATCAATTATGAACGGACCCATTTTGGAAACCACGGTAAGACAATTACACCGCAGGATGTCGCTAAAATCAGAAATCAGGATAAAAATAATGGTAACGCACAATGACTTCCTTAATGATTTCACTAATACTGTTATTTCAACAGGCCAATGAGTTTTCAACAAGCGTGGGTGGACGCCAGGATGGGCCAAGTGGTTTTTTTGATTATGCCATAGTCGTTTTCTCGGTTATTATTGTCATATGGGTGTATTATTTGTGTATTAAAGGTTTTTTTAAACGCAGTAAAAAGGAAAAAGCGCCCGACCATATTAAACGTCGCATTTTACAAGAGGATTTTTAATTAAAGAATATCATTATTTATGAGTGCGAAAAATACTGAAAAGGATAAAAGTAAAGTTATCGTCTATTTGGATGATGAGAAAGAACCGTTATTGACTTATCGGCCCCCTGTGCGTTTTGAATTGGATACCAGCGCGTTGGAGGACGGAAAGCACCAATTGCGTATAGAAGCTTATGACTCTAATGACAGGCGGGGCGTTCGGATCATCCCATTTGAAGTGCGGAACGGCCCCGGTATCGGTGTGAACGGTTTGCAGGCCGATGATATTCTCGAGGGTAAAGTGCCGATTTTGATCAATTCTTATGGAGGCGAAACAGAACAATACTGGCAGCCCAACCGTGCCGAGACACCGGCACCAATTCCCACATGGGCGTGGGTTTTGTTACTGGCTGTCGTCGCCTGGGCAACGTATTACGTGGCCCGGCAATGGAATCCTCCACCCGAATTCGCAAGCACTCCAACCTATAGCGGGACAACCAAAGCGCCAGAGACCGCTTCCATGTCCGGTAAAAGCGGTGAAGGAGGTGGTGGTAATGCTTTGGGGGCTAATTTATTCCGTACCAGTTGCGCCAGCTGTCATCAGACTAACGGCCAGGGATTACCAGGAGTTTTTCCACCATTAGCCGGAGACCCGGTGGTGACGGCCAAAGATCCTCAGGAACATATAAAAATCGTATTGCACGGCCTGCAGGGAAAAACGATAAATGGCGTCAAGTATACGGCACAGATGCCGGCCTGGGCCGATCAGTTGTCGGATAAAGAAATTTCGGCTATCATCAATCACGAACGGACCAGCTGGGGAAATAACGCCCCAACGGTAACATCCCAGGATGTAGCAAAAATCCGTAAAGAAATTAATGCTCCATCATCAAAGTAAAAATTTTGCAGGATCCAGAAGAGTAAGTAATATAAGTTCGAGATTTATTGTACTGTAAGCAGTAGCCTCTTATATCATAACACTTACCGTTTAACACTATAAATCCTGTGCTTAAAATATTATCATTTTTAGTTATTGGAGTATCGTAAAATAAAATATACTTCCAACATTTGGGATGGAATCAACCCATATGTCGCCGTTATAAAGCTCAATGATTTTTTTACATAGAGTTAAGCCGATACCAATATTATTGAAATTATCTTCATTATACAGCTGATGGGAAATATCGAATATATTGTCACGAATATTAGGTTCAATACCTTTGCCGTGATCAATAACCATGAATTCCCAGCCACCATTTATTTTAGAAGCTTTTATAAAAATTTCAGGCCGGTACCCTTTTTTTCGGAACTTAATGGAATTTCCAATCAATATCTTAAAAATAAGTTTAAGTTCCAGAATATTCACTTTGAGAACCGGAAGCCGATCGACAATTATATTGGCATTTGT
>Ga0102962_1001316_pt1 | contig 9968 bp, 8 predicted proteins | sample SalPonF2_C_D2_MG_FD_84519 | JGI IMG/M metagenome (GOLD analysis project Ga0102962, IMG submission 84519) | Salt pond soil microbial communities from South San Francisco under conditions of wetland restoration - Salt Pond MetaG SF2_C_D2_MG ... | reverse complement strand
CGTGGTGGTCGGCGGCGGCATCGCCGGCGTTCCGACGGCCTACGGAATCAAGGCGGAGCTGGGCGACGAGGCGCGGGTGACGGTGGTCTCGGAGCGCCCGCGGTTCCATTTCATCCCGTCCAATCCCTGGCTCGCGCTGGGCTGGCGCAGGCCGGAAGAGGTGAGCTTCGAGCTGGAGCCGCTGCTCCAGAGCCGCGGCATCCGGCTGCGGGCGCAGGCCCTGGCGGCGGCAGAGCCGGAGCAGCGCCGCATCCGGCTGGCGGACGGCGAGACGCTGTCCTGGGACTACCTGGTCCTGGCGACGGGCATCCGCCCGCTGTGGGACGAGCTGCCGGGGGCGCGGGCCGATGGGCGCGTGCACTCGGTGATCCTGCCCGAGGAGGTGTCGCGGGCCCGGGCGGCCTGGCAGGAGTACCTGCGCCGGCCGGGACCGGTGGTGATCGGGGCGGTGCCCGGCGCGTCGATCCTCGGCCCCATGTACGAGTACGCCTTCCTGCTGGACGCCGACCTGCGCCGGCGCGGGCTGCGCGGCCGGGTGCCGGTGGCGCTGATCACGCCCGAGCCCTATCCCGGTCATCTCGGGCTCGACCGGCCGGTGGAACGGGAGGCGCTGGAGCAGGCGCTGGCGGCGCACGATATCGAGTGGATCGGCAACGCCCGGCTGGAGGAGCTGGGCGACGGCCAGGCGCGCTTCACGACCGCCGGCGAGGGGGGCGGCACGCAGACGCGCCCCTACGAGTACGCGGTGGCGTGGCCACGCTTCGGCGGCACCGAGGCCCTGCGCGACATGCCCTGGGCCGACGCGGCCGGCCTGTTCCGCGTCGACGAGGCCTTGCGCGCCCACGGACAGGAACGGATCTTCGCGCTGGGGACCTGCACGGCCAGGGAGCGCCTGACGGACACCCCGGTGCCGGTGGGCGTTCCCGATGCCGTGTATCCGGCCCAGCAGCAGGCGGCGCTGGTCGCGCGCAACGTGGTGCACGGGCTGCACGGGCAGCCGCCGGTCAGCGCCGCGATCGAGCGGGAACGCTGGATCGCCGATATGGGGGAGCGGGGCGCGGCCTACCTGGCCGCGCCGCACCTGCCGCTGCGTGACGTCAACTGGCTGCGGCGCGGGCGCTGGGTGTTCGAGGCCAAGCGCGAGTTCGAGAACCACTACATCCAGCAGGTGCTGTTCGGCGCCGGTGAGCACGCGCACGTGGCGACGCTCACGCGCCGCCTGCTGGAGCGCGTGCATGGCGCGGCGCCGGAGCCGGGCACGCGCCTGGACACCGCCGGGATCGCGGTGGGCGATGCCCTGCGACGCCGCCTCGAGGCCCTCGCCGCGCAGCTGGGCCGGCCGGCGCCGGTGCTCGCCCGGGAGCTGCTGGAGGAGGCGGTCGCCGAGGCGTGGTCCTATCTCGACCGGGATACGCGCGACCGCGCCGAGGAGCGTCTGCGCGAGGAGCTGCTGCGGGAGCTGGACGCCGAGCGGGAGCGGGTGCAGTTCGAGGGCGGCGCGCCCTGACGCGGCCGCGCCTCCGCAGCCGGCCGGGCCCGGAGCGCCGGCAGCAGGCCCTGGAAGACCCGGCCGAGAAAGCGCGCGGCCCGGGCCACCAGCGCGGCGAACGCGAACACCCGGGGGATCCGTTCCAGGAAGGGCGGCCCCGGCGCCGTGGCGAGCCTGGCGGTGCAGACCGTGTGCATCCCCTGCGGGGAGGCCATGCCCCGGTAGAGCGGGTGACAGGTGAACGGGAAGCGTTTGACCAGGTAGCGCCACACGCCCGGGAGCAGGCGCATCGGGATCCACCAGGTTCCGGTGGCCCGGAAGAACAGCGTGAAACCCGCGACGACCTGGTGCATCGCGGCTGCGACAGGTCCGGCCGTGGAGGTCGTCGAGGTCTCGCCGGTCCGGGACCCGCCCCGGTCCCCCGATCGCAGGTCGCCCGTGGCGAAGTCCTTTCCGGGCGTCGACGCCGGGTCCCGGCGGGCCGCGTCCCGCCCCGGTGCCGGGCCACCGGTTGGTCGGCTGCTGGCCCGCGTTAAGCGGTGGCCGGGCGAGGGATCAGGGTGACGGGGGAGCGGTCGGGCCGGATCCGGTCCCGTCCGCCGGCGCGGATGAAGCATCCGGCGCCAGGCCGGGTCGTGCCGGCGGCTCCCGCGCCGGCTCGGTGAGGGCACCGCGGGCGTCCCGCGAAAAGCGGCTGATCTCGGCGCGCAGCTCGGTGAACTCGCGCTTGAGCGTCTCGTAGTCCTCGGCCGAGGCGCCGCCGTTCCTGCGGAGCTCGCGGTCCACGTCCGCCTTGACGGTCTCCATCATGGTGCGGGCGCGGCGCATCCAGGCGCCCGCGGTGCGCGCCAGCCCCGGCAGGCGATCCGGCCGGACCGCCACCAGCGCCACCAGGCCCACCAGGGCCAGCTCGGAAAAGCCGATGCCGAACATGGTCGGCTGCGTCAGCCGGAGGCGGACGGATGCAGCGCGGGCGGAGCCGGCGGGCCCGCGGTCACGACCCTAGCGCTCGCCGCGGCCGTGCGCGGCATGTTCCTTGCCGGCGGGCTCGCGCTCGTTGTCATCGAAACGGGTGAGCTTTTCCGGGTCGATCCGGTCGGACGACCCCTTCTCGTCGCCCTCGTCCTCGCCGCGGAAGGCGTTGCGGAAGCTGCGCAGGGCCGAGCCCATGTCGCCGCCGATGTTGCGCAGCCGCCTGGTGCCGAATACCAGCGCGACGATCGCGAGAATGATCAGAAGCTGCCAGATGCTGATCCCGTCAAGCATTGAATGACTCCCGGCACCCCAGGTGCCTGTCCGCGGCGCCAGGCCGCGTCCCGCATGTTTCCGGCTCGTGTGGGCCGGTCCGGCCGCACCGGGCGCGAGCGTCCGCCGGGACCGTCTAGCAGTCAGGAGATTACGCCCGCCCGCCAGCCGCTGTCGACTGGCTCGTGCGGTTCCATTGACCTGGGGCAATTGCGGATCCGTCCCCTGGCCGTCGCGCAAATCCACTGCTGACACAGGATGCGGAACACGCATATCGCATATGCGTCCTCTTCGCGCCAATGGACGCGTGTAAGCAGCTTCTCATGGCGGCGCTCGTACCGTTTCTTCCGCGCCGGCCGGAAAAGACTTTCCCGGCGACGGCCGTGCTGGTGAAGTGGCGCGTCGACAAGGGGGCAGGATCCCCGGCGGGCGGTGACGGCAATGGCGCCAGCCCGCGGGCAGCGCAGCGAGAGGCGGATTCGACCGTGCGGCACGACACCTAGCCGCGCGGCGTCACGGGATCCGAATCCTCGTCCGAGTGCTGGTCGACTTTCGGGTAGCGTTCGATCCAGCGCTCGATCTCGGCCATGTGGCCGGACTCCGCGTCGGCGAACTCCAGGGCCATCTCGCGCACCTCGGCGCTGTCCGTGCGTTCCGCGGCCCGGCGGTAGAAGGCCTCCGCGGTCTGCTCCGCCACCAGCGCCATGCGCAGCACCCGGCTCGGGGTCATCGTGCCGTGGCCCTCGCCGAGGGTGGCGGACTCCGGGCTCTCGCTGCCGGGCCATTCATACTCCCGGGGCTTGAGCTCGGCGACCCCGCCCTCGACGCGGGCACGTTCGGCGGCCTCGGCGGCATGCAGGTACGAGGCGCGCGCCAGCCGCTCGAACAGGTCCGCGGCGGGAGCGTTGTCCTGCGTACGCATGACGTCGGCGAGCTCCCGGTAGCGCTCGGCGGCCTCTTCCTCGAGGGTCACCGCGTGCGCCAGGAACTCGGCCAGGGTTTTCATTGCGCTGCCTGCACCCGGAAGGCCGCGGCGATCGAGTCGAGGTTGGCGGCATCCGCCGCGACGGGCCGCCACACCGGGCGTTCCTTGCGATAGAGCAGGCCGGTGGTGAAGTAGTCGTCGTCCATCAGGCGCAGGAACGCCTCGCGCCGGTCGGCGGTGGGCTCGAAGCCGGGGTGGATGCGGTGCTTGTACTCCATCTGTTCCGGGCGGTAGGTGATGCAGGGCGAGATCACCTGGATGAAGGCGAAGCCCGGATACCCGATCCCGCGCGTGACCAGCTCGGCGAGCCCGTTCGGATCCCCGGAGAAGCCCCGCGCGATGAAGCCGGCCCCGGCGGCGAGCGCGATCTCCAGGGGGTGCACAGGGTCCATGCCGGGACCTTCCGGTGTGAGGGAACTGCCGTCCCAGTCCGCCTCGGTGGTGGGGGAGGCCTGGCCCTTGGTCATGCCGTAGACGGCGTTGTCCATGACCACGTAGGTCATGTCGATGTTGCGCCGGCAGGCGTGCAGGAAGTGGTTGCCGCCGATCGAGAAGCCGTCGCCGTCGCCGCCGGTGGCCACCACGGTCAGGTCGGGGCGGGCCACGGCCAGCCCGGTCGCCATCGGCAGCGCGCGGCCGTGGATGCCGTGGAAGCCGTACACGCCGGTATACGCGGGCAGGCGGGCCGAGCAGCCGATGCCGGAGATCAGGGCCACCTTCTCGCGCGCCACGGACAGTGCGGCGAGCGCCTTGGTCAGGGCGTTGAGCACGCCGAAGTCGCCACAGCCCGGACACCAGACCGGCTTCACCGCGGACTTGTAGTCCCTGGGCTTGACGGTCGGGGCTGTCGCGCTCATCCGATGGCCTCCTGTTTGCGTGGTGCCAGCGCCAGGACCTGCTGCAGGACTTCCGCGGGGCGGATCTGCAGGGGGCCCGGATGGTGCCAGGCGTGGATCTCGCCGGGCAGGTGATAGTGGCCGCGCAGGTAGCGATGCAGTTGGCCGTCGTGATTCTGCTCGATCACCAGGACGCGGCGGCAGCCCGCGAGCGCGGCCGCCATCCGTTCGGGCAGGGCGGGCGCGATCAGGCGCAGCGCGACCAGGCGCGCGCGGATGCCCTGTCCGGCGGCGCGATCCAGGGCTTCGCGCACCACCTGGGTGCTCGAGCCCCAGGTGATCACGGCCAGCTCGCCGTCGCCCTCGACGTCGGCCCAGCGGTCGCCGTAGTCGAACAGCGCCAGCTTGCGCCGACGCTTGTCCAGCTGGGCGAAGTGGTGGCCCGCCTGGGCGGAGGGGGTGCCGTACTCGTCGTGCTCCAGGCCGTCGGCGGTATGCTCGCCGCCGGGCGTGCCCGGCACCGCCGCGGGCGAGATGCCGTCGTCGGTGATCGCGTAGCGCCGGTACTGCGCGAGCTCCGGGCCGGACGCTCCCCGGCGCGAGGCCGCGGCCGCGTCGATCGCCGGGCGGTCGATGATCGCCCGGGCCTGGCCCATGGCCTGGTCCGAGAGCACGATCGCCGGGGTCTGCAGGGCCTCGGCCAGGCCCGTCGCCCACTGGGTGGCGTGCAGGCAGTCGTCGATCCCGGTCGGTGCCACCACCACGTGCGGGGCGTCGCCGTGCAGGCCGTAGACCGCGATCTCCAGGTCGGTCTGCTCCGACTTGGTGGGGATGCCGGTGGAGGGCCCGCCGCGCATGACGTCGACGACGACCACGGGGGTCTCCGAGGCGACGCCGAGGCCGAGGCCCTCGCTCATCAGCGAGAAGCCGGGTCCGGAGGTGGCGGTGAGCGAGGGCGTGCCGCCGTAGCTCGCGCCGAGGCACATGTTGATTGCCGCCAGCTCGTCCTCGGCCTGCACCAGCGCGCCGCCGAGCGAGGGAAGCCGGGGCGCCAGCCATTCCAGCACGTCGGTGGCCGGCGTGATCGGATAGGCGGCGACGAAACGGATCCCGCCGTGCAAGGCGCCCAGGCCGGTGGCCTCGTTGCCGCTGATGTTCCAGCGCTCGCCGGCGTCCGCGGGCGGTGCCCCGGGCCGCGGCGGATCCTCGACCGCCGCGGCGGCCGCGAACCCGGAGCGCAGCGAAGCGAGACCGCCGCCGACCGCGTCCTCGCCCCGGCCGGCCAGCATCTGGCCGATCCGCTCCCGCGCCGGGTCTTCGGCGAGGCCGACGAGCGCGGCGAGAACCCCCAGGGCCACCATGTTGGCCCGGCCGTGCGGGTTCTCCCGGGCCAGGTCGGCCAGCGGAACCTCGGCCACGCGCGGACGTTCGCCCAGCAGGATCCCGGGCACCGCGCCCCGGCGGGGGTCGGCGATGATCAGGCTGTTGCCGTGCAGGGGGATCTCGCTGGCGAAGCGTCCGATGTTGCCCCAGTCGATCGCGAGCAGCACGTCGTAGCGGTCGTCCGGGTTCTGCACCGGGTGCGAGGCGATGCGCAGCAGCGCGGCGGCCTCGCCGCCGCGGATCTGGGGGCCGAAGGAGCGTGCCATCATCCCGTACCAGCCGGCCCTGGCCGCGAGGTCGAGAAGGAGCTTGCCGGCGGTCATCACGCCGGCGCCGCCACTGCCCGTGACGGCAATGGAAACCGAACGCGGTTGCATGGAAAGGTGCCGATTTTTCCGGTTGCCGTTGACGCGACCATCTTAGGCGGCCCGGCCCGGGCCGCCCTTGACATGCATCAAGTGCCCCGGGGCGGTCAGCGCAGCGGCTCGCGGCTGCGGTCTCGCATGAAGTACAGCGCGCCCGCCGACAGCAGCGCCGCCAGCGCCAGGTAGAAACCGGGGGCGGTGCGCGAGCCGGTCGCGGAGATCAGCCAGGTCGCGATCATCGGCGCGGTGCCACCCGCCACCCCCAGGCCCAGGTTGTAGGCCAGCGAGTATCCCGTCAGGCGGTCGGCGACCGGAAACAGTTCGACCAGCATCGCGGGCGCCGCGCCGAGCGGCAGTGCCACGCCCAGGGCGAGCAGGATCTGGGCCATCAGCAGGGCATCGAAGCTGCGGGCGGAGAACGTCACCAGGCCCCAGCCGCTGACGGCCAGGCCGACGAAGGCCAGCAGCAGCAGGTGACGCCGGCGCAGGAAATGGTCCGAGAACCATCCGCTCAGCGGGATCAGCGGGATGGACAGGGCCAGCGCCAGGGAGTTGATCTGCAGCGCGAGGCTGTTGCTCACCGAGCCGAACTGGCTGGCGTAGGTGGGCAGGTAGACCAGCGGGATGTAGAACACGATGCCGTAGCCGCTGGCGAACAGCACCGCCAGGATGGTTTCGCGCCGGTTCTGCGTGAGCGCCTCGCGCAGGGGCGAGTCGTCCGCGTGCTGGTACTCGTGGTGCTGCATGTGCGGCGTCTCGTGGATGTTGCGCACGTAGAGCCAGGCGGCCGCCCCCAGCACACCGCCCAGCAGGAAGGGCACGCGCCAGCCCCAGGCGTCCAGCGGTCCCTGCGGCAGCAGGGAGCTGACCAGCGCGGCCAGGCCGGAGCCCACCAGGGTGCCGATCAGGCTGCCGACGTTGGCGAAGCTGCCGGACAGCCCGCGGCGGTCGAGCGGAGAGGTCTCGACCATGTAGGTCACCGAGCCGCTGAACTCACCGCCCACCGACAGGCCCTGCAGCAGCCGCACGCCCACCAGCGCCAGCGCGGCCCAGCGGCCGACCTGGTCGAACGTCGGCAGGGCTCCGAGCAGGAAGGTTGCCGTGCCCATGGTCAGGATGGAGATGCGCAGCACCGTGGCGCGGCCGAAGCGGTCGCCGATGGAGCCGAAGATGATCCCGCCCAGCGGGCGCATGAAGAAACCCGCGGCGAACACCCCGAAAGTCGCGATCAGGGACCCGACATGGCTGCTGGAGGGGAAGAACAGCTTGGCGATGATCGGTGCGAAGAAGCCGTACAGGCCGAAGTCGTACCACTCCATGACATTGCCGATGGTCCCGGCAACGACGCTTTTCGGGGTATGCGGGCGTCCGCGGAAGAGGTGGGTGCGCGAGGGCTGCTTCCTGGACGGTTCCTGCTCCGGGGCCATGGCCACTCCTTGTCGCTATTCGTACGGGACGCGGACCCGCCGTCGCCAATGCCCGGCGACGGCGCGCGGCCCCCCGCCGCGTCCGCTCCGGCTCCCGGTGCCTGGCCGTTCGCCGCCAACCATAGCAGATGCCGGCCGCGCGGGGCATCGGGCGTACAATGGCGGCCGCGGCGGCGCGCTCCGCCGCGACCCGTTCACCACCGCGGAGGTCGAATGCACGTCATCGTCATCGGCGCCGGCCTGCTGGGCACGACCACCGCCTATTTCCTGGCCGAGGCCGGGCACCAGGTCACCGTGCTGGACCGGGCGGAGGCGGTCGCCAGCGAGACCAGCTTCGCCAACGGCGGCATCCTGCACGCCAGCTATGCCGCGCCGTGGAACGGGCCCGGGCTGCCGGGACAGGTGCTGCGCTGGCTGGGGCGCCCGGATGCCCCGCTGGTGCTGCACCCGACCGCGTTGCCCGGGGCCGCCCGCTGGGCGTGGGGTTTTTTCCGCCACAGCCGCGCGGAATTCTTCGAGGCTTCCCTGCGGGCCAACGCCCGCCTGGCAATCTACAGTCTCCGCCAGCTTCGGGACCTGCGGGCGCGGCTGGATCTGCATTACGACGAGGCGGCGCGGGGGGCGCTGATGGTGTTCCGTGATGCGCAGGGGCTGGAGGACGCCCGGCGGCAGGCCGCGCTGCTGGAGAGCGCGGGCGTACGCGCACAGGCCCTGGACCCGGGCGAGCTCCGCCGCCGGGTGCCGTCGCTCGCGAGCGACGGGGTGAGCCTCGCCGGCGGCATCTACTACCCGGACGACGAGTGCGGCGACGCACGCCTGTTCGCGCACCGGCTGGCCGAGCGTGCCCGCGGGCTGGGGGCCGACTTCCGGCTCGGTACCGCCGTCCGCCGCGTGCTCCGCGAGGGCGGCAGCGTCCGGGGAGTGGACACGGACCACGGTGCGCTGCGCGGGGACGCGGTGGTGCTGGCCGCGGGCAGCTACAGCGCGGCGCTGGTGCGGCCGCTGGGACTGGCGTTGCCCATCTGCCCGGTCAAGGGCTACTCGGCGACGCTGACCCTGTCCGATCCCGCGCGGGCCCCGGCGCTGCCGATCCTCGACACCGGCCGCCGGCTGGTGTTCGCTCCCCTGGGGGATCGCCTGCGCATTGCCGGCTTCGCCGAACTGGCCGGTTTCGACACCCGGGCCCACCCCCGGCGCATCCGCGCCCTGCTCCGGGGTGCGGCGGAGCTGTTCCCGGAGCTGGCCCGCGGCGCCGACCCGGCCCGCGTGGAGCCCTGGGCCGGCCTGCGCCCCATGACCCACGACGGCCGCCCCCTGCTGGGGGAAAGCCCGGTTCCGGGCCTGTACCTGGCCACCGGCACGGGCCACCTGGGCTGGACGTTCTCGGCGGGGGCGGGGCGCGTGGTCGCGGATGTGATTTCCGGCAACTCGCCGGGAATCGAGATCGGGGATTTTGGGTATCAGCGTGCCGGGGTGGGGCGCGGCGCGAGTGTCAAGCGGTAAGCAAGAGGCGGCACGCCGAAATGCCTCCTTCCGGCCCCGGCAGGCTGGCCTGCGGATACGGAGCACCCGCCTGGGAAAAGGCGGAAACGCTGTGGAGGGCACGGACCCTTGTTCACTGAAAACGTAACACGTAACGCGTAAAGCCGACCTTCGTCTCCCGGCACGGGCCGCCCGGGTTTCGGGCGGCCCGCATGCCTGGCCGGCTGTCATTCCATTAACGGAAACCGACGCGCCGGAGGTTGGCCGGGGTGAACATCGCATCGGGGTACTTCTCAGCCTTGGACGGGATGCCGCTGACGATGTTCATGGCGATGTAACGGCCCGAGGTGAGGTCGTTGATGGTGTACAGGGCGTAGCTCGTGGACGGGATGTCGTAGAAGTCCTTGAGGTAGCCCTGGCCCACGCGCCACAGGTCCCCGCGGTCGTCGTACCAGTCCGCCAGCGCGATGTTCCAGCTGTCCTCGTCGAGGTAGAACACCTGCTTGCTGAACATGTCGCGGATGCCCTTCTTGAGGGTCGCCTGGACCACCCACACCCGGTGCAGCTCGTAGCGCGCCAGGCTCTGGTTGATGTGGTGCGCCCGCACGATCTGTCGCGGCGCCAGGCCGTCCCGCTCCAGGGCATAGCTGTCATAGGGGATGTACATCTCCTTCTTGCCCAGCAGCTTCCAGTTGTACTGCGACAGCGAGCCGTTCCACATGTTGAACTGGTCGTCGGTCTGCAGGCCGTCGGAGT
>Ga0102962_1001315_pt1 | contig 9990 bp, 8 predicted proteins | sample SalPonF2_C_D2_MG_FD_84519 | JGI IMG/M metagenome (GOLD analysis project Ga0102962, IMG submission 84519) | Salt pond soil microbial communities from South San Francisco under conditions of wetland restoration - Salt Pond MetaG SF2_C_D2_MG ... | reverse complement strand
TGTCGGCCCCATCGACGGCCACGATCTCCCGGCACTGGTGCGCACGCTGCGTAATATGCGCACCCTTTCGGGACCGCAATTCCTGCATATCGTGACCCGCAAGGGCAAGGGTTACGGGCCGGCGGAAGCAGACCCGATCGCCTGGCACGGCCCTGGGAAGTTCGACCCGGTCTCGGGCAAGATGGCGAAGAAGTCCAGCAAGCCCACCTACTCCAAGATATTCGGGCAGTGGCTGTGCGACATGGCCGCGGAGGACGAGAAACTCTACGCCATTACACCTGCCATGCGTGAAGGATCCGGACTCGTGGACTTCCAGCGTCAGTACCCGGACCGCTACGCGGACGTCGGCATTGCCGAGCAACACTCGGTCACGCTGGGAGCGGGACTCGCCATCGAAGGCCTCAAGCCGGTAGTCGCCATCTATTCAACCTTCCTGCAGCGCGCTTACGACCAACTGATCCATGACGTGGCCATCCAGGAGCTGCCGGTCCTGTTCGCCATTGACCGTGCAGGCATCGTCGGTGGCGACGGCGCCACCCACCAGGGGGCCTTCGACCTCTCCTACCTGCGCTGCGTGCCCAACATGGTCGTGATGGCGCCGGCCGACGAAAAGGAATGCCGGCAGATGCTGACGACCGGATTCCAGCTCGACCAGCCCAGCGCAGTGCGATACCCGCGCGGAAGCGGCCCGGGCCTGGAGCCTGACAAGGAATTGAAGGCCCTGCCGGTCGGCAAGGCCGAGATACGGCGGCGCGGCAAATCCATCGCTCTGCTGGGCTTCGGTGCCCTGGTGCCGACGGCGGCCGGGGTTGCCGAATCGCTCGATGCGACCCTTGTCAACATGCGCTTCATAAAGCCCCTCGATCTCGACATCATTCGCGAGATGGCGGAAAAGCATACGCACCTGGTCACGATCGAAGACAACGTCGTCGCCGGCGGCGCCGGCAGCGGGGTGATTGAGGCCATGGCCGAAATGGGCATCGAATGCCCGGTACTCAACATCGGGCTACCGGACGAATTCTGCGATCATGGCAGCCGCGAGGAAGTGCTCGCGAGCCTGGGGCTGGATGCCGAAGGCATCGAGCGCAGGATCCGCGATTGGCTGGAAGCCGGCAGCAAGGACAAGCAAGCGAGGGCCTCCTGAGATGGAATGGGAAACTCTGCCCGCAAACCGTAGCGATGCAATCGAAGACGTTCAGGGCCAGCGCGATGCTCGCCGCGTGGCCATCGACGCTGTAGGCATACGGAGCCTCAAACTGCCGATAAGCATTGACGACGCCGGGCAAGTCCAGCACACCGTGGCCGAAGTGTCGTGCAGCGTCGAGTTGCCCGCCGAAAGGCGCGGTACTCACATGTCACGCTTTGTGGCGCTGTTGGCAGAGCAGAGAAAACCGCTATCCGCGGAAACCCTGCCAACCCTGTTGGCCGAGATGGCCGTCCGGCTGGAGGCGCGCATCAGCGAAATCACATTCGATTTCCCGTTTTTCGTGCATAAAAAGGCCCCCATGTCAGGAGTCGGCAGCCCCATGGATTACCGAGTGCGCCTGCATGCGCGGCTGGCGGGCGGCGTGGCCCGCGTCACGACGGATGTCACAGTCCCCGTCACCAGCCTCTGCCCCTGCTCCAAGGAAATATCCGCCTACGGTGCGCACAATCAAAGATCGCACGTCCGCGTCGCGGTCAATGGTCCGGAGAGCATAGGCATTTGCTCGCTGATCGAACTGGTTGAAGCAGAGGCGTCGGCGCCGCTCTATGGACTACTCAAGCGTGAAGACGAAAAACAGGTGACCGAGCAGGCCTACGACAATCCGAAATTCGTCGAGGACATGGTTCGCGATGTCGCGTTACGCCTCAGGGAACAGCCGGGCATCGACACTTTCCGCGTAGAGGTGGAGAATTTTGAATCCATCCACAATCACTCCGCCTACGCCGTTATAGAACAAAACTAGCGGCAGTCAGTTCGAGTCGCGTTCGCGGCAAGCCGCCGCCAACTGGCGTAGCAGATCCTTGTTGAATACTTTATGAAAAGCGAGTTGGCACTCGGCCGACATGGCTTCCAACTGCGCGGCATCGATACGCATGACCAGTAACGGCGACAATGCTACAGCCCGGCTGCGCACAGCACGCCCCGCAAGCAGCGACAACGCTCCCAGCGTTTCGCCGCGCCGCAAGACATCGATCTGCCGCCCATCCCGCTCCAGGGCGAGTTCGCCGGACACCACGACATAAAACGCACGCGCATGGGTACCGGCAGCCAGCACCTCCTCGTCTTCTTCGTAATTGTGCCAACCACTATGGCTGACCGCTTCCCAGACGGCCGCATAGCTGAAATCACGGAAGAACGGCAAATGACGAACAATATCGAAGCGGTCCTGTAATTCGAGCCGGCCAGCGTCCTGCTCGAACTCGGATACGACCCGGGCCAGCACCGCGGCCATTGCCAGGGCATTGGGAAAACGCTTTTCCGGATCCTTTTCCATGGCCCTTTCCACCAGATCCGCCAAGGCGCGCGGCACACTCGCCCGCAACTTCAGCAATGGCGGCGGCGTCGCATAGATGATCTGATGAACCAGGTGCGAGAGATTCTCGCCGTAAAAGGGCCGTTTACTGGTCAGCAACTCGTATCCCACGACACCCAGCGAGTAGATGTCGGACAAGGCCGTTGCGGTGCCGTTCTTGACCTGCTCGGGCGCCATGTAGCTGGGAGAACCGATCAGGCCGGTTACGGTCTGGGTGCCGGTCAACGAATGCACCGCCACGCCGAAATCGATGATCTTCGGCATGCCGTCCGGCATCAACAGGATGTTGCTGGGCTTGATATCGCGGTGGATGACCCCCCTGCGGTGAGCGTAATCGAGGGCCTTGGCGCAGGCAAAGAGGATCTCCGTCACCTGCTGCTGCGGCAACAGGTCGATCAACCGCGTATACGCGCTCAAGGGGGTCGCCCCGCGCAGGTACTCGGTGACGATATAGGCGTCTTCTCCCGAAGTGCCCGCATCCAGCACCGACACCAGGTTGGGATGATTCAGTTCACCCGCCAGCCGGGCTTCGTTCACAAAGAGCTTGCGGCGGGTGTGGGCCCGCTCGGGACGCACATGATCCGGATGATAGAGCTTGACTGCAACGTCGGAACCACGTTCGACATCGTGCGCCAGATAGACAATACTCGTACTCCCCCGCCCTAATTCGCGAGTGATGACGTAGCGGCCTATCCGCTCGAATCCCCTTTGTTTTGCTGTTTCTGTCATATTCCCGACGCTCCGTGTCAAAGCCGATCTGACCCGGCGCCCCCCAATTCAAGTGATCACTTAATCAGACGCCACAACCCCATTAAAATTCAATCTGTTCGCGCCTAGTATGCACCTACTTTATAACGATTCTCAAAAGCCATACAAGCAGGCCCGCCGCCACCCCTGCGGCAACGTCGTCGGCCATGATACCCAATCCGCCCCCCCAATGCCTGTCAAGCCAGCGGATGGGCCACGGTTTGAGAATATCGAAAAACCGGAAAAGAAGAAAAGCCGACAGGAACCAGCGCCAGTCCAGAGGCGCCACGGCGCAGGCCACCAACTGGCCCGCAATCTCGTCGACGTTGATACCGGGATGATCATGCACCCCCAGCCGCCGCGCGGTGTGGCCGCTGAACCGGATACCTGCAAGTACGATAACGGCCGTGGCGATCGAATAAACGAGCGGCCCGCCAAGGTGCAGGAACCAGGCCAGCGGCAGGCCGAGCACCGCCCCCCAGGTACCGGGTGCATAGGGGGCCAGCCCCGTGCCGAAACCGAACGCGAGCCAGGCCTCGGGATCCCGGCCCAGGGCGCGGGCGCCGGTCGCATGAGAACGCTTGAGCTTCATTGGAAGTGACGGTATCCCAGGGGTTCCGCCGCAACCGCTTCGCCGTCAAGACGAATACCCGGCACGGCACTGACGTTTCCGATCCGGTGCCACTCGCAGCCAAGAGTCCCGGCCACCTCCTCCGCCGCGCCTTGCGGGAGGCTCACCAGCAGTTCGTAATCGTCACTCGGCCCCAGGGCGTCCTCCGGGCCGGCGCCCGGTGCCAGCGGGATGACTGCAGCGCTCAAGTCCGCCCCCAGGCCGCCGGATGCCGCCAGCAGCTTGGACAGGTCGCCCAGCAAGCCGTCGGACACATCGATAGCCGCATGGGCGTGTTGCGCCAGGCGCCTGCCCGCTTTCAGGCGCGGTTGGGGAAACGCGTAGCCCCTCACCTGCGGGGATTCGACCGGCTGTCCCGCACGCAAGGCCCGCAGGCCGGCCGCTCCGCCTCCGAGCCGGCCGGTCACATAAAGCGCATCGCCCTCGCGCGCCCCCGAGCGCGTGAGTACCAGCCCGGGCTCGACCTGTCCGGCCACGGTCACGCAGATCGTGAGCGGACCGGCGGAAAGATTGCCGCCGACCAGGGCCACGCCCATTGTTTCCGCCAGTGAAGCGAATCCGTCAGCAAATGCCCCGAGCCATGTTTCGTCGGCTTCGGGCAATGTCAACGACAACAAGGCCCAGGCAGGCTCGGCGCCCATCGCGGCAATATCGCTCAGGTTGACGGCCAGCGCCCGGCGGCCCAAAGCATCCGGCGGAAATTCCGCGGGCGGAAAGTGCCGGCCCGCAACCAGAGTGTCCGTGGTCAGCACCAGCACCGTTCCCGGGGCAGGCTCCACGACGGCGGCGTCGTCGCCGACGCCGAGGCGTACGTCAGTGCGCGGCGCGCCACGCCCCCGGAAGAAACGTTCGATTACGGCAAACTCATCCACGGTGCCCGCCCCTCGACCGGGCGTGCTCCTCGGGCCGAATGCCGGCCGCCAGTTTGTCCAGCACACCGTTTACGAAACGATGGCCGTTGTCGGACCCGAATGACTTTGCCAGTTCGACGGCCTCGTTGATGATGATCGAGACGGACAATTCCGGCCGGTCACGGAGTTCCGCAACCCCCACGAGCAGGATGGCATGTTCCACCGGATCCAGCTGTTCCGGTGGGCAATTCAATTCGGGAAGAAGCAACGCATCCAGGGCGTCGCGGCCTTTCAGACTGGTAGTGACCAGTTCGCGGAAGTAATCCTGGTCCAGGCCCGGCGCGGCGCGCTCGCGTATGAATTCCAGAATCAGTACGGGAATATCGCCACCGCCCATCAGCCACTGGTAAATCGCCTGCACCGCAAGCCGTCTTGCGCCGCGGCGGCCGCGAGTGGCCCCTGAGCTTCTCGGGGAATTATCCATAGAAGTTTCGCCGGAACCCGTCAGCCCCGGCCTCGGTAAGGCTGAAGCGCCGCGACGGATTCGAGCGCGGCAAGCGCGGCTTCGCCGCCCTTGTTGCCGGCCTTGCCTCCGGCGCGGTTGAGGGCCTGCTCGAGGGTGTCGGTGGTAAGCAATGCCAGTCCGACCGGCACCAGGGTTTCGAGCTGGACCCGCGCCAGTCCATCCACCGCAGCCCGCGCCACATGATCGAAATGCGGCGTCTCGCCGCGGATAACCGCGCCACAGGCAATAATCGCCGCGTACCGGCCGCTGCGCGCGGCAGCCAGCGCGACCGGCGGCATTTCCCAGGCGCCCGCAACCCGGGCATCCTCGATCTGCTTCTCGGCTATGCCGGCGCGCAGCAACGCGTCCCGCGCACCGGCTGCCAGCCGTTCGGTCACCAGTGCATTGAATTGGGCAGTAAGGATCAGGTAAGCGCCAGAGTGCTCAGACATAGCCATGACTTCGAGTTTGAAGCGGAATTATAGCAATGAGACCGGCGAAACCCGGCTGGATCATTCCTCGATGTAGCCGGTGATTTCCAGGCCGAAACCGGAAATCGCCTGCATTTTGCGCGGCGCCGAATAGACTCGCATGCGCCGTACGCCCAGATCGGTGAGTATCTGGGCCCCGATACCGTAGGTACGCAGCGCCTGGGCTTCTTCTTCGCCCTCGGCAATGCTGGAGGCCGTACCCGCCCCTGCCTGCTCGATCTGCCGGATCAGCGCGGCCGGATCCTCGGGCTGGCGCAGCAACACCAGGACTCCGCCTTCGTTGGCGATACGCCCCATCCCCGCTGCAAGCGGCCATCCGAGGGCCGGCCACTGGATGCCGAGCACATCGCCCAGCGTGCTCTGCAACTGCACGCGCACGCGGGTCTCCCGCTCAGGATCGATTTCGCCGCGCACCAGGGCCAGGTGAACGGCGGCATGAACATGGTCCTCGTAGGCCACCAGCCTGAACTCGCCGTATGACGTCGGCACGGTTCGCTCGATCAGGCGCTCGACACTCTTCTCGTTGCGCAACCGGTACCGGATCAGGTCGGCAATCGTTCCAACCTTCAGGCCGTGTTCCCGGGCAAAGCGCAGGAGTTCGGCCCCGCGTTTCATGCTCCCGTCTTCGTTCACGATCTCACTGATCACCGCGCTCTCGCCCAGTCCGGCCAGGCGTACCAGGTCCACCGAAGCTTCAGTGTGTCCCGCACGGCACAGCACGCCTCCCTCCGAGTAACGCAAGGGGAAAATGTGGCCGGGGCGCGTGAAATCGCCCGGTTCCGACCCGGAATCGGCCAGTGCCCGGATCGTGGCGGCACGATCGTGCGCCGAGATGCCGGTGGTCGTGCCGTGCCGGTAATCGACGGACACCGTGAAAGCGGTCTTATGCAAATCCGTGTTGTCGGGCACCATCTGCGGCAGATGCAGCTTTTCCAGATGCCCGCGCGTCGTCGGCAGACAGATGATGCCGCTGGTATGGCGCACGAAAAAAGCCACCTGTTCGGCCGTCGTCGTGGCCGCGGCCATGATCAGGTCACCCTCGTTCTCGCGTCCCTCGTCGTCCATGACCACGACCATGCGGCCGGCCGCGATATCCGCGACCAGATCGGGGATCGGATCGGTTTTCAGGGGCAGTTCAGCGGGCTCGGTATTCATCCCGGAGCGCCTCGGCATTGTTCGGATCGCGCATATTGTCCCATGGATGGTGATCCCGGTGCCACCGAAGCCCGCTTGATATCGGTCATGGTGCCGTCAAGTTTCCCTTGACACCCCCTGGGGGCCAATCGATGATGAACCCAGCGCTCATGGATCGACCGCGGCGTTATAGAAATGCAAGAATTCTCCATCAATACGTTCTCCAGAACTGCTTTAAGCGTCGAAATCCTTGCGCCCTTTGCGATCACGCTCGGCCTCTCATTTCTGCTTGGCCTGGAACTTCATCGATACCTTCGCACTGAAGGTCATGGGCTTGGATTCGGGACGGCACGCACACTGACCCTGATCGGCGGCCTGGGCTTCCTGCTGGAATTGGTGGGGAGCGGTGCCCTGCCCTACCTGTTCGGTTTTGCCGCGCTGGTGATCTGGCTCACCTTTTACTACCGGGAACGGCTGAGCAGCGGGGAAGGCGGACTGCTCGTCCAACTCATTGCCTTGCTGACTTATCTGATCGGACCGTTGACTCTGCATACTCCCTTCTGGTTCCCGATCCTCGTCGTGACCCTGGCGCTGTTGCTGCTCACGGGCAAACCCCGCATCCGGCGCTTCGAGGACTGGCTCCCCGAAGGCGAAGTCACTACGGTGCTGAAATTCGTCATCATGGCCGGCATCATCCTGCCGCTGTTGCCAGCCCGGCAAATCGCGCCTTTCATTCCAATCGGATATCGCCAAACCTGGATTGCGGTGGTGGCCGTTTCGGCGATTTCGTATCTCAGCTACCTGGCGCAGACCTATTTTTTCAAGCAACGCGGGTTGCTTTTAACCGGCATTCTGGGCGGATTGTATTCAAGCACCGCCGCGACCTTCGTCATCGGGGCGCGGGCCCGGGGGACGACTCACACCGGCACAACATCTTCGGCGCTCGTGCTGGCAACGGCCATGATGTATGTGCGCCTCTTCGTCCTGGCCGTGATCCTGGCCCCGCAATTGTCTCTCGCCCTGGCGCCGGTCTTCGGTGCCGGTGCGGGTATCTCTGCACTGGCCGCCTGGGGCATCTGGCTGCTCTTTGCACGCCAGGAACAGGGCGAGGCGGCACCGCCACCGCATCATCCCCTCGAACTGCGGGCGGCACTGATTTTCGCCGCCCTGTTCGTGCTCTTTGCCAGCCTCACCGCACTGGTCCTCAATCACTACGGCGTAAATGGACTGAAAAGCCTCTCGTTGGTGGTGGGATTCACCGACATCGACCCTTTCATACTGTCGCTGTTCAGCGGCCATTACGCGGTTTCAGCGCCGCTGATTGTTACCGCCGTAATCGTCGCCTCGGGCAGCAACAACCTGCTCAAAAGCCTGTATGCAGCAGGCACCGCGCGTAATCGAACCGTTGTACCAGCCGTGGTGGTACTGGCGGCACTGGCTTTGGGGTCTTTCGCATATGCCTTCCTGTAAATCAATTGGATCGGCGTTACCATGGAGGCAGATGTCCTCCATCGTGCGAATACGCATTCACTGCCAGACGGTTCGCCGGCAATGAATGCCAAAGGCCTTTCCGCAGAGGAAGCCGCCAAACGACTGGCGGAGACGGGGCCCAACGCACTGCCCGAGAAAAAAACCTCTCCCTGGCTGCGTTTTCTCCGCTTTTTCTGGGGACCCATTCCGTGGATGATCGAAGTGGCGGCGGTGCTCTCGGCCGTCGTCCGCCACTGGACCGATCTGATAGTGATTTGCGCATTACTGCTGTTCAACGCCGTCATCGGCTTCTGGCAGGAACGCAAGGCACAGAACGCACTCGACGCCCTGAAGAACCAGTTGGCCCTCAAGGCACACGTCTGCCGCGACGGCGAATGGCAGGAGATTCCGGCGCGTGATCTCGTCCCGGGAGACCTGGTACGGGTCCGGCTCGGCGCTGTCATACCCGCCGACATCGAATTGCAGGAAGGAGACTTCCTTTCCGTCGACCAGTCCGCGCTGACCGGGGAATCGCTGCCGGTCGAAAAGCAAAGCGGCGATACCGTCTATTCGGGATCCACCGCCAAACAGGGCGAAATGACCGGCACGGTAACCGCTACCGGCCCGCGCACGGAATTCGGCAAGACCGCCGCCCTCGTGGAGAAAGCCGGCGGCGCGTCGCATTTCCAGAAAGCTGTGCTGCACATCGGCGATTACCTGATCTTCCTCAGCCTCGGCCTGGTTGCGATACTCATCATCGTGGAGTTGTTCCGCGGCGAAAGCCCACTCGAACTGATCCAGTTCGCGCTGATCCTGACGGTAGCCTCCATCCCCGTCGCGATGCCGGCCGTTCTTTCCGTCACCATGGCCGTGGGTGCACTCGCCCTTTCGCGCATGAAGGCCATCGTCTCGCGGCTGGCGTCCATCGAGGAACTGGCCGGCATCGACGTTCTGTGCTCTGACAAGACCGGCACGCTGACCCTGAACGAACTCAAGTTGGGCGATCCCGCGCCCGCCGGCGAGACCGAAGCAGGCGAAGTCATCCTCATGGCCGCGCTGACCTGCGAGCCGGATACCAGCGATGCCATAGATCGCGCCGTCGTCGACGGCCTTGACGACAAGGCGGGGATTAAAGAGTACAAACAAAAACGATTCAAACCTTTCGACCCCGTTCGCAAGCGCGCCGACGCCGAAGTGGAAGGCCCCGACGGCAAAACGTTCACGGTGACCAAGGGCGCGCCGCAGGTGATCATGGATCTCGCCGGCCTGCAGGGCGAGGAACGCGAATCCGCGGAGAAGTCCGTTAACGATTTCGCCGGCAAGGGATTCCGCACCCTGGGCGTCGCGCGTCAGGAAAACGACAACTGGCAGTTCCTCGGACTGCTGCCGTTGTTCGACCCGCCCCGCGAGGATTCAAGGGAAACGCTGGAACACGCCAAGGAGCACGGCATCATGGTCAAGATGGTGACCGGCGACAACCTGGCCATCGGCAAACAGGTTGCCGGAGAACTTGGCCTGGGCGCCAACCTGATCGCGGCGGACGAGAAATTCGGCGACGATTCGGCGACCGAGGAATTCGCCGAGCGCATCGAGAAAGCCGACGGATTCGCCCAGGTGTTCCCGGAACACAAATTCCGTATCG
>Ga0102962_1001314_pt1 | contig 9995 bp, 8 predicted proteins | sample SalPonF2_C_D2_MG_FD_84519 | JGI IMG/M metagenome (GOLD analysis project Ga0102962, IMG submission 84519) | Salt pond soil microbial communities from South San Francisco under conditions of wetland restoration - Salt Pond MetaG SF2_C_D2_MG ... | reverse complement strand
TTTTCTCAATCCAGATCGGAGCATTCCGCCGTCCGGTGCGCTCTTCATATATACACGAAATGCAGTCAACAGCCGGCAGATATAAATTGAATACCGATAAGTGGAACGGATTGACTATTTATTCAATAGGAAAGTTCACCACCTACCAGGAAGCTTTTGATATCAAGAAAAGACTCGATGGCGCCCCTTTTATCGATGGCGCTTTTATAGTGGCGTGGGTAAACGATAGGAAAATATCTGTTTCCGAAGCGAATGCTATACTGACGGGTAACCGCAATGAAGCACTCAATACTTCGGAAAGATGAGGTAAACGGCATGCTAACGATGCCGGTGGTACTAAATTTAACTATGAATCAATAATGTCAGAAAAATGAAAATGCTAAAAATTATCTTCTTGCTTACAGTTATCATGGGCTCAGCATACAGTTACGGGCAGTGCGATTCTGATGAATTCCTCGATAACTGTGCATCAAACCTGGAGACCTATACTTTCATTAAGGCCTTTAATGTCGAAATGAAAAAGTCGGAAAAGGTTGAGTATTCATACGTTTTTTCAAAGGGATCAAATTACATGATCATTGTTTGTGATCAGAATGTTCCCGGAAAAAAGATGATTGTTAACCTGTACGACAGGAACCATAAGCTGATAGCCGGCAGTTATAACAGAAAAACAAAATCTCACTATCCAAGCCTGATCTATCCCTGCTCGGCCACCGGTGTTTATTATATGGAGGCAACGTTCGAAGATTCCAAAGGAGGCTGTGGGGTTTGCATTCTTGGATTTAAAAAGAGCGAGTAAATAATACCTTAAAATAAGTAATAATGAGACGTATACTAATTTTTCTTTGCATTATACCCTTTTTGACCGGATGTAACTCTTCCCAGAATGCAAATACTGATCTGAGTATTCATGAAGTTATGGATGATTCCGGCCAGGATACCGAACCTGCCATTTCGGAAGAGTCCATGGGAGAAATTATCCAGTCTTTCCCCTCACCAATTGAAATAGCCACCCTGATCAAAGACGGTGGGACCAGGTTTAATGAGAAATACCTGAATAGCAAGGATAACGTAGGTTTATACAGTACCGATGATGAAAAAGCTCTGGCAATGGGCATCTATGCCGGCGACCTTGGTTATATCAACATTTACAGTAAATCTTACCTGGCATTGGGATACCTAGGCACAATTAAGAGTCTTGCCAACGATCTCAAGGTTGGTCAGTTCTTCGACTTCGAAACCATCAAACGGTTTACCTCGAACAGTGATAAACTCGATTCATTACTCTACCTGACTACCCTCAATTTTAGCAGGATGGATAATTACCTCCGGAATCAGAAACGGAGTAAGCTGAGTGTCTTGATTGTTACCGGCACCTGGATGGAGGGATTGTACCTGGCAACCCAGGTGGTACAGACAAAAACCGATGAAGCCCTCAAAGAACGGATTGGGGAACAAAAGATGATTCTTGATCAAGTCATGTTACTTCTGTCTGTGTATGAAAGCGATCCTTTTTTCAACGATTTGAACTATGCGATGTCGCCATTGAAAAACCTTTATGATGATGTGTCCATAGAATATAATTATCGCGAGCCGGAGACGAAAGACGTAGACGGCCGACTGGTGGTTGTGGATAACAGTACCACCGAGGTCGTGATTACCGATGACCAGGTAAAGGAAATTGGCAGGCTGGTCACAAATCTCAGAAACGGCATGGTAAACAAACTTCATAAGTAGTGAAATACCGATTTGGTTAGCTGCCGGAGAGGTAAGTATATGACAGGCGTAACTGATTAGTTACGCCTGTTTTCTTTTAGTATAAGATACTTATGAATACCGCACCTTTAAAGCCCCCCGCAGCTACGTAAAATCACCTGGATTGCTTCGGTATTATTACGCTGATATTTCGGGTATTATCTTCGGTTTTTCAAGTGGTTTCACTTCAAGCCGTCTGTATTATTTAGGGTATTTTTGAACTATTGAATTTTCAAATGGGGATTTGTTAATTCATTTTTTAGTCGCGAAAAAAGGTGTAGATCGTCCACTACACCTTTTTTGTTTTTTGCCCCCAGGTACCGGGTAAACCGTAGCAGCCATACAGGTATTTATACCTGAATTAAAGAGGGTGAAAATACCGGAAATTTCCGGGTAATCCTTCTGCCAAATTAAGTAGAGCTACTGTTTTAAAGGAGGCTGATCGGGACTAGTTTTGAACTTACAACGCAGATGTATCTGAAACATGCTAAAAGGGTGAGGCGGATCATCTAAAAAAAAAAGCTCTGAAATCTTAGGATATGGGATTCAAAAAACTATCGCTGGAACGAAAAATAATACTGCTTATACTGGCACTTATCTTAATAAACGGGCTCGGCTTTTTTCTGTTTATTCCCTCTTTGTCGGTTGCTTCCATTTACCAGGATATTACGTCTGTATCACTTCTTCTGATTCTCTGGATAAGCTCCTTTATAATAATAAAGCGAATCTTCAATATTTATTTCATCATTCCCCTATCCCGGCTCGAAAAAGTTTCACAGTTATCATCGGTAGGCGATCTTTCTCAAAAAGTTGAGTTCGCGGGCCATGATGAGATCGGACACATATCGGCATCAATGGATGCGATGATTCAGAACCAGCTCAATATGGCCAAGTTTGCCGAGCGTATTGGTGACGGGGATTATAATGCTGAATATACATTATTAAGTGATAAAGATATCCTGGGTTCGTCAATTACCAATATGAGAGACAAGCTCCAGAAGCTTGCTGTTGAAGATAACGAGCGTAACTGGTCCTCACAGGGTCTGACCAGTTTCAGTGCCATACTGCGCGATGAAGCTGACGATATGTCTGCCCTGTGCGATAATGTATTGTCATCGCTGGTTAAATATATGGAAGCCAACCAGGGCATGATCTACCAGCTTCAGCGGGAGAAAGGCGGCGCGGGTCAGCTTGAGTTAAGATCGGTATACGCCTGGAACAGGAAAAAATACCTTTCAACCACGCTAGAAGTAGGGGAGGGTCTGATAGGGCAGGCTGCCCTCGAGAAAGGGGTCATCTATCTCACCGATGTGCCCGACGATTATATCAGGATTACCTCGGGACTGGGTGATGCGAACCCTAATTGTATTCTTATCGTCCCCCTTATTTTTGAAGATGAGCTTTTCGGGGTACTGGAAATTGCATCTTTCCGGAAATTTAAAAACCATGAGATTGAGTTTGTGGAAAAGCTGGGTGAAATGTTCGCTTCAACAATCGCACGGGTTGAAACCAACGAACAAACACAACAGTTACTCAGGGATTCACAACAACTTACCGAGGAGATGCGGGCACAGGAAGAGGAGATGAGGCAGAACCTTGAAGAGATGAACGCCACCCAGGAAGAGATGCAGCAGAGAGAGGTGGAACGAATAGGTATTTTCACCGCCATCAACAATACTCTGGCTACCGCTGAATTTAACCTCGACGGTAAAATTATCACTACAAATGAAAAGTTCATTGAACTGATGGGTTATTCACTGGAGGAAGTTGAGAATAAAACCGACCGGATGTTTACCGATCAAAACAATGAGCCCATTGAAGTTTTTAATGAGTTCTGGTCCGACCTGCGGAAAGGAATTGTGAAGACCGGCGACTTCCAACGCTATACCAAGTCGGGCAGGGAAGTGTGGTTAAATGCTTCCTATACCCCGGCACTTGATAAAGACGGGAAGCCTTACAAAGTTATCCAGCTTGCTCAGGATATCACGGGAAAAAAGAAAGTTGAACTGGAAACACAAATGCAGGCCGAGGAATTGAGGAAACAGGGAGAACAGCTAAAAGCCTATACGTCCGAGCTCGAAGATATTAAGAAAAACCTGAGTGAAAAACTGAATAAAGCCAGCCAGGGCCTCATAAAGAAAATTGAGGATATAGAAACTGAAAAAGCTAAAAACATCGCGGTGCTTGAAGGATGTGTCGATGGCGTCATAACATTTAACCAGGACGGGATCATTGAATATTTCAACAAGGCGGCCGAAGAAATTTGGGGTATCGAACGCCAAAAAGTCGTTGGCAAACCGCTCGACCTGGTTATGCCTGTGAAACTGGAACACGACGAAAACACAATTAGGGCCCTGTTCTCACATAATGGCAGCCACAAAGAAATTGGCGTTCGAACCGAAATGTCATGGACTGATGATCATGGAAAAGAAACAGATCTCCTCGTAACTCTGACTCATGCCAGGGTGGGAAGTGATATCGCCTTTACCATTTTCGCCCAGAAAATATCAATTGATCTGTTTTAAAAAGAGGTAATAACAGAAATTCAAAATGAATTATATGAAAGAGGACCGGTCAATAGTATCCATCGACGAACTGATAACGACGTTTACCGGCATCGACAAACGAATCGGTGAACTTCATTCCCATTCTACAGATGTCTTCTCCACATTAAACAAGTACCTTAAAGATTATTACCGGAAGATCGACATCATTTCAAGGAACGCTGCTAAAATATTCAGCTCAATAGCCGGCTCAGATGATAAAAACCTTTTAGATGAACTCAAAAACCTGAATAAAGAATTCCTGGAATACCTTCAGAAAATAAAACAGGAAAATCAAACAACAAGTTATCATCTGAACGAAATAAATGACCTTAATAATCAGCTTTTTTTCACCATCCGCAACCTTAAGCAGGATTTTATAACCTTCAAATTCTTAATTTCCAACTACAGGTTAATTACGAATTACAAAAATGTCAGCCCCGTGGTCAAAGAGGCGGTCGAAGGCCTGGATAAGATCATCGGGATAATTCATCCCTGGCTTAACGAATCGGGTAAGGAACTTCAAAAACTCAGCGGCATTATCCGGGAACTGACAACAAAAATTCAACTTTACCAGGATATAACATGTAAAAGTTTCAATTCCCTTTCGCATGAATTGGGCAATACCCATGAACTTGTCCGGGGTAAGATACAGGAATCAGAATCTGCCTTATCGGTATTAAGGGAGAAGTCGTCCAGTTCATCCCGGAGTATCGGCAATATTATTACCCACCTTCAGTATCATGATATCATCAGGCAGAAAATTGACCATATACAAAAGTCGCATTCCGATATCATCAAAAATCTCAAGGGTGAAAGCGAACCTCTTACCGGAAACAACAGTCCGACTGACGATCATGGCCACTACGATCATATCGCCGATATCTCCGGACTTCAGGCTGCCCAGCTGATGATGATAAGTAAAGAATTTCAGAATGCACTCAAGGTCATAACATCAAATTTTAAAAACATTACCGACGATGTTGCCGATATCACCTCCCTTTCGAACGAGCTTTCATTTGAATCGGCCAATTCGGAAATCACCCTCCTTGAGAAAGTAAGGCGTCAACTGGATGAAAGCATTCTGTTGCTTGACAGGCAAAACATCAGTTCAATAAACGAACAGCTGCTGCATCTTCACGATTCCGTCAGGTATGTTTACAAGTTGTTGAAGCACAGTGTTATTCTCCCGCTTGAACGTATTCGCAGCAGTGAATATATCAATTTGATTGCAGATGACAATCAAACAGGTACCAACATCATCCGCCAGATTGCCGTCCTTGTATCTGAAATCCTGGAAAAAAATTCCGAGATAAAATTCAGGTTCAAATCCATCCTGTCGGAATCGTCAAAACTACTCGTAAACAGGAAATTTGATATGCAGGGAAGCCGCCTGGAGCAAAACCAGATCCGGCTCATGGTTAGAATAAGCAAAACCCTGGATTTACTCGATACGGAAAACAAGGAACTCGATGACATCCTGGATCAGAATACCGCGCTTAACCAGGAAATACTTCACCGCATCGACAATATCATTAACCGCTTTGAATATCATGAATTATTCGAACAGGTTCTGGTTAGTATCATTGAAAAGCTGAATTCGGTCAATTTCAAGCTCAAACCCGATGGAGACGTCGACCTTGAGGAAGAGAAACTGGAGCATCTGAAAGCCAATTTAGCTTTATACACGATGGCAAGCGAGCGGGAAGTACATCAAAAAGTTATTTCAGGATATGTCGAACCGGATGGCCCGGATGGCAATGACGATGATTCGGATGATGTAGAACTATTTTAATCAAAATACTATGGAACAAAGTGAATATAAAGTGCAGCGGCGTGAAAATTCAAAAACCAAAGAATGTAAAGTCACAATAACAGGTGATATGGGTATTTCATATATCTGTGGTATTGTATCGTCGCTGAAGAAACTCGGGATTTCCAGTCAGAAGGTCACTCTCAGGATGACTGACATAACCAATGTCGACCTTTCCTCGGTGCAGGTAATCCGGGCGTTTGTCAAGTCACTCGAAGCTGGTGGAAAAACGGTTACTATCCAGTTCCAGGCGGCTGAAGAATATATGAACCTGGTTAAAAATGCCGGTTTCGGAAACGCATTGCAAATATCGTAAATAATAAAATTCTAGAAGAATGGCAAAAACTATCCTAATTGTTGATGATTCCGAAAGTATACGGGAAGTGGTAAAGTTTACCCTGGAAAATGAGGGATTCAACGTCCTGACCGGTGTCGATGGTCAGGATGCCCAGAAGCATTTGAATGGTGATAAAATTGACATGATGATTACCGACCTCCACATGCCGGTTAAGGACGGCATTGAACTGATAAGGGATGTGAGAAAGATGGAGGCTTATAAGATGATCCCGATTTTGTTTCTGACGACGGAATCTCAGACCGAGAAAAAACTTGAAGCCAAGGAAGCCGGGGCTACAGGGTGGATTATTAAACCTTTTGTACCCGCCAAACTTATTGGGGCAATTCATAAAGTGATGGTGTGATGGAAAATTTTCTTACAGGATTCAGGGAGCTGTTTTACGACGAAGGATTGAAACTGGTAGATGCTATTGAGGGAGACCTGTTTCATCTGAGGAAGGGAACAGGAAGTGATGCCATGTACGAACATCTCTACTGGCTGACTCAGTCCCTGAAGGTTGATGCTTCAATTCATGGTTTTTCAGAAATGAGTGATATATGCCTGAGACTTAGCCTGCTTTTTGATGATATCAGGAAGAAGAAGATGCCAGGCACCGATATCCACCTGGAAATCACCGGCCGTTGCGCCAGGTTCATGGCTGGTTTTCTTGAGAACAGGGGCTTTGCCGACCGGCAACAAAACGACACACATAAACAACTTGTCAGAGAGTTAAACATGATCCTGTCCCAGGGTAACCCTCCGGTTAATTACTGGACTTTCGGGTTGCGGACCCTGGAAAAGAAAAGAAAGTTTTTCAGATCAAAATCCATGAAAAAATACCATTGCGGGAGTATCCCGCACCAAAGCTGACAGGATCAACAGAGCAGGGGGGTGCAGTGTAACTATTAATAGCGTATGTGTCTGCTAAACAAAGCAATGTAAAAGTATGGAACAATTTAAGGAAAAATTCATAGAAGAAGCTCTCGATCTCATCCAGGATCTCGAAAGTACATCTTTATTACTGAGTAACGATCCGGAAAATACGAATCATATCGAGGTAATATTCAGGGCTATGCACTCTCTGAAAGGGGGAAGTGCCATGTTCGGCTTCGATAAAATTGATGAATTTACGCATCAGCTGGAGACAATATATGACATGGTCAGATCCGGACAGATCAGGGTGAATGACCTGTTGCTGAATATAACCTTCAAATCGATCGATCATATTAAAATCCTGTTAGCTGAAGGTGACGAAGCAGAGGAGAACACCATGAAGCTGCATCAGGAACTTCTGGCCAATATTCAAAAGATCGTCTTATCAGGGAATGATGAGGATATAATTAAAAATGAAGACCATTATCAGCCTGGCGAAAAACAGCCCAATGGACAACCGTCAACCTGGTACATTCAATTTAAGCCTCATCCGGGGATTTTTAATAACGGTACCAATCCCTTGCTGGTGATCTATGAACTCACCTCACTTGGTAAGGCTTATGTATTACCTGACATTTCCCGGGTTCCGGCTTTGGATGATATTGATCCGTTATCGTGCTATACCAGCTGGGATGTTATTCTTGCCAGCGACGCTTCTGAAGATACCATCCGTGATGTTTTCATGTTTGTTGATACCGAATGCGACCTGGAAATCAAACATCTGGCCGGGGAAAACCTGTTGGCTGCGGAAGGATTCCAAACCTTTCTCGACGACAGAATTAAAGCAGGAGCTGGCATAGGAGTGACCATCGCAGAGCGATGGCTGGAGGAACGGGAAGCGCGAAATAGCAAAACAAGTAATTCCACCGGAAACCAGGAAGGAGACCGGAAAACCAACCAGGAACAGAATATTGCCAGCATCAGGGTGTCATCGGAAAAATTGGATGAACTTATTAACCTGGTGAGTGAACTTGTAACTCGACAGGCCAGTCTCAGCCTGATAGCAGAACAAATCAACAACAAGGAACTGCACGTTATAGCGGAGGATGTTGAAAAAATTTCAAGACGATTGCGCGATACGACGTTCGGTATCAGACTTATTCCTGTCAACAATATGGTTACCCGTTTTCATCGACTGGTCCGTGAGCTGTCCAAAGAACTGGATAAAGACATTGCTTTTATTACTGAAGGAACAGACACTGAATTGGATAAAAATATCATTGAAGGTCTTATTGATCCCCTGATGCATATCATGCGCAACAGCATCGATCACGGCATTGAGCCGGCTGAAGAAAGGAAAAACCATGATAAGCCGGCCCAGGGAAGAATACTTCTGAAAGCTTTCTATTCGGGCACCAATGTTTATATCCAGGTTTCGGATGACGGTAAAGGTATCGACACCCAAAAGTTATACAAACAGGCAGTAAAATCAGGGGTGATAGCTGAAAATGCTGAGTTGTCAGAAAAAGAACTGCTCGACCTCATTTTTCTACCGGGTTTTTCCACTTCCGAAAAAGTTACCAAAGTTTCGGGCCGGGGAGTCGGAATGGATGTGGTTAAAAGAAAAATTTCCGATCTGAGGGGTGAAATCAGCGTCGATACTTCCTTGAATGAAGGAACGACCATTACCATCAAGCTTCCTCTGACCCTGTCTATTATCGACGGTCTTCTTGTCACCATCGACACTACACATTTTGTCATCCCGTTGGCGTCGATTAATAAGTGTTTTGAATTTAAACATGAACAGCTGTCTAATGCTGTCAACAACCTGATATATATCAACGATGGGCATATTCCTTTCGTCTACCTGCGAAAAGAATTTAATATTCAAACAACGCCGCCAGCTATTGAACAGGTGGTGGTCATTGAATATGGTGATATGCTCTTCGGACTGGCTGTTGATCACGTGATTGGCGAATACCAGGCTGTCCTTACGTCACTCGGTAAAATGTTTAATAACCAGGATTTTGTTTCCGGGGCCACAATCCTGGGCGACGGAACAGTAGCGCTGGTGGTTGACCCGAACAGGATTATCGGGCAGTTCTCCTACAAAGATGAGAAACCGCAAATGGAGACGATCCTATCTTAAGAAAATTCATTTTTAAAAACACCTAATATCAAACTAATATGAATACCGACAAAAATGCAATACAAACTTTTCTCTCGTTCACGTTGCGGGAAGAAGTTTTTGCGATTAATGTTTCCAAGGTGATCAATATCCTGGAAATGAAGCCGATAACGAAGGTGCCTAAAACGCCGGCTTTTATGAGAGGCGTCATCAACCTGAGAGGGATGGTACTCCCGGTAATCGACCTGCGGATTAAGTTCGGTCTGCCCAGAAAAGAAGCGACGGTTGACACCAGCATCATCGTTCTGAATATCAATAAAGACGGCGACAGCGTCATGTTGGGTATCCTCGTTGATGCCGTGAAGGAAGTGCTTGAATTGAAAATGGATGAAATCGCGCCGTCACCAAGTATCGGCACCCGTTACGATGCCGGGTTCATTGAAGGCATGTGGCAGGTGGACGAGAATTTTATCATGCTGCTGGATATCGACAAGGTGTTCTCTGTTGATGATGTTATCGACTTTAAGGATCAAATTGAGATGAGTG
>Ga0102962_1001313_pt1 | contig 9998 bp, 6 predicted proteins | sample SalPonF2_C_D2_MG_FD_84519 | JGI IMG/M metagenome (GOLD analysis project Ga0102962, IMG submission 84519) | Salt pond soil microbial communities from South San Francisco under conditions of wetland restoration - Salt Pond MetaG SF2_C_D2_MG ... | reverse complement strand
GATCCGCATGGGTACGGGTTCTCGACGGAGCGCCATCGCTCCTGCGGTGGCGGCGACCGAGGCCGGACCCGATCCGTCGGGACGCGACGTCGCGGGTCGGGGCCGTCGCGAGCGACGGAAACTCGACCCGATGGGAGAGATCGATCGCGGACCGCGCGGGCGCGCCCCGCTTACGACCCGCCGTCCTCGTTCTCCTCGCGGAGGTCCTCGTCGAAGAGTTCCCCGCGGACGTGCCAGGTCCGCGGCCAGCCGGCGACGGCGATCAGCGCGAGGTAGTAGGCGAGGACGGCGGCGAGGACGACGGCGCCCGGTATCGGCCCGATGGTCGCGCTCGCCGGGAGTCGGGCCGACGAGTACGTCGTGACGTGGACGAGCCACGCGACGAGCATGATGCCGAACAGCGGGAGGTAGACCCGCCGCAGGCGGTGGGCGAGCGCCTCCTCCATCGTGACCTTCAGCCGGGGGTGGCGGTAGTCGCGGCTGAGGTGCTCGCGCCAGTTCGGATCCTCGAGGCCCTGGTCCGTGTCGAGGCCGTAGGCGAAGACGTTCACCTGGAGCGAGCGGACGCGCGAGCGCCAGATGTCGTACCCGCGGTAGCGCCGCGCCTCGATCCAGAGGAAGACCGAGAGCGCGGCGACGCCCGCGAGGACGATGTACTGCGGGTTCGAGGGCGAGGAGAACGCCCACGTGAGCACGCCGGCCATCACGATGACGGCCCAGTTCGTCGTCTTGTCGAGGCGCTCGCGCCAGTACCGCATCCGGTGGACCTCCCCGCGGTAGAGGTGCGCCATCGCCGAACTCGGTCCCATCTCCTCCTCGAAGATGCCTGCACCCATCTCGTTCGGGTCGGCCGGGTCGGGCGCCGCCCGGGTCTCCCCGGACGCCGCTCTCGAACGGTCGTCTGACATTCAGTTGTGGTACTATAGTATTGCATGGAAGATAAAATACCGGGTGTTGGGATCGTCGCGCCGGGACGAGTCCGGCCGACCGATCACGCCGGTCGTCGCCACGGCGTGGAGTGGGGTCGAACGGTCGATCCGAGCGCGCCTCGGTCGTCGAGGCCGACGCTCTGGCGGCCGACGTGCGCGCTCGACGAACCACCGCACCTATCACGGTCCCGCCCGCTACGGGACGCATGGGCTACCACACGTTCGACGCGTCCCAGGCGGAGAAGCTCGAGGACGCGGCCGCACGCTATCGCTTCTGCTCGCGCGAGGAACTGCTCGGCGCGCTCTCCCTCCGCGGCGACGAGACGGTCGCCGACCTCGGGAGCGGGACGGGGTTCTACGCGGACGACGTCGCGCCCCACGTCGCCCGACTGCGCGCCGTCGACGTCCAGGAGACCATGCACGACTACTACCGCGAGAAGGGCCTCCCGGAGAACGTCGACCTCGTCACGGCCGACGTCGCCGACCTCCCCTTCGACGACGGCGCCCTCGACGCCGCATTCGGCACGATGACGTTCCACGAGTTCGCCGGCGAGGAGAGCCTCGCGGAACTCGCGCGCGTCGTCCGCGCCGGCGGTCGGTTCGTCGCCGTCGACTGGAGCGCCGCCGGCGCGGGCGAGATCGGTCCGCCCGCCGAGGAGCGCTACGACGCCGCGAGCGCGACCGAGATGCTCGAAGACGCGGGGTTCGAGACCGTCCGCGCCGACGAGCGGGTCGAGACGTTCGCCGTCGTCGTCGAGCGGTAACCTCGCCGTCGCCGTGGCTGCGGTCCCTTCGAGGCCGCCCAGCCACAGCCGACCCACCGAGGCCGCCTCGTCGCGCCCGACCCACCGAGGCCGCCTCGTCGCCGTCCGGTCAGGAGCGCGACTCGAGGAACGCCGCCGCCTCGGCCTCGCCCTTCTCGTAGAGCGCGGCGAGGAAGTCGGCGTCCCGGTCCAGTTTCTCCGCGTAGCCGAGCGCCTCGTCCTCGAGGACGACGCGTTCCACGCGGATGTCCGTGTACCGCTCGTCGTCGAGGACGCCCGACTCGACGAGGCCGTTCACGAACTCGATGGACTGGAGTTCCTGGTTCAGCGAGAGGTTCCCCGCGAGCAGGTTCCGCCGGTCCGTGATCTCCTTCGTCGTCCGGGGCTCCGCCGCGTGCTCGATGCCGTCGACCTGGACGACCCAGATCTCGTCGGGGTTCAGTTCGGCCAACGTTCGCACCGGCGGGTTCTCCGAGAGGAGGCCGTCCCAGTAGAGGCGGCCGTCGATCTCGACCGCGGGGAAGAGCGAGGGGAGCGCCGCGGAGGCCAGCACCGCGTCGGCCGTCACCTCCTCGTCGGCGAAGACGCGGAAACTGTCCTCGGTGACGTCCACGGCGCCGACGCGGATCGCGGGATCGACCGGGGACTCGGCGGCCGCCTCGAAGTCGACGTAGCGCTCCAGCGTCCGGCGGAGTCGCCGGCGCCCCCACGAGGCGAAGGGGTTGTCGTACGGGCTGACCTCCGGCGTCGGGACGCCCGTCTCCTCGAGCGCGACGTACCGGACGAGGCCCTCGTTGAACGCGCGGTCGAACGGATCGCTCGCGCCGACGTCCGCCCAGAACCCGCAGAGGTTCTCGATCGCGCGGTCCGGATCGTCGGCGACGAGGCCGTCCCACGCGAGCGCGGCGCACATCGCCCCGCCGGACGTCCCGCTCAGCGCGACGACGTCCGCCGCCTCCGGGTGCCGGAGCACCTCCTCGAGGACGCCGGCCGTGTAGGCCGTCAGGCTCCCACCGCCCTGGCACGCGATCGCGACCCGCGGCGTCTCGGCCATGTCCGAGCGTCGGCGCGCCCGCCCGTTAGTTAGCCCCGGCCTGCCGGAGGCCGTCCCGGCGAGTGCTGGTGAAGGATCGGGCTACTCCGGGCCTACTCGTCCGCCTGGAGGTCGTCGAGGACCTCCGGGTTCTCGATGCTGCTCCGGTCGCCGACGTCCTCGCCCGTGTAGGCGCCCTCGAGGGCCCGCCGGACGACCTTCCCCGACTGGGTCTTCGGGAGGGCGTCCGCGAAGCGGATCTCGCGCGGCCGGAAGGGCTTCCCGAGCTCCGCGCCGACCTGCTCGATCAGTTCCGCCGCGAGGTCGTCGTCCGGTTCGACGTCCGTCGCGGGGACGACGTAGGCGACCACGGCCTCGCCCGTCGTGTCGTCCGGGACGCCGACCGCGCCCGCGGCCTGCACCGCGGGGTGGTCGACGAGCGCGCCCTCGACCTCCGCGGGGCCGACCTTCCGGCCCGCGACGTTGATCGCGTCGTCCGCGCGGCCGTGCAGGAACCAGAAGCCGTCGGCGTCCACCTGGGCCCAGTCGCCGTGGTCCCACAGCGGCGGGTCCTCGAAGGACGACCAGTAGGTGTCGAGGTAGCGCTCGTCGCCCTCCCAGAGCGAGCGCGTCATGCTCGGACAGGAGTCGCGCGCGACGAGGAAGCCGCGCTCGCCCGAGTCGACGACGGACTCGCCGTTCGCGTCCACGACGTCGATGGCCATGCCGAGGCCCGGCCCGCCGAGCGTGCAGGGCTTCAGGTCCTGGATCGGCATCGGCATCAGGAAGCAGCCGATGATCTCGGTCCCCCCGGAGATGTTGGCGATCGGCGCCTCGCCGCCGCCGACCTTCTCGTAGAACCACCGCCAGTTCTCCGGGTCCCAGGGCTCGCCCGTCGACCCGAGCAGGCGGAGGCTCGAGAGGTCGTGGCGCTCGACGTACTCGTCGCCGTAGTCCCGGAGCGCCCGGACCGCCGTCGGGGAGACGCCGAACTGCGTGACGTCGTGGCGCTCGACGAGGTCCCAGAGGCGGTCCGGCTCCGGGTAGTCCGGCGCGCCCTCGTACATCACGACCGTCCCGCCGAACGCGTGGTTGCCGATCAGCGACCACGGCCCCATCATCCAGCCGATGTCGCTCACCCACCAGAAGCGATCGGCGGGCTTCTGATCGAAGCCGAAGTGGATCTCCTTCGCCGGCTGGACGAGCGCGCCCGCGTGGCAGTGGACGACGCCCTTCGGCCGGCCCGTCGTCCCCGACGAGTAGAGCACCATGCAGGGGTCGGTCGCGTCCATCGAGCGCGTCTCGAACGACCCGGACTGCGTCTTCACCGCCGCAGCCCACGACTCGTCGCGCGACTCGTCGACCGGCGCGTCCAGGCCGAGGTTGTCCACGACGATCACGGACTCGACGCCGCCGACCTGCGAGAGCGCCTCGTCCGCCGCGGCCTTCAGCCGGATCGGCTTCCCGCGGCGCTCGAAGCCGTCCGCCGTCAGGAGGACGCTCGCGCCGGACTCCTCGAGTCGCGTCGCCGTCGCGTCCGCGCCGAAGCCGCTGAAGATCGGCACCGCGACCGCGCCCGCGCGGAAGATGCCGTAGAGGACGCTCACGACCTCCGGGATCATCGGCATGTAGATCGCGACCGTGTCGCCCTCGCCGATCCCGCGTTCCGCGAGCGCGTTCGCGACCTGCGCGGACTCCCGCGCAAGGTCGTGGTAGGTGTACGCCCGAATCCGGCCCGACTCGCCCTCCCAGAGGCAGGCGACCTTGTTCCGGGTCTCGTTCCCCCGTTCGGCGTGGCGTTCGACCGTGTTGTGCGCGATATTCAGCGTCCCCCCGACGTACCAGTCCGTGAACTGCGGGCCCCGCGAGTCGTCCCGGACCGCGTCGAACGGTTCGTCGAACTCGAGGTCGAGGTAGTCGGGGAGCAGCCCCCAGAACCAGTCGAGGCCCGACTCCGGGACCCCTTCGACCTCCCGCGTCGTCCGCTCGATCAACTCGTCGTAGTCCGCGATGTCGTACTCCTGCATGAACGCCCAGACGTTCGTGGACTCCACGAACTCCCGGGAGGGCCGATGGACGACCTCGTCGATGTCGGCGAGCGAATCCATGGCGGTACGTCTCGCGTCGAGGCTCAAGTAACTACCCACGACGACTGTTTTCCGCGGAGGGGGCGCCTGCGGTGACGCTCGTCGCGCAAGAACGCGGGTGTCGCCAGACGTCTCCGGCGTCAGGTTGAACAGTCAGAACGCGACGCGATCCGGCGCCGAGAAAGCGCCGAGCGCCCGACGGTTCGAGCGGTCGGAGCGCGCCCCCGTCCGTTCTCGACTACTCCGCGACCGCCGCTTCGACGATCTCGATCTCCTCGTCGCTCAGCCCGTAGAGGTCGTAGACGATCTCGTCGATCAGGCGGTCCGTCTCCTCGATCTTCGCGTCGAGGTCGGCCGCGCGCTCGCGGGCCTCGACGTACCGATCGAGGTCCGCCGCGACGGCGTCCGGGTCGGGGAGCACCATCGCCTTCAGCCGATCCAGCGGGGAGTTCGTCTTCGTCGCCGCGTCGCGAAAGCCCGCGAAGCCGTCGCCCTCCTCGGCGGCGACGGGCACGAACGCCTCGACGAGCGCGGCCGCCGCGTCGCCGAGGTCGTCGAGCGCGAACGCGTCGAGGTAGTCCGTCTCCGCGTAGCCCCACCGGTCCGTCTCGAACCCGTCCGGGTCCGCGGGCTTGTACCGCGCCGTCGCCTCGATCGTCACCCGGTCGCCGTCGCGCGTCGTCCGGACGTCGCCGATCCGCAGGTTCTCGTACTCCTCCGCGGTCGCGTCCAGGATCCCGGCGTCCGTCGGCTGAAAGAGTCCCACGTCCGGGAGCGTCGGCCCCTCGGCGTAGTTGCCGAGATAGTCGAGGAGGTTGAGGTTGAGGGAGGTGCGTCGATTTCTGAAATCAGTAGCTTCCTTCGCCAAAGTAGCAATATTTTCATCCGAATCGCCTAGGGTGATTCCCTCTATTCCCGGAGGTATCGGTAAGTTTCGGATGGCGTGGGTGAAGGATCGCTGATAGCCGCCTCGGTACTCGGAGGTCGTAAACTGATAGTACCAGTTTATTGGGGAAGAGTTCAACACGCCCAATAGTGCGAATGAGTTAGAAGGAATGAAATAGCAAGTATTAGCGAGGTAATTTCCATCTTCATCCATTGCGAAGCTGCACTCCTTCGCTATGTCAGGGTAGCAGATTTTGGGCGACTCAAAGAATGTCTCATATTCCTCCTGGTCTTGTTGAAGCTCGTACCATTCTTCGTCGGTTACCGTTGCTCCAATTTCGTCTTTATAATCGGAGAGGTGTGATTCGATTGCAGGGTATTCAGTAATCGCTATGCCCTGCTTCGCATAGATGAGGTACCGGTTTACATCCGAAATGTGATAGCGATGAATGTCGCCCCCTTTGAGGAGGGGTTTAATGATCTCACTAGATTTTGGATCGACTGAAACTAACTGCTGTCTCGTCTCTTCATCCACGACGAATGCGTCGTTCCCTCCCGTAACCACACCCCGACCTATGCTGTCCTTGATGTTTTCGTGGGCCTCGGTTTTCTCTAAATATTCGGATAAGGGAAGGGAGTTAGAATCTAAACTCGATTTCAGCGAACTACGTGAATTGGAGCCAAGAGTCCACTTTTTAGAGCCAAGAGATGACAACGAAATCCGGGTGCCTAATTGCTCAACCACATCTCCAATTGAGTTAAATTCAAGGGAGTCGAGTTTGGCCACGGTAGAATCCCTGGTTGATTCAGCATTCTCGGTGGCAATGAGAATGCATGGATAGGTAGATACACCCTCAAACACCTCAAGATCCCCGAAGTCAATCAGTTGTTCAACTTGGTAATTTGAAAGGAGTCCACGTAACTTCCTCCCGTATTGAGACTTCATCCATTTGTTCGAGACAATCACTCCATACTCTCCACGCGTCAGAGAGAGACTCTTTTCGACGAAATATGCGTATAGATCGACTCGGGAATCGTGAACCGAGTAATGTGACGAGAGGAACGGCTTCAGAGGTTTGATTTGTTCCATGCGGACGTACGGTGGATTCCCGATCACGGCGTCGAAGCCCGCGTCGGCCGTCCGCCGGCCGTCCTCGTCGTAGAACGCGACGGGGAACTCGAGTTCCCAGTGGAAGAAGCGCTCCTCGGCGGCGAGCGCCTGGGCGTCCTCGAACCAGTCCTGGCCCGCGACGTCGTCCCAGGCGTCGTCGCGGAGGGCGGCCGCCAGGCGGTCCTCGGCGTCCGTCGGGACGTCGAGGCCGAAGGCGGCGGCGGTGTGGACGTTCGCCATCGCGAGGAGGTGCCGGTAGAGGTCGTCCTCGCGGACGTCCGCGTAGACCTCCTCCATCTCCTTCACGTCCGCGAGCGTCTCGTTGTCGATGCTGAGGAGGTCGGTGAAGCGCTCCATGACGTGTTCGAGGGCCCGCTGGCGCGTCCGGTCGAACGACTCCTGGAGGGTGAGTTGGCCCGGGTCGTCCGCCGCGTCGTCGTCGCCGTTCCCGAGGACGTCCTCGATGTCGCTCCCGACGAGGGAGTTGCCACACCGGAGGTGGTGGTCGAGGAAGGCGAGCGGTTGCTCGGCGGCGAGGGTGCGCAGCCAGAGCGACACCTTCGCCAGTTCCGTCGCGAGGGGGTTCAGGTCGACGCCGTAGAGACAGCGCTGGGCGACCGTCCGGCGCGCCCAGTTGATGTCGCGGAGTTCGCCCTCCTCGGTCGTCGGCTGGCTGATCCGCTCCTCGTCGCCGGCCGCGACGGCCTGCTGGTCCTGGCGCTCCTGGGCGTCGATGATCTCGCGGGCGAGGTAGTCGACGGCGTTCACGAGGAAGTGCCCCGACCCCATCGCGGGGTCGAGGACCTTCAACTCGAAGACGCGCTCGGCGAAGTCCGCGGCGAACTGTCCGCCGCCGTCCTTCTCGAAGGGGTCCTGCGCGAGGAGGTCCTCCTGGATGTCGCGGACGAGCGGCCCGAGCGTCTCGTCGACGATGTACTCGACGACGTACTCGGGCGTGTAGTACGATCCCGTGGCCTTGCGCTCGCCGGCGTCCGTGCGCAGGTACACCTCGCCCGCGTCGACGGCGACGTCGTCCCCGGCGTCCGCGGGGGCGTACTCGCCGTCGTCCAGCGTCAGCGCCTCGTCGGCGACGGCCAACTGGTACTCGAGCAGGCCCTCGTAGATGGAGCCGAGGTGGCGCTCGTCGAGCGATGAGTAGTCCACGAACACCAGTCCCTCGCCCTCGTCGGCCTCGCGGCGCGTGAGGAGGTCGACGACCTCGGCGAGGAACGAGTCCCCGACCTCGTGGCCGGCGAGGAAACGCGCCTCCGCGCTGTCCTCCTCGTCGGGGTCCGTCCGGAAGAGCCCGCCGTTGTAGGCCGGGACGTAGAGGTCCGACTTCGGGATGCCGCGCGCGCGGCTCCCCTGGTCGATCAGGACGAACAGTTCGTCCAGGCGGTCCCAGAGCGTCGTCTGCCAGTCGTGGTAGTGCCGCCGCGTCGCGTCGCGGTTCTCGACCACCTCGCGCTTCAGGTCGTTGAGTCCGTAGCTGGAGGCGTAGACCTCGTTCCGCGTCGGGAGGAGGTCGCGGCCCTCGCTCTCCGCGTAGAGGACGAAGATGAGCCGGTAGAGGTAGATCAGCGAACTGTCGTGGACGAGGTCGAGGTCGTCGCGCCCCAAATCCTCGTTCGACTCGAGGAAGCCGGCGGCGAGCACGCGGATGGCCTCGTAGATGTTCTCCTGGAGGTCCGCCCCCAGGGCCTCCGCGAACTCGATCGACTCCTCGTAGACGGTGTCGAGAAAGCACGTCCCCGAGTCGTCGGGGACGAAGGCCTCCCGGCGGAAGAAGCAGTAGAAGTCCTTGAAGTCCTCGAGGTCCCCGCCAGCCTCGACCTCGTGGAGGAGCGTCGGCAGGTCTATCTCGTAGTACGAGTCGAGGCGGTGGCTACTCGGCCCGTAGTAGAGGCGCCACTGCCGCCCGTTCGTCAGGACGGCCCACCGGACCGGCGTCTCCTGCAGGTAGGCGTGGATCTGGTAGCTCGGGTTCTCGAAGTCGCGCTTCTCCTCGCCGCGCGTGTCGAGTTTCCGATCCCAGCGCTTCGCGTCCGCGACCGCGACGGCCTCCTCGTAGAAGTCCGCGCGGTCGAACGCGCCGTCGGCGGCCTCCGCGCTCGCGAAGAACCCGTAGTCGGGCCGTCTGGCGTTGCGCTTGACGGTCTCCTCGATCTCGAACGGGATTCCGAGGACCTCGAAGATCGGCCGGACGAAGTTCCGCTCGAGCTGGGCCTCGTTGTAGTCCGCGACGCGGTCGCGGCGGTCGTCCCAGAGGTCGCGGATCTCCTCGTAGGCCGCGCGGACGGCCGCCCCGTCGACGCGCTCCCAGGGCTCGGTCCGCCGGAGGTGGTCCGTGAGGTAGTGGTTCGAGAAGAGGTCGCGGTTCGTGCGGTAGGTGAGTGTCGCCTGCATCCCTCGGCTCCAGACTGACGCCGCGGGGCGTCAGCGACTGCCCTGATCGTACTCCCGCGACGACATAAGCGTTGGTCTCGAGCGCGGACTCAGGCGGGGGCGGGGACGGCCCACCGGTCGGTCGGGAGGTCGTCGAGGTCGTCGGCCGGGAGGAGGCGCTCCTGGGCGGTCGAAGCGATCTCGTGCTTGCGGATCGCCAGCGCGCTCTCCCTGAGGTCGTGGGCGGCGAGGTGGTCGGCGGCGGCCTCGAGCAGGGCCGGCCTCGCGTGGTCGTCGCGGTCCCCGGGGATCGCGAGCGTGGCGTCGCACACCGGACACGTGAGCAGGATGGCGCGGGCCATGTCTTGGGGTGAACCCGGAGGCCCAAGTAGTTTCCTCGGGACGTCTCCGGAGGCCTCAATAGCCGTGGGGAGGTCGGCCGTCGTGGAACCCCGAAGCTCTTAAGCCCCCGAGCCCTTCCTACGACTATCCGAAAGACGTGCGGTTCCGCGACGCGGCGCACGCCGAGGACGCACGTGGCCTGCGTCCGGCCCTCGCCGGGCCGGGCGGCGTGCGTTCGCGGCACGGACTCGCGCCGCCTCGCCGGAACGCTCTGATCGGCCCTACCTATGGAAATCGAGATCGCGACAATCGGCGGCTACGAAGAAGTCGGACGCAACATGACGGCCGTCCGCGTGGGCGACGACATCGTCGTCTTCGACATGGGACTCAACCTCTCCCAGGTCCTCATCCACGACGACGTCCGCACCGAACAGATGCACAGCCTCGACCTGATCGACATGG
>Ga0102962_1001312_pt1 | contig 10002 bp, 8 predicted proteins | sample SalPonF2_C_D2_MG_FD_84519 | JGI IMG/M metagenome (GOLD analysis project Ga0102962, IMG submission 84519) | Salt pond soil microbial communities from South San Francisco under conditions of wetland restoration - Salt Pond MetaG SF2_C_D2_MG ... | reverse complement strand
GGTGAGTCCGATTTGAGGCTGCGACATGGACAATTCCGTAGAGAAGGGTGAAGCGGATTGCGGCCGCGGCCGCGCTCAGTTCATGGATCGGCCGACGCGGCGCAGCAACGCCTTGGCGGGCTCTTGCCGGGGCGCGCCGGTACCCGGACTGCCGCAAGCCGTGCAACAGCCCGTCGGGGCACGCGTTTGCACTATTATCGGAGCCAATCGTCCGGTTATCCAGCCATGCTCGCCTGCGGCGCCCAGGTAGAGTAGCGTGCGTAACTTGACCCGCTCTTGATCGACGGCTTTTCGCGGTAAATCTTCATTCCGCGGAAGTTCAGCGTGCAGAACTTGGGGAGCCTCCCATGTCTCACTTCACACGGGCCATCGTGCGTGCCGTGCCGCGGACCCTCGAGCGCGGTCTGACCACCGCGCGGCTGGGCGCGCCGGACTACGAGCGCGCCTGCGAGCAGCACGCGCGCCACGTGGACGCGCTGCGCCGGTGCGGGCTCGCCGTCATCCAGATCGGGGCCGACGCGCGCTTCCCCGACTCGGTCTTCGTCGAGGACACGGCCGTTATCACCGCGCGCTGCGCGGTCATTGCCCATCCGGCTGCGCCAAGCCGCCAGGGGGAGACGGCGGCGGTGTCGGAAGTGTTGCGGGGGATCTTCGACACCGTGGAGCACATCGTCTCGCCGGGCACCCTCGACGGCGGCGACGTGCTGCAGGTGGGGCCGCAATTTTTCATCGGCTTGAGCGCCAGGACCAACCGGGCGGGCGCCGAGCAGTTGGCGCAGATCCTGCGCGATCACGAGTACACCGCCAAGCTGGTGCCGCTTCGCCAGTTTCTGCACCTGAAAACGGGTGTGTCCCACATTGGCGGCAAGGATCTTCTGGTCGCGGGGGAACTGGCCGACTCGCCTTATTTCCAGCGGTTCTCGCGGCTGCTCGTGCCCTCTGAAGAGGCCTACTGCGCGAACGCCGTCCGCGTCAATGACGAGGTGCTGTTTCCGACGGGTTATCCGCAGACGCGGGGGTGCATCAGGGCGATGGGCTATGCGGTGACCGAACTCGCCGTGGACGAGTTCCGGAAAGTCGACGGCGGCCTGAGCGGCCTGTCGCTGCGCATACCGTGAGCGACGAACGAAAACACGGCGGATCTCGCGTTGGACTCGAGCCCGGGACGGCGCGCTCGGGAAGGACACGGCGTCAGGGTTAACAATCCCGGATAGAGCGTCGGCCTGATCCCATTTCCCAATACGGGCCGACTGTAGAAAGTAGAAAAAGAGGGCACGGCGGTTGGCATAACCGCCCGCCGTGCTCCGGGGAAGCAGGGAATCTAACCCGAATGACACTTACTGATTCGGGCGGGCCACGTCGGGCCGCTCGATGTCAGGCTTCTGGATGTGCGGGCGCTCGATCTCCGGTTTCTGGATATGCGGACGCTCGACATCCGGCTTTTCGACCTCCGGGCGCTGCACGTCCGGCTTGCCGATGTTCACCTGCGCCTGGCCGTGGGCGGCATCGGCGACCTGGGCGTGTTCGGCCGCGCCCTGGCCGTGTTCGTTTTCGTCGGCCCGGGCGTTCGCGGCCACGCTGGCCGACGCGTGCGCGTTAGTCTGGCCGGACTCAGCGGCTTCGCTGCTCTCACCGTTTTCGCCGCTTTCGGCACTCTCGGGCCGGTTGTTGTCGACCTCGGCGGCCTCGACCTGGCCGTGCGCGCTATGGATGTCGCTCACCACCGTGCCCAGCTTCACGTCATAGGTCTGGGCGATCTTGCCCCAGCCCATGCCGGAGTTGCGCAGCGTCAGTACGCCCGCCAGCCGCGCCTGGGTGCCGTCGGCCGTAGTCACCGTGCCGCCGACCAGGGCGGCCTGGATCTGCTGCGGCGTGGGGTCGCTGATGCCGTAGCTCGCCAGCGACTGCTGCGCCAGGCCGAGCGAGATCGCCACCTCGCCGTAGCCCGACGTGCCGCCCGGCACGGCAAAGCTCGTGGTGGAGTTGTCAGCGCCGGTGAGTGTGACCTCCGAGCCGGTGCGCAACCCCTCGACCAGGCTCTGCGCGTTGGCCGACGAGCCGGCGAAGTCGGAGAACTGCGTCTCGATGCGCGACGACGGTTCGGCGTTCAACGTCGCCACCGTCTGGCCGCTGCTTTGGACCTGTCCGCCGGCGGTGGCCGCCGTGGCCAGTCCGGCCGCACCGACGGTAAACACCAGCGCCAGGCTGCTGTTGACGATTATGCGTTTCATGACAGCACCTCCTTAGTACAGTCAGAAATCCAGGTGTGCTCCAGCACCGATACCGTAATCGGGGCTCCCGTTGGTCAGCCCCTTATCGACAAAGAGCTGCAATCCGCCGACCGCGCTGACCCGGTAGTTCCACGCGAACACCAGGTCCGCCGGCGCGGACTCGCCGCTTTGTTCCGCCTGATGCCCGGTAAACATCGCCGTGACCACGTTGCGCGACGTGGCCTGATAGGCGTATCCGGCATCGTAGGTGACGATATTGTTCAGATGCAGGTTGGGCGGGCTGCCCACGAAGCGGTAGCCGAGGTCGGCGAACGGATAGCCGTTCGGCGCCAGGTAGCCGTTGACGCCCCCGCCGATTTCGTAGTCGTTGCGCCCGGTGCCCAGGCCATCGGAGTGCGAGGCGGTGGCGAGCTTCACCTTGGAATACGCGTCGAACCCCAGGTGATGGCGCGTCACCGGCACCAGCGCGTAGCGCCCGCTCACCCAGATGTCGCCCAGCCCGCTCGCGCTGTGCGTGGTGGTCTGTTGCCCCGAGGACCGTGCCACCGAGCCGCCGCCGGTCACCGCGCTGCCCTCCGGCAACCCGCTCACGGATTCGTACGGAATGGTGAGTTTCAGTTTCAGCCGGTTGCGCCGGTAGCGCAGGAACGTGGCGTCATAGAAGATGTTGATCGTGTGCCCGGTCCCGTAGTCGCCCTGATAGAACGACGCCTGGTTGCCGAGCCGCCACTGGGTGGCACCGAGCGCGATCCCCGGCGTCATCAGGCCGAGTACGACCAGCGTTTTGGGCTTGTAGCGTCGCATCGCTTGTCACTGCCTCCTCTGTGATTGTTGTGGGGCAAGCAAGCCTTTCACGGGCCGGTGCGGCGGGGCTGCCGACGCACCGGCCCGTCGAGCGCCGAAGCGCCCTTACTGCAGCGAAAACCGGTAGTTCAGACCCACCGTGAAGTTGTCGTTGGTGATGTGGCGCGCGTCCTGGTGCATCCACTGCGCGTCCACTGCCAGATGCGGCCTGAGCCGGTACTCGGCGCCCAGCCCGATGCGCGCGCTGGTGTCGCTGCCGCCCAGGTCGCCGGTGGCGCTGAGATCCCCGACGCCGACCTTCACATAGGGCAGGAAGTTGCGCTCGACACCCAAGGGGTAACCGCCCATGAAGTCGACGCCGACGACGTTGGAGCCGTAGTCCACGGCATCGTTATGCGTTGCCTGCGTGTTGAACTCGGCGAACACGTCGCCGCCCACGATGAACGGCGCGGCAGTGGAATTCGTGGGCACGGCGAAGTTGTAGCCGCCCAGCACGCCGCCGGTTAGCGAGTCCTGCGTGTCCAGGTTATAGGCACTGGACTGGTTGAAGCCCAACTGCGCGCCCACGTACGGGCCGACCCAGTGGTAGGAATCCGCGTCGCCGCCGGGGCGCGCCAGCGCCAATGCCGGCACCGCGGTCAGAAGACTGCCTGCTAACACCCATGTGGCTGCTTTCATACCTTATCCTCCTGTCAACTCTATTGAGCCGGTTGACCGGGGCCGGGCGGCTCGTTCGCACGCCCCTGAAACCTTGCCCCTGCGACAACTCGAGTGATGCCTGCCCGGATAAACGCAATATCGATGCCAACAGACGACGCGTCGCGGCCCGAACCGGCCACGCGGGCGAAACGGCGCAGTTCCGGGGCCCGGAAAGGGTGCGGAAGGCGCGAAGAGCCCGGCCCGCAATCCCATTTGCCGCCGCCCGGCGCGGTTTGGCCCCGAAGCGTTGTTGCCGTGCGGCGACACGGCCGCGAAAGGCCCACTAAACCGTCATTCCCGCGAAAGCGGGAATCTCACAATCCCTGCCCCATGCATCACTACGACGAAGGCAGGATCCACACGGCAACCCGACCGAGATCCCCGCCTGCGCGGGGATGACAGTGAATAGGTTAGGCGCCGGCAAGACCAAGGCCTTTCCCGGTGTCGCCATTCCCGCGAAGGCGGGAATCCACACCCTCGTTCCCGTCATCCCCCAACACACCCCGTCATTCCCGCGGAAGCGGGAATCTCGCAATCCTTGCCTAATGCGTCATTCCCGCGAAGGCGGGGATCTACGAACCACAACGCCGAAACGGCCGCAGACTTTCAGTGTTGTCCGTTGGCGACATGGTTTCCGACCGCCTATGGCCTTTGTGGGAATGGCATGAACGCGGAACCCGGCAGCGCCGCCGGCATGCGTTGCTAAGTCACTGTGCGAGGACGGTTTCCGCCTTCATCCGCGGTCGCGTGCATTTTGCATTAATCGACCTCGACTCCTGGCGGGCCGAAGTGGCGGCGTCGCCAACAGGCAACGCGCGGGCTCGGCGCGAAGCGGGCATAGCGACGCCTATCTCGCACGAGCTATTCCGCCGGGCGGCGCGAGACTGACGGTCGGTCTCCAAGCCGAGCGCAGTAGCGGATTCAGCAGCTTCTCAGGATCGTACCCGCAGGCGCTTGGGATCGTAGAAGGGGCGCAAGGAAAGCCGCACGGGCACGCGTTCCGACGCCACTTCCACTTCGAACGCCGCTTGGTCCAGCAGCGCCCGGGTAACGCCGTCGGGGTGCTCCACATAGCACTGACCCACGCGAAAATCATGTGCTACCCGTTATGCGGGTACTACATGATTTTTACTCATCGTTGTGCCCGCGCCTAACCAATCTCCTGTCATCCCCGCGCAGGCGGGGATCCCGTTCGGGTTTCCGTGTCGTTCCTGCCTCCATGGTAGTGACGCAGGGGGCAGGCATTGCGAGATTCCCGCTTTCGCGGGAATGACAGTGACCCATAAATACTCCCGTCATCCCCGCGCAGGCGGGGATCTCGGTCGGGTTACCGCATGGATTCCCGCGTTCGCGGGAATGACAGTGGGGTGGGATATGACTTACCTCGATTCCGGCGCCTGCCCAGCGGCACTCAGGAGGCGCTCATGGGCGGTGCGTCCAGGTCGAGTTTGCGCACCTCGGTCCGCAGGGCCGCGGCGCGTTTGGGTGACAGCGGCTGTAGCGGCGGGCGGACGGGGGACCAGGCATTGCGCTCGTCGCCGAGCAGCGCTTTCATGGCGGGAATGGTGGAATAGCTGCGCACGGCGTCCTCGAACTCGGTGACGTGCTGCTGCAGCGTGTCCGCGTCGGGCTCGGCGGCGCCGGTGCAGATGGCGTCCAGCGCCCGCGGGATGAGGTTGCCGATCGCGGCGATGCAGCCGCGGGCGCCCTTGGCGAGCGAGGGCAGCAGCAGCTTGCCGTTGCCGGGCACGACGGTGAGGTCGGGGAAGCGCTCCAGCAGTTCGCGGGTGTTCTCCCAGTCCCGGGTGCTGTCCTTCACGCCGGCGACCGCGTCCGGATAGGCCGCGCGCAGACGGTCGATGAGCGGCTCCGTGATGGGCACGCCGGAGAGATGCGGGATGTGGTACAGGTAGAGGCGCAGGCGCTCGCTGCCCACCCGTTCGATGAGCTCCGAATAGAAGGCGAACAGCCCGTCCTCGCTGGCGGGCTTGTAGTAGAAGGGCGGCAGCACCAGCACGCCCCTGCAGCCCGCGGCGACCGCGCGGCGGGTGAGCCGGACCGCATCCGGCAGCGCACAGGAGCCGGTGCCGGGCAGCACTTGTTCCGCCGGGATCCCCTGCGCCAGCAGCTCGTCCAGAAGCCGCTCGCGCTCTCCCAGCGACAGCGAGTTGGCTTCCCCGGTTGAGCCGAACGGCACCAGCCCCGAGGCGCCGTTTTTCAGCAGCGACCGGCCCAGCTCGGCGAAACGGACCGGGGCGACGTCGCCGTGGCCGTCGAACGGCGTGAGGCAGGGCACCCAGAGGCCGCTGATCGGCTGCGGGTATGTGCTTGCGCTCATGAAGCTTCTCCTAATCTGACGCGACTGCCCTAGTCTGGAATATGGCAGGGCTGGCGTCACCTGCAACCCGTGTTTTGCAGCCGGCGACGGCCGGGCGTCACAGGCTGATCGCCTGGCTGGCGCCGTTGGCGAAGCTGAGCATTTCCGTGGGCGTGCGCGTCGCCTGCCATGTGTCGCGCTGCTTCTTCAGCGGGCTGTCGTGGCCCGGATAGAGCGTATCCGCGCTCTCCGCCAGGCGCGCGATGCTCTTGCGCGCCGTCTGCGGATTCCACACCGGCAGCGAGACTTCCGAGCGCTCGATGTCCCAGCGGTGCTTGAGCGCATCGCTGCAAAGGATGCTGCGGCCGAGCTGCAGGCCCATGCTGCCCGGCGTGTGGCCGGGCAGATGCAGCAGCGTTAAATCGCCGAGCGGCTGCTGGTCGCCGCGCACCACGTTCACGTTGACGGAATCCTTGAGCGCCTGGAGCTGGTTGCGCAGCAGGCCCAGGTCGCCGCCGGCCTCGCCCGACTCGATGTAGTCCAGCTCGCGCTCGTGGATGTAGAACTTGGCGCTGGAGAACAGATCCCAGTTGGCGGCGTGGTCGTAGTGGAAGTGGCTGATGACCACCGCGGTCAGCTCGTCCGGCGCCACGCCGTTATCCTGCAGGCGCGTGCGCAGCTCGCCGCGATCGCCGGGCCCGGCGCAGTCGAACAGATAGCTGGCGCCGTCGTCGGTGCGGATGAGGTAGCACGAACTCCACCCGAGATAGCCGCGGCGCGCGCGCCCGGGGAAGCCTTCGAAGATTTCGGTGATGGTAGGCATGGCGGGCGCTCGGTTCCTTGGAAGCTGGTGAATAACCTACTGCGCTCGGCATTTCGCGGCCGTCCAGTGCTCGAAATCCTCATGTATTGATCTATACACTGCGGTTTCTGCGCTCCGGGCGACCACGAACTGCCTTTGCTCGTGACGGTTCTTCAACAGCTTCTTAAAGCTTCCTATGGGAGGACCGCTCAGGTCCAGGGCGTCGTGGCGTAGCGCGACACGGCTGATTCGTCGAAGTCGAAGCCCAGTCCCGGCGCCGTCGGCAGCAGAAGCTCGCCGTTTTCCTGTTGGAGCTGGCGGTCGATCAGGTCGCGGAAGTTGAGCACTTTGTCGTCGGGGAAGTATTCGACGAACTGTCCGGCGGGGTCTGCGGCCACCAGGTGAACGTGCAGGTCGTGAAACCAGTGCGGGCACATGCGCACGCCGCGGCCGGCGGCGCTCGCCGCGATCCGGCGGTATTCGGTGATGCCGCCGCACACGGCGGCGTCGGCCTGGATGATGGCGGCGGCCTCCTGATCCAGCAGGTGCACGAAGCGGCGGTGACCGGCCTCGATTTCGCCGGTGGCGACGGGAATGGAGGTCATGGACGCGAGCCGGCGGTGGTTGTCAACGTCGTCGGGCGCGAACGGCTCCTCGATCCAGTACGGCTCGTACGGCTCGTAGGCGTGCATGTAGCGCAGCGCCGTGGGCACGTCGCGCCAGGCATTGTTGGCGTCGAGCATGAGCAGCACGTCCTGGCCGATCGCGTCGCGCACCGCGGCGATGCGGGCCTCTTCGGCTTGGACGCTGCCGCGGCCGACCTTGATCTTGAGCGCGCGAAAGCCCTGTTCGACGTAGCCCAGCGCCTCGTCGGCCAGGTCCTGATCGCTCTTGCCGTCCTTGTAGTAGCCGCCGCTGGCGTATGCCGGCACGCGATCCGCGTAACAGGCGCCCAGATAGCGGTGCAGAGGCAGGCCGGCGGCGCGGGCGTTGTGGTCCCAGAGCGCGATGTCGATGGCGCTCAGCACGCGCATGATGGTGCCGGCGCGGCCGTGCAGCAGCGCCTCCTGGTGCATTTCCTCCCACAAGCCGGCGCTGCGGAACGGGTCCTGGCCCACGAGCTTGTCCGCGAATAGGTCCTTGGTGATGTCGGCCACGAACGCGCCGCCGGCGCTGCCGATGTAGCAAAAGCCGATACCAACGTGGCCGTCGTCGGCGTGTACACGGCATAGCAAATAATAGCGAGATCGCACCACACGGTTGGAGAAAGCGGTGGGTACGGCGAGCGGTACGCTGACGCAGCGGGATTCAACCTGGGTGATCGATGTCATGGAGAGGAAGTCTCCTTAACGTTGTCGGGGCACTCTCAACGGAGCGCGCGGGCGCAAAAGGTTCAGAGCGCTGGACCGGCATTGGTCTTGATTGTGGTCTCGCCGAACCCTCGCGCAACGGCTCCAAGTGTTGCAACGGGCGGTGCGCAGGTCAATTCCATCCGGCGGTGCGGCGAAACGCCTGAGCGGGCAGCGGCCATGCACTCGGCCGGCCGTCGCAGTAACATGGCTGCCGAGTCCGGTCTTTGCAGCCTGCAGGTACGGCCCGATCCGGGGCGGCCAGCCAGAGGCTCGCACAAGGACCCCACTCGTTCGCCTTTCGGGAGCCTGGCATGCGGATCGCTCTGCTTGATGACTACCAGCGCGTCGCCAGAGATTTTGCGCCCTGGGATGAGCGGCTGCCTGCGGGCGCGTCGCTGCAGGTGTTCCACGATCATTTGACCGACCCGGATGCGCTGGCGGAGCGGCTGCATCCGTTCGATGTCATCGGCGTGATGCGCGAGCGCACGCCGTTTCCGCGCGCGCTGATCGAGCGCCTGCCCAACCTGCGCCTGCTGGTGACCACGGCGGGCTACAACGCCGCCATCGATATGGAAGCGGCGCGGGAGTACGGCATCATCGTCTGCGGCACCGAGGGCACGCCGCACGGCACCGCCGAGCTCGCGTTCGCGCTTATCCTGGCGCTGGCGCGCAATCTGGTCGCGGAATACGAGTCCGTGCGCAGCGGCGGCTGGCAGACCGGCATCGGGCAGGACCTGAGCGGGGCGACGCTCGCCCTGGCCGGTCTCGGGCGGCTCGGTGCCCGCGTCGCGGCCATCGGCAAAGCGTTCGGCATGGAGGTCATCGCCTGGAGCACGAACCTGACGGGCGAACACGCCGCGAAGCATGGCGTGGAGGCCGTCTCGCGGGAGGATCTGTTCGCGCGCGCCGATTTTCTGTCCATCCACTTGCGCCTGTCCGAGCGCAGCCGCGGGTTGTTCGGCGCGGCGGACTTCGCGCGCATGCAGCCCCACGCGGCGCTGGTCAACACCTCCCGCGGCGGCTTGCTGGACACCGAGGCCCTGCTCGCGGCGCTGGACGCCGGTCGGCCGGGCGCTGCCGCGCTGGACGTCTTCGACGAGGAACCGCTGCCGGCGGACAGCCCGTTGCGGCACCACGGCAAACTGCTGCTGACGCCGCACATCGGCTACGTCACCCGTGCCACCTATAAGACTTTCTATGAGGGCATGCTGGAGGCGATTTGCGCCTACCACGCCGGCAGCCCGGTGCGGGTGATCGCCTAGGTTATGATCGGCGCTTGCGCGACAGGCGCTTGGGGCTGGGCAAGGCTGCTGGATTCCCGCCTGCGCGGGAATGACGGGTAGTAGTTGAAGGTCTCGTCATCCCCGCGCAGGCGGGGATCCCGATCGGGCTACCCGCGGTTTGCCGGTCCGCGGGATTGATGCATGAGGCGGGGATTGCGAGGTTCCCGCTTTCGCGAGAATGACGGAGAAGGCAGAGGCTTTCGTCGTCCGCGGGTAGGCGGGTATGACGGCAGCGCGGGGACAGGCGTCGTCGTGTCCCTGGCCATTAACCGCGCGTGCGGAGGCGGCCGGTCAAAGTGTTCAACGGCCTGGTGCGGGCCGAGCGGAGGAGAACGAGATGCCACCTGTTGCTACTGCCAAGACGCTGTCCAAATTCAAGGTCCTTGATCTTTCGCGCGTGCGCGCCGGGCCCACCTGTGTGCGCATGCTGGCGGATTTCGGCGCCGACGTGATCCGCATCGAGCCGCCGCCGGAAACCGATCCCAACGACGCGATGTTTGCCGGCGATCGTTTG
>Ga0102962_1001310_pt1 | contig 10007 bp, 7 predicted proteins | sample SalPonF2_C_D2_MG_FD_84519 | JGI IMG/M metagenome (GOLD analysis project Ga0102962, IMG submission 84519) | Salt pond soil microbial communities from South San Francisco under conditions of wetland restoration - Salt Pond MetaG SF2_C_D2_MG ... | reverse complement strand
TATCCTTCCGACATTTTTCCGGTCAGTAATCCACGCTGTAACGGACTATAAGCCAAAATACTTTTTTTATTTTCAATACAATACGGAACGACATCTTCTTCAATATCCCTGCGCAGCATACTGTAGGGAACCTGATTGGAAGCCAGTTTTATTGTCTTCTCAGCTTCCCTCATTTGATCGACATTGTAATTACAAACAGCTGCATAACGAATTTTTCCTTGCTCCTGAAGTTTCAATACGGCTTCCATTGTCTCTTCGATCGGTGTTGTCGGATCCGCCCAATGAATCTGATAGAGATCGATATAATCCGTACCTAAACGGCGTAAACTTTCCTCACACTCTTTGATGACGCTTTCCTTAGCCGCATATTTATGGATTTTGATATCATTTCCATCATTATCTTGACTATCGAAATAAAACTCTCCCTTATCAGTATCCCATCGCAGACCGTATTTGGTAAGGACCTGAACTTTTTCGCGGGGAAAATCTTTAATCGCTTCGCCTACAATTTCTTCGCTGTGTCCTTGTCCGTAAACCGGAGCGGTATCGATGGAAGTCACTCCCAAATCGTATGCGGCATGAATGGCTTCCTGAGCGTTATTTTGTTCGGTTCCGCCCCACATCCATCCTCCGGCAGCCCACGCGCCGAATGTAACAACGGAAAGTTCTAAATCTGTTTCTCCAATTTTTCGGTATTTCATAAATACATTGTATTTGAGTTAATTTTTAAATCTTTTTAGCACCTCTGAAATAAGAATAGTTTTCGGTTATCTAAAACTGAAAATAGTTAAAAATCGTTCTATGTTGATTATAAACTTAAACCATTCAATTCATTCAAATTTCATCCCATATAATTCAACTGGAATTTTAGTCGCGATCCGGACGTAGACAAATACGAATATTTACCAAAGAGTACGATAAAATTTCAAAAATGATTCCCCATCATGAAAATGAAAAAATCACCGAATCACATGAATCGATCGCAGCCATTTTTCACAAAGATTGGGCCAGTTGGATAAGGGATTACTTTTGTTCGTTCTAAGTCCGTAGCCGTGACCACCTTTGGCGAACATATGTAATTCAGCAGGAACATGATGTTGGGTCAGGGTATTGAAGAAGAAAAAACTATTTCGATATCCGATTGGATCATCCTGTGTTTGTGTCAGGAAGGTGGGCGGCGGCTGATCTACGATTTTTACATCTTTCTTTAGATGATCTTGCTTATCGACTAAATACGCCGGATAAATCAAAATACAGAAATCGGGTTTCATGGATACCTTATCATTCTGATCGACCGGTTTGTAAATTCGTTTCTTGTAATGGGTGCTTAACCGAGCCGATAAATTTCCACCTGCAGAAAAGCCTATTATGCCAATTTTATCAGGTATGATATTCCATTTTTTAGCATTGGTTCTTAAAATTGACATCGCACGCTGAATATCAGCAAAAGCGGCCTTTCTTTGCTTCGGCACCCGGTATTTCAAAATCACCGGTGTAAAACCAATGGATTTGGCCCAGGAAGCAATTTCGGTACCTTCCAGATTCATAGCCAATATCTGATATCCGCCACCCGGACTAATCAACAGTGCCGGCATGGGCCTTGTACTTTTTGTAGTCGGATAAATCGTAATCGATGGATGAGACACATCGGTTATTCTGATAATTCCGTCCCCTTTGGACGGCAACTTTTTTTCAGGTTTGTTTATTTTTGAAAAGGGTGCTTTGCCTTTCCACAACGGCACAACCACCGCATCGGAGAGGTTGCCCTGCACTTTGTTCTGTGCTAATGCAAGCTTACTGCTAAATATGAGGATACTTCCAAATAATAAAATTTGAAAACAACGTTTTATGTGAATGTTTCTTTCCTGAACATTAAATCTCATGCCTTAATCCTGTTTTTAAAATAATTGGTATCCTCTGCACTCATAATTTTTCTTAACTAAACTTTAAATGGTTTAAATGTCAATTAAACACAGCCAAATCAATTGTAAAAGTTTATGTTATGGTAAGTTTGGATTCTTTGATTTTAACCTGAGCTCGAGATAAGCAACCAATTGAGATTTTAGACCGGCTTTCCCCAAAAATGATATCCCAATCTTTTCTTAGCATTAAATTTAAATCCCAAGAAAGCTATGCAAAACCGTTCTTTTTCATAGCTTTCTATAAAATAAAAACTGATCGTTGAGAACTTTTATCGTCACTACAATTATTCATTACTAATTACTCATTATTAATTGTACTTCTCCATTATAATTCGATAAAATCTATTGCTTATTAGCTGGTTAGCTATAATTTACTTGTATGATATCTTTTTGAATTTTAAAGGATTACTTAAAACCAACGTGAGTTCGGGATAAAAATCTCCTTAAAACTATATTTTGATATGAATATTTAACTCTGAAGATTTCTTACTCCGTTCAAAATGACGCTCAAAGACGTTATTATGCGTTAATAAACATAATAATAGGCGTCAACTCGAAACCGATTTTTAGGTGAGAGATCTTAAAAGTATTAATAAGGAGTAAACCCACTATTTAGCACCTTTAAATATATAGAACCCGCGTTAAAACTATTTATTAAGGAGAGTCAAAACCCGGGGGAGTAGTATTAACCAATGAAATCGACAGAGGAGTATGCCCAGCACTCCGTAAAAGATACGTTGCAGGATTTTGGCGTTGATCCATCACAAGGTCGTCAGCAACAGGAAATCGAAGGGCTAATCGATCAGTATGGATATAATGAGATTCTGGAGCAGGAAGAGACCCTGCTTCATCGCATCTTCCGAAGATTTTGGGGGCCTATTCCGTGGATGATTGAAATCGCAGCTATCTTATCGGCGGCTGTCGAAAAATGGGAGGATTTCATCATCATCCTCATCATGCTTTTTGTAAATGCTTTCCTCGATTTTTATCAAGAGCACCGTGCGTTAAATGCACTCGATGCCCTCAAGAAACGTCTCGCTAAGGAAGTGGTGGTAAAACGAGACGGCTCCTTCAAGAGAATACCTGTGCGGGAATTGGTCCCGGGTGATATCATCAAAATGAGGATCGGGGATATTGTCCCGGCTGATGTCCAATTGTATGAGGGTGATTACCTGATGATCGACGAGTCAACCCTAACCGGAGAATCGGTTCCTGTCAATAAAGAAAGGGATCAAGTCGCCTATGCGAACACCGTCGTCAAGCAGGGTGAAATGCTGGCAGTAGTGGTGAATACTGCCATGAATACGCAATTTTCTAAAGTGGTTTCCCTGGTCGCCAGAGCACAATTGAAAGAACGCAGTCACTTCCAGAAAATGGTCATTCAAATCGGAAATTTCCTGATTTTAGTAACGCTCGTACTCGTGATGGTCATTATCATGGTCGCTCTGTTCCGGCATCAACCCTTTCTGGAAATCATACGGTTTACACTCGTTCTCACCGTTGCCGCCATCCCCGTCGCGCTTCCTGCGGTTCTTTCTGTGACTATGGCTGTTGGAGCCATGAATCTGGCACGTCGTGAAGCGATCGTCTCCCATTTAACAGCGATCGAAGAATTGGCTGGCGTTGATATTTTCTGCTCCGATAAAACCGGTACCCTCACTCAAAATGAGATGCAGGTCGCGGATCCGGTTGTTTTGGAAGATCATTCCGAAAAAGAATTATTTACGCTTGCCGCTTTAGCCTCCCGTGAGGAAGATAACGATCCGATCGAGCGTCCTATTTTCGAATATCTGAAAGAGCATTTTCCAGATGTCGACCTAAAAAGTTATGTACAACAAAAGTTTATCCCTTTTGATCCAACCCGTAAACGCACCGAAGCTGAGATCAGCAAAGATGATGAACCATTTACAGCGATCAAAGGAGCCACTCAGGTATTAATGGGATTAGCCGGAATGGAAGGTGATGCTGCTTCGGATTTAAATGCGAAAGTAGATGAATTGGCCTCAAATGGCTACCGGACGATTGCTGTATGTCGGGGCGAAGATTCATCAAAGCCGGAAATTATCGGACTGATCCCATTATATGATCCACCTCGTGAGGATTCAAAAGACGTCATTGATGAGATGAAAAATTACAATGTGGAAATCAAAATGCTCACAGGGGATAACCTGGCGATCGCTCGGGAAATTGGACGATTACTCGGACTTGAACAACGAACCATCCGGTCATCCCAGCTTTCCGGGGCAGCTTCAAACGAGATTATGTCATTGATTGAAGTTCTTAGCGCAGCTTTTTATAAACGACTTAAAAAAGATATTTCCATGAATGAAGCGAAAGAATTTGCTTCCCAAATCATGGAAGATGTGAAAAAGATGTACGATACCCGTCTGCTGGAGCGGGAATTCATACATACTCACGAATCGGCCATTGTTGAAATGATCGAAGAAGTGGATATTTTCGCTGAGGTCGTTCCCGAAGACAAATATCGCATCGTCGATACGCTGCAAAAAGGTAATCATATTGTCGCCATGACCGGCGATGGCGTAAATGATGCGCCGGCCCTTAAAAAAGCGGATTGTGGATTTGCCGTTTCCAACGCGACCGATGCCGCCCGTTCAGCCGCCGATATCATCCTGACCACTCCCGGACTGGGTGTCATCAAAGACGCCATGGAACAGGCACGAATTACATTTGGCAGGATGAAAAGTTACGCCACGTTTCGAATTGCCGAGACGATTCGCCTCATTTTATTCATGACTTTATCGATTTTGGTCTTCAATTTCTACCCCATTACGGCCTTGATGATCATTCTTTTGGCACTTTTCAACGATATTCCAATCCTGGCCATTGCTTACGATCACACCAAAATCCATCAAATACCGGTGCGCTGGAATATGCAGGAATTATTGACGATATCCAGTGTTTTGGGAATTGCCGGCGTCATCTCATCATTCATGCTCTTTTTTATTCTGAAAGAGACCGGCTTTGCCAATGAAATGATTCAATCCATATTTTTCCTAAAACTTATCGTAGCCGGACATAGCACGATTTATGTCACCCGGTCGGAGGGCTGGTTCTGGCAGAAACCTTTGCCGGCGCCTCTCTTATTTTGGGCGACTACCGCTACTGAAATATTAGGGACGTTTATCGCGGTTTATGGCCTGCTCATTACACCGATCGGCTGGGAATATGCCTTAGGCGTGTGGATTTACGCCCTGATATGGTTCGTATTTAATGATGCTGTAAAGATGTGGACTTACAAGTTAATGGGGAATCATGGATTGAATGAACATGATTCTGGAAGCAAAAAAACGTAATGAGTGTCATCACGAGGATGGAATGAGGCGCTTTTTGCCGAATGAAAGACGCGGTGATCCCCTTCCGTAGTTAAGCCATAAGTCCTAATCAACGGCAGGTGATTGCCCCAAAATAAATTCGGGATTCCTTCGTCACCGCTTTGCTCGCATCCTCTCTCTCCTCGCAAAGACCCATTTTTCGTTTTTACTGTTGCAAACGTCCTAAGTGTCATCACGAGGATGGAATGAGGCGCTTTTTGCCGAATGGAAGACGCGGTGATCCCCTTCCGCAGTTTTTACCATAAGCCCGATTCAACGGCAGGTGATTGCCCCAAAATAAATTCGGGATTCCTTCGTCACCGCGTTGCTCGCATCCTCTCTCTCCTCGCAATGACCCATTTTACGTTTTTACTGTTGCAAACGTAATGAGTGTCATCACGAGGATGGAATGAGGCGCTTTTTGCCGAATGAATGACGTGGTGATCCCCTTCCGCAGTTTTGCCATAAGCCGGTTCAACGGCAGGTGATTGCCCCAAAATAAATTCGGGATTCCTTCGTCACCGCGTTGCTCGCATCCTCTCCCTCCTCGCAAGGACCCATTTTTCGTTTTTACTGTTGTAAGCGTAATGAGTGTCATCACGAGGATGGAATGAGGCGCTTTTTGCCGAATGGAAGACGTGGTGATCCCCTTCCGCAGTTTTGCCATAAGCCCGGTTCAACGGCAGGTGATTGCCCCAAAATAAATTCGGGATTCCTTCGTCACCACGTTGCTCGCATCCTCTCTCTCCTCGCAATGAATGGTACTTAAAGCTCCGGCCTAAACAATGCTTTTTCCAAATCTCCCGAATGCTCATTATATTAATGATTGAAAATCAGGTTCAATGTGCCGATTGAGTTTCTCACCCCTAAACTTTACTATTTTGGAAACCGATCAGGTTTATAAGAAATCATTATTATACGTAATTACACTCATTTTATTGGGATTTTTCACATCCCCAGCTTACGCGGGACCACCTTTTCGAACCGATGATCCCGGATTATTACCTTATCTGGGTGGTGAAGCCTATATTTTTTCCAGTGGTACATTCGATCATAGCGGGGCTGCCGGTGTGGGACCGGCTGTTGAGTTTAACTATGAATTTTTGCGCAAGGGATTTTTTCACATCGTCTTACCGCTTGCTTTCAATGATCCCAAACATGCGTCTTCCCATTTTGGCGGCGGAGACATCGAACTCGGATTCAAATATCAGTTTACGGCACAAAAAGGATGGTTTCCCGCAATCGCTACGTTTCCATTAATGGAAATTCCGTCGGGAAAAGCCTCAAAAGGACTGGGTAATGGGAAACCTCAATATTATATCCCAATATGGCTGGAAGAAGATTTTGATCACTGGACAGTTTACGGCGGCGGCGGATATTGGTTTAATCAGGGAATAGGGAACAAAAATTTCGATTTCACCGGTATCCTTGTCCAATATAATTTTTCGGATGAAGCGTTTCTGGGGATGGAATTATTCCACCACACACCATCGGCTATTTCCGCCCGTAATCGCACCGGAATCCATCTTGGTGGCGGATTCCCGATTTTTCACAAAATCCAGTTTCTTTTCTCCGGAGACCTGGGAAACGGGATTACTTCCTACAAACACTTTTCCTATTATGTCGGTCTTCATTATATTTTTGGAGGTTAAATACTGCCACCATATTTCCTGAAACTTCGCATAATTCAACAAGAGGATCCGAAAATCCGGGATTTGGAAACACAAGTTGTTGATTATTCTATTAAATTCGATAATTTACATTATTCATATTCATCATTAAAGAAAGACTATCATGAGGAAAGAAGTCCATATCACCCCGGCCGATGATCAAGAAGGCTGGGATATCAAAATATCGGGAAATGATAAAGTTGTTAAACACTTCTCTTCAAAAGAAAAAGCCGTTCAGCACGGAAGACAGTTAAACATACATATTGGGGGAAAATTGATCATTCACGATGAATCAGAAAAATCTGATTGAATCTCAACATTGATATCCTGCTACCATTTTTAATTATCGCAGATAAATTTATCTGATTGTAATATCACGCATCATTAAAAAGAGGAAATCTTCTCATACGGGTTTTAAGGTATAAATATCTAATTACAGAATTTTGTTAATTGTTTAAAATACAAGTTCTGTTTAAACAAAATTTTAAAAAAAGGTTCCCGATCATTCTCAGGAACTTTACCATTTATTTACCTTCTGTAACTTCCACGATTTCATCAGCGACAAGTCCGTGAGCCACTCTGTGTACTGCTTCTGCAGCTTTTTTAGAAGCCTATGCAAAACCGTTCTTTTAATCAAGATATCAAGTATCTGGATTCTAAAATCTAAAATTTCAACATGGCATATCCTTTTAACTGATAGATCGCAACAGTAGTAATTGCTGATAAAGCTCTCTTAATATTGTGGTTCAAATAGGAACCGTCATATCCCATTTCTGCGAGGGCCTGTGAGCAAACATATAATTTGGCATGTCCCTGATTAGTTAATTCGGTTAACAAAGTATCATTCGGATTATTTATGTGATAAATTTTTTGATACAAACTATCCGCAACCGTACATGCCGTAGCCCTACCCGTCATGATTCCGACAAGATGTATGTGATCTTGTTTGACTCCTGCATCATGCAGCAAGTTGATCATTTTTGCCATGTGTTCCAGTCCGAAATTAACCTTTTTGGGATGATCATTTTTTACAATGAAGAAGAGAATCTTGTAATTCATTGTCGTATCCGGTTGTACCGCAACCTGCTTAAAATAATGTTCCTCTCCGTATTTTTTTATGACCGGATTGGAAAAAGTAAAATGTACGGGTCCTTTCGGGGGCATATGTGGACTGCTTTTTTTCTGACTCTGAGTATTCGATTGACTCTGACTACAGGCTGCAAAAAGCAACGCCACACTTACCATCAGCCAAATATTTTTCTTCATAACAATTCCCACAGATTAGTGATCGAGTTTAGTTCAGTAAAACCTTTCTTCGTTTCCAAAAGCCTAATTTGGAAACATTCCATTATAAGAGTAATAAAAACTTTTGACAAAAAAACAGCACTTTATGACATATTTCATTACCTATACTTTTGGGAACCTTATACTTAGCTTTAATTTAACTGTAGAAAACGGAAAGACATCAAACCTTTTCTTGTTCAATATGAGTTATTCATTAAATTTTCCCACAAAAGTGTTGCTTATCACAATAATTCTATGAAAATTTGCAACTATAAATGAATAGAAATGGCGGGTGCAATCAAATTTTAAAGCTTTTAAAATCAGCATTTACAGACAAAAAAATATAGATCACTTACCTTATTTATAATATTGTTAAATAACAGTATTATATCTATAATCATATAACTCCAATTGACCATTATTTGTGATCATTGAATGATAGTAAATGCTAAAATCATTTTAGAGGCTTTGAACAAGTTTATTAATTATTTAGCAGTCAAACGGCAGACAATAATTATTGAATAATTAGTATTTAAAGATTAACTTTCATGCCAACTGATTTTAAGTGTTTTTACGTAGACACAAACACATGGTTTCCAAGTAAATAGATCAAGAAAAAGTATTAGCGGCATAATTATTTAAATCGGAGCACCGGTTCATAGCTTACTTATCATTTTTTTAAATTGTTACATTCATGAAATTAAAATGTAATCTTCTTTATTTATCATTAAAATTATACACGACTATAAATGAGTCCTGTCAATGAGAGGTAAAAATTTTCAATTAAATCCCATTTATATTAGTATAATTTTTGTTCTGTTTTCCATTATATGGTTTCATTTCACTAGTAAATTATCCGTCTCTCATTCGATGAATGAACATATTTTAGTGGATAAACAATTAATGTCGGATATTGTTTATTCATTAATCGCCGGTATTAATTTATTTGTATTTATTAAATGGCAAAATGATCGGTTTTTGAAGATCATTAACAAGCTTTCGAATCGGGAACACGAATTAAAAGATGCCCTGGATAAAGAAGAGATTCTGCTTACGGAAGTACATCACCGTGTGAAAAATAATTTAGCCATGATATCGGGTTTGATGGACTTACAATTGCTACAGACGGAGGATGAAGATATACGCTATTTATTGACAAATATCCAAATACGTCTAAAGTCTATTGCTCTGGTTCACGAAACGCTTTATCAGGATTTCCTCTCTTCAGAAATTCGTATCGACGATTATTTGCATGGACTGATTCACAGTATCCAAAATCTGTATCAGAATGTGGATCAGAATATTGAGTTGAATATGGATATTGAACCCCTTAGCCTGGATTTGAGTCATGCAGTCCCATTTGGATTATTAACAACAGAACTGCTGACTAATGCGTACAAGCATGCCTTTCCGGATAATCGAAGCGGACGTATCGACATACAACTTAAGAATTTAGGCGATAATAAATATGAGTTGTACTTTAAGGATAATGGTGTGGGCCTGAATGATAATCTGCTTACCGACCAACCCCACACATTAGGATTTAAATTGATTCAAACGCTTACCAAACAATTAAAAGCGCATATTAAACTGGATTTAGACAACGGTTTTGGCGTCTCTCTGGTTTTTAATAATCCTACAAAAATCCCGGCCATGGCCTCTAAGGCTGGCTAACGCGGATTATTCACTTAATTTGTAGTCTCGAAGCGAAGCCTCTATTTACTACTTTTCCCTTAGGAAGTTGAGGTCAAAGATATAATTTAAAGTAACGTGAGGTTTGGATAAGAATCGCAGCG
>Ga0102962_1001308_pt1 | contig 10018 bp, 5 predicted proteins | sample SalPonF2_C_D2_MG_FD_84519 | JGI IMG/M metagenome (GOLD analysis project Ga0102962, IMG submission 84519) | Salt pond soil microbial communities from South San Francisco under conditions of wetland restoration - Salt Pond MetaG SF2_C_D2_MG ... | reverse complement strand
TCAAGGAAAATAAAACTAAAATAGTAGTATAAGCATTTCAGAAAGATGCAGCCAAAATTTAATTAAAAAACAATGTAATTCTCCGGGTTTATAGGTGTTCCGTTGTGCCATAATTCAAAATGCAGGTGTGGCCCGGTAGTAAATTCACCAGAATTCCCAACAATTGCAATTGCTTCACCCGCTTTTACCTGGTCACCAGTAGATTTAAGCAGTTCAGCATTATGTTTATAAACTGAGATATAATTATTGTCATGTTGCACCTCTACTACATACCCTGTCTCAAGGGTCCATTCAGCCATAATAACCGTTCCTGTCATAACTGATTTAACAACGGCGTTGGGAGCAGCCACCACATCAACACCGTAGTGTCCGCCACCAGGATTAAAGGCATTGGTAACAATCCCACGCAAAGGAGTAAAAAAATGCAGACTTAATTGCTTATCCTGATTGCCTTTGGTATCATTAACTGTCAGATTATACTGTTCCTCACTCTCAATACGGGCACGTAGCAGTGAATCCTGTTTCGATTTTTTAAAAGTTATTTCTTTTACTCTTTCCGGCTGGTCATTCTCAACCTGCACACTGTCATCAGGAGCCTTTCCACTTACCAGGCTGTTAATATTTGCAAAATACTGATCCCTGATCTTCAACTCATTTTCCAGAGAGTCAACCTTTAGGGCATTCATCACAATGTTCCGTCGCATATTCCCGTCAGGGTAACCTGGTATAAATTCCCTTACCGGGGTATAAGCAATAATTGAAAAAACAATCCCGATAATCAGGATGGCAATTGTTCCGATCAGGGCAAGCATGTTTAACCGGGATAGCTTAATGTACCAAACCTCTTCGTAAGTGTTGTCATTATAAATTATCAGACGATACTTGTGTCGTAGCCTGTTGATTAACTTCTCTTTTTCTTTGGTGGCCATGATTGATGTGTAAAAGAATATTCGTGCAAAGATATAAAAGTTTTAAGGGAAGAATGCCCCCTCTGCAATAAATTATATTTCAGCAGGATCATATAAGATAATACATCCGGAATGCTTTAATATCTCAAATACCGGAGATTATGGACAGACACTAATTAATCCGCCACTTTTACTTCAACAGGATCACTTTGCCACAAACCATGTTTGGTGCAGGTTGCCATGGCTGTTAGGTTCATGCTCACTTTCGGAACAATATAAAAATCCACTTCAATATGAGAGGCTTCATTCCCCATTGTTCCGGGTGTAAAATGGGCTTCGGCAAGAAATGTCTCTCTGTTCCAAAGCTGTATGTAACTGATAAAATGGTCCGGGTCATCAGGGTGCAGGTATTCTTCTCCTAACCTGATCTTTACTTTGAATTTTTCTCCTCTTTTTACCTCATTATCACAAATCACAAAAGGAGTATGACGGTCAAAATAATCTTTTCTGGCTTCTTTTTCTTCTTTGCTGATATCGACTGGTTTAAAAACTCTGGGCATAATGTTTTCTTTTTTTGCCTCAAAAATAGTATATTTTTTTTGACAAACTAAAAACATTGTATATCTTTGCACCCACGCAAGAACAAATGGTTTACCACATCATTTTGATTTAAGTCTTTAATTGTTTGTTCTGGTGAAAATGAAAGTTCTTAAAACATTAAAAATATATTGCGGGGTGGAGCAGTTGGTAGCTCGTTGGGCTCATAACCCAAAGGTCGTAAGTTCGAGTCTTACCCCCGCTACTAGAAAAAGGCAACCGGTTTGGTTGCCTTTTTTGTTTTATGTTATTTATTCCTGTCGCTTACTCTTTGGCCACATAACCTGAATACAACCAGGCAGCACCTCCCAGGGCGGTATCTTTAAGCAAACTAAACATGGCAGATTGGTCACCTGCTGCCATGGCAGGTATATGCAGGACTATCACAAAAATAAAAAGCATGATACCCAACAAAAAGGTTGCCCATTTGTCCCATACCCGGATCATCATGCTGATGGAAGCCCCGATCAGCGCTATTCCCGTAAGAATAGTCCAGAAAGTAGCGCCCGGCATCCAGTTGGGAATGAAACTACCGATTTTACCTGTATAAATTAAATGATTTAATCCAAAAACAAGAAAAGGAATTGCAAAAAGGAATCTGCCGATGGTTCTGGTTAAAAATTTCATAATGCTTAAATTTTAGGGTTAATACTATTTAGTGTCTGTCCATAATGTCCGATAACGGCGTTGTTGAACATTTTGATCCGGACACTTGAATTTATTGATGAACTCTATTTATAATTATTTAGTGCTTTTATCTACCCTGATGTACCACCTTATAAAAATTCCAGTATTATTAACAATTAAAAATCAGCATTGTTCTTACAGGCAATTTACCTAAAGAATTGATAAAATCAAATTTTGTCAAAAAGTTTAATGAAGGTAAATCTCAAAAAAAGCGCATTCCCGTTTGGGAATGCGCCTGATAAGGGAGACCAATAAAGGCCTATCTCACAATACTGAATCTGAAATACAGCAGACCATTTTTCCCGTAAATCTTCAAAATATAGGAACCCGCAACAAAATCAGTTGTTTTAATTCTGTTTGCAGTTCCATTCTGCAAATTTATCTGTTTGATCATGCTACCCGATGTACAGACAATAACAGCTTTCTGCAAACCTGTCTCTCCGGAGGATGCATTATCAACCACCAGATAATCGCTGGCCGGATTAGGATAAACCATCCAACCTGAGCTAATTTCAGGCTCTGTAGCATTTACAGTTTCCACCATACTTTCCGCAGCAAAAGGAGAGCCCAGGAATCCGTTATCAATAGCCTGCACACTCCAGTAATAAGTGTTTCCACTTTCAAGCCCTCCTATAATCCACTTTGTGGTGGCCCCAGCATTTCCCGGATGTACAATTTTTCTAAAACCATGTTTTCCCGCAATTGGACTTAACACATCACTTTTCCCTGTTGAAGTACCAATTTTGAGATTATAGGTTAAGGCTGCCTGAACAGTATGATCATCGGTTGCATCATCCCACCTGAATACAATGCTGTCATCCCTTACCTCTGCTGCCAGATTCATGGGCGCTGCAGGTGGTTGATTAATGACCTGAATATTATTTCTGTATATCGCTGTCACCTGTTTACCTGTAGAGGGAGAGAAACCTGCCATCAACAGGTCAGGGTCACCATCATTGTCATAATCCCCCCAGGCCAGACTGCTTCTGCCAAGATCAACCAGCGGAATACCACTTTCCTCAAAAATGCCATTATTGTTGGTATAAATGCCCGAATAAGAAGTGAATGTACCTGTATTACCGGTTATTGCCAAATCAAGATCCCCATCATTGTCGTAATCACACCAGGCGGCATCTCCGCTGCAAACCTGTTCTATATCAGCCTGAATATTTGTAAATATCCAGGTATTGTCATCTCCGGGACCATCATTGCGGTAGATCGCGGTGAAATAATCTTCTTCAATTTTACCAGTAAGCACCAGATCCTGATCTCCGTCCTGATCATAATCACCCCATTCTGCCGCGGCATTGCCTACTCCCATAATATTTACACAGCAAGGTGAAAACTCACCCTGGTCATTAAGATAAATTATAGAGGGTTGAGCGTTGAATCCGCAGACAAAAATATCCAGGTCTCCGTCGTTATCAAAATCCACCCAGGTGCTTTCACCGCTCCATATACCTGTCAAGCCGGCATCCACTTCCTCCAACGCCCAACTTCCAAATGGGGTTGCACCAATATTGCGGTATATCAATGTATGATACTGACCATTCCCTGCATTTCCGGACACCAGCAGATCGTACCGGCCATCATTATTGTAATCACCCCAATCAAACGAACCGGCATCCAGATCTTTGATATCCACATCCGCAGTTTCTACGAAACTTCCCTCCACATTTTCATAGAAGATTGTGCTAATTTGAGTAGCAGCCTGGTTTTCACGCCCCATAATGATCAGGTCAAGATCATCATCATTGTCATAATCAGTCCATGAGACAGCATTTGAGGTACCCGGGGAAACACCCATCAGAGTTATGCCCGAATCTTCAAAGCCATTCCCGGTATTTTTGAAAATTTTAGTAATATATTCCTCCTGATGCCCCAGCCAGCCTGTCATGGCAAAATCAAGATCCCCGTCACCATCATAATCACCCCATGCGACGGAGCCATGAGACACACTGTCTACAGCAAAATCCATCAAAGTAAAATTGTCCGGGATGGCATTCCTGTTAATCACTACCCGGGCGGTATCGGTTTCTCCATGCTGGTCGGAAATTACATACCACAAGGTATCATTGTCATAGGAGAAGTCAGTGGGCAGATACTGTAGTGTTGTGTCTCCCGGCAATATCGATACATTCCCCTGCATGGGTGGTTCAACCGAAATAATAACCAGCGTATCTCCATCCACATCATAATCATTCTCCAGCACTTTCAGGACTGTTTCTCCTGTAACATTATAATTATCATCCATGGCTATGGGCGGATCATTTACCGGTGTGATCATTACGTTAAAAGTATCCCGGGCAGTCTCATTCATATTGTCCTTTGCAGTTACTACAATCTTCCCTTCTCCTGCATAATTCAGTGAACTGTTTACTGATAAAACAGTCCCCTCAAGCTGAGCAAGAATGTCCGGATTATCACTTTCAGTAGTAAACACAAGCACATCTTCTTCATTGGGATCTGCAAATACAGTATCCAGCAAGGCAACCACCAGAGGTCCTCCGTCTTCCGGAAAACTTATATCCTCAATGGGTTTATTCACCCAGGGAGGCTCATTGGGCACAATGGTAAATTCATCTGCACCGATATCCGGGTTAACAGCATTTCTGGTATCCCCGTCAATATCGGTATCAATACCTGATACAGAAGATCCTTTCCCATCCAGCAGGGGCGAATATGTATGCAGGTTGGTGGCAGAAAGAAATCCCGGATTGGCCATAATTGAATGTTGATTAGCACTACTGGCCGTTTGTATGGCCGCCAGATCTGCACAAACCTCTCCCCAGTATCCCAACGCTGTTCCTTCTGAATAGAAACAGTTATAATCAACCGCATCAAAAGTAGTATTGTTAATATAAATACTGTATACCAGTCCTTTATTACTGAAAATATTGTCTTTCAGCGTGATATTCTCACTGTTCTGAATATTTGCGGGAACACCCTTATTAGATCCTGAATACATCGATATGCTGTTGTAATAGATTTTGATCTTATTGCAATTGTAAAGTTTCAGACCATGTTGATTGGGTGAAGCATAATCGCTGGCAATAAAATTATTGGCAATCAGTCCGGTGGTAAAATCTTCAAAGGTTACATTGTTCAGGTCAAACCCAGAGCCATATTTACAGTAGACATCATTCTTTTCTATGGTAAGGCCTTTGGTTGCGTATGAAATGTCACTACCGTACATATTACCTGTCATTTTATTACCAATAATGACCGGATTCAGAATATTCCGTAAATTAAGGTGGGCATACGCAGCATTTTGAATCACGTTGTTCTGAAAATAAAAATTCCCTGTTTTGGTAAGTGGATCATTAAGGTTGTACATTAATGCAGTTCCTCCAAGACTAAAGCTGTCATTTTCGAAATACTGCTGATGAAAATTCAGGTTATTGGAAAAAATCACAATCCCGCAGGCATTGGCATCATGCTGTTCAGTGCTGTTGAGCTTACAGGAAATCACAAAGAGACTGTCCACCATTCCTTCGAGATCCAGTATACGGGCGCAACGGCTGTCGGTAGCATCAAATGTGAGATCCCGAAGCATCAGGAACGAAGCTCCCTTTAGTTTCAATATATAATTATCGTACTGATCATTAGCATTGTGCCAGATATGCACATTGGTATGGTTGCCGGTAGAAGATTCAATGATAACCGGACTGTTTGAAGAGGCCCCGGTAACCGGGGGGATCACACATTGTTCTTCATAATAACCCGGAAGGAGTTGCAATCTTATTGTATCAGATATTCCTTTAACCTGCACATCTGCAACAGCCTCATTTAAGGTGGCATAATTGCCGCCGTTCCCAATAGTCAGCACGCCACTGAGGGCAGGTTTAACACTGGCAGAAGCAGCAAACTCCACGGCACCGATATCCGGATGTGTTTCATCCCGCAAAGTTCCGTCAATGTCTTCAGTGACATCATCAAGAGGCGTTCCGGCATCATCCAGCCAGGCTGAATTGGGTTGCAGCGTTGCTGTTGAAGTGAAGTTCGGCCAGGCAAACAGTGAATGTGCATCCTTACCGCTGACCATTTTAAGTGTGCGAAAATCCTCACAATTTTCCCCCCAGTATGCAAATATTCTTCCGGTGGTATAATAATTATTGTAGTCACAGTTTTTAACCTGACCGGTCCCAAGGCTATAAATAGCAAACCCTTCATCCAGGGCAACCAGGTTGTTATTCATCACATTAATTGTCTGGTCGATGCAATAATTAAGGTACAGGACCTTCGCAAGTTTATAATCAGTATTAAGTAATACACTGTTGTTATAAAGGTTTACAAAAGAACAGGAGCTCAACTGAATACCAGTATTCCCGTTTTCAGTCATCGAAACTGTATTATTGGCGACCAGGGATTCAAAGTTTGCAGCCGATTTCATATTGGAAATCATCAGGCCGGTGTGTGAAATCTCTGTCAACCGGTTCGATGTTACCTGAACACTGTTGCCTGAACCAATCAGATAAACCCCATAGCTGCCACCATTTATCCGATTATCAGAAACAACAGTACCATTGTGCCTGTTCAGATAAATTCCTGCATAACCTGGATTCTCTATAATATTATTGGTGATTTCCGAATTGTTGTTATACTGGTTGCTGCTGTTAATGAAGATGGCATAACTGCCGTTTGTAAAGTAGTTATTGGAAATTTTCACATTATTTAATGCAGCATTATTTGCATTAACCAGGGCCAGTTCGGCTCGTGCATTGGTATTATAAGTCCCATTGAAACAATTGTTTTCAAGCGTTGTATTATATACATATTCTTCCATCAAAACGGCCCTGCCGTATACATCGTTAAGGGCTGTGAAAGTAAGCCCCCGGATGGTAACAAAGTTACACTGCTTTAACTTCAACACAAAATTATCATCACTTCCTGTAGCTGTATAACGAATCACTACATCCGTTGAATCTCCCGTGGCTGACTGGAAAACAACGGTATTGACTTCAGAGGTATTGGGAATATATGGAACAGTTAACTGCTCATCATATGTTCCGGAAAGAATATTAAAAGTAACCGGCCCGCTTACCCCAAGTGTATTCAGGTCGCTGGTAACATCAGCAAAAGAAGTATAATCACCGCCAGTCCCGATGGTATAGGTTCCGGATAATTGAGCCAGCGATACACTTTGCAAAAGGATCAGTAAAACAAATACTGTCAATAACCTTCTGAGCCATTTGCTCAAAAGCAGATATGGTAAATGTGTTTTCATAATCATAGGTTATTAATTAATAAAGGTTTAATTTATAAGAGAATATATTGCTTAAAACAGTTATGCGTTTATTCAATCCGCTTTAACAAACTCAACCCGGCGGTTAAGCGCCCTTATTAATAGACTGAATGTCTAAAAGATACATATTGTCTTCATAATGCTATAGGTTATTAAGTTCAATGAATATAAAGTTATCCCTCAGAAGCATATGAGAAAATCCCATTAGTATGGGATATTTAAGGTGAAGTGAGGAAAGAAGTTGAGGAATCAGGATAATAATTTATTGAATACAATGCATATCAGATTTCACCACTTAAAGATTTTCTGATAATATCAGCTTTGCAATGTACCTGAAGTTTACTGTATATATTTTTGATATGTGAGCGGACTGTTTCCAGTGAAATGCATGCCTGGTTAGCAATCATCTTATAGCTTAAACCATCTACCAGTCCCATCACAATTTCACGCTCCCGGTCAGTAAGTATAGATTTTTTCTTACTGCTTTTGTCATGTCTGAAATAATCAATCACTTTGCGGGCAATCTGGGGAGACATAAAAGAGCCGCCTTCATTGACCATTTCAATAGCCTTTTTTATTTCCGGGAAAGGAACATTTTTAAGCAGATAACCTGAAGCACCGGCACACAAGGACTGGAATATCTTATGAGAATCATTGTAGATGGTAAACATGATGATATTGATATCAGGGTATTTATCATGAATAATCTTGATACCGCTGATACCAGACATTCCGGGCAACCCGATGTCCATCAGGATCACATCGGGAAGATTATCTGTATCAAGTGTACCCAGAAAAAGCTCGACAGATTCTTTGGCTGTGAGGCAGGACATATCTGGCTGACTGTGCAAATATTCCCTGATCCCTTCCCGGATCACCTGGTCATCTTCTATGATAGCTACATTTATCATACTGGCATGTTACGCATGATTTATGAAAAAGGAAATACCATCTATATGGGGTTTTAGTTAATCTATATCTTTTTGCCCCGGAGTCTGATCTCTGTTCCCTTATCAGCAGTATGAATTGTCAGTTCAACCCCCATCCGGCCGGCTCTCATTTTCATATTCCGCAATCCATTTCCTTTATTAGTATTTTGGGCGTTAATACCTTTGCCATCATCAGATACAGAGAGCTCAAAACCATTCTCATCAGAAATAAACTTCACCAACACCTGTTTTGCCCCCGAATGTTTGGCTATATTGGTAATGGCTTCTTTGAAAATGTAATAAATATGTTGCCGGGTGGTTACTTTCAGCCGCTTTTTCATATTCAGTCCTTTATGCTGAAAAGTAACACTGATATCCCTGGCTGGCAATGTGTTATGCGCTACATCCTGCATGCGGGCAAGCAGGTCTCCCAGGGTGTCATTCCGGGCATCGATAGACCAGATGATGTCACTCAGGGTTGAAATGATCTGCCTGCTCAGTTCTGCAATCTTATGCGAGATTGAGAGGGCCTGTTCAGTATCACGGGAAGTTTCAATTTGTTGTGAGTGGATTGTGATTCGTGTCAGCACTGCTCCAAGATCATCGTGGAGGTCGCTGGCAATGCGCACCCGGAGCCTTTCAATCTGCCGAACCTGCTGTAATCTGTACAGGTGGATCAGGTACAACAAAACCACACCAGCCAGTATGCCCAGTATCCTGAACCACCATGTTTTCCACCAGGGAGGTGTGATGATAATATTCATAGAAGCTTCCTGATCACTCCAAACGCCGTCACTGTTTGTTCCCTGCACACGAAAAATATATTCCCCGGGATCAAGTCCGGTATATCCTGCATACCTCCTGGTGCCGGCCTCCACCCAATCTTCATCAAGCCCTTCCATGATGTACCTGTACTGGTTTCTTTCCGGGATTGCATAGTCCAGGGAGGCAAACTCGAAAGAGAAAAAGTTCTGCCGGTAATTCAGCTGTATCGTACTGGTGAAGGGCAGGGCAGCAGGAAGCTTTGTTTCTTTATTAAAAATCATGAAAGAAGTAATGGCAACCGAAGGATTGTAACTCCTTTCATGTATACTGTCGGGACAGAAAATGTTGAAACCTTCCACACCTCCAAACATAAAATATCCGTTATGAAGTTTGATTTTAGCTCCCGCATTAAATTCATTGCTCTGCAACCCGTCTTTAACCGTGAAATTTCTGAACCGCCCACTTTCCGGCTGAATCCTCGTTAATCCAATGTTACTGCTGATCCACAGGTTATGGTTATCATCCGGTAATACAGTATATACAGAACTTCCCGGTAATCCGTCTTTTTCAGAGATTTGATAAAACCCGGCAGAAACCGAATCAATCAATAATACAGATAGTCCCCTGTTGGTCCCCACAAGCAGAATTCTTCCGGAATCGGTATCATTCTCGTAAATATCATGTATTATATTGCCGCTGAGTGATGCCGGATCCAGAGGATCACTCAAAAATCGGGTAAATGAGTTTGTATTTCTGTTGTATCTGTTCAATCCGCCTCCCCACGTGCCAATCCACAATGTCTCCCGACTGTCCATGAAAAGCCTGATCAAATAATTTCCGGACAAAGAATTGGCCCTTTGGGGATGGTGCTGATAGTTTTTAAACTT
>Ga0102962_1001306_pt1 | contig 10019 bp, 5 predicted proteins | sample SalPonF2_C_D2_MG_FD_84519 | JGI IMG/M metagenome (GOLD analysis project Ga0102962, IMG submission 84519) | Salt pond soil microbial communities from South San Francisco under conditions of wetland restoration - Salt Pond MetaG SF2_C_D2_MG ... | reverse complement strand
TATTGAGTTATTGAGTTATTGAGCGTTAAATATCATACTCCGGAAATTTTATTTCTTAATAACTTAATAACACACTGTCCCATACTCCAAACCTTTTTTCTCGTGAGTGGGCTCTCCGCTTCAAGCGGGAAAGGAAGCTCTGCCTCCCTGAACGTGAAATTACTTTCAAATTATGAATGGACGCGGAGCGTCCGATTTAGCATGACACCGCAGAGCGGTGTCACGAGATAAAATCTGATACTGTTATCTGATCACTGATCACTGTAAATGGTTTGGTCTGTAATCGTGGAATTTCATATCATACCTGAACCTGTTACCTTACAGGAAGTCTGGATTAACTGATTTATCTATAAATATTTAACATTACAATGAGAGATCTCACATGAAACAAAAGCAATTATTACCATTTCTAATCCTGGTGATTAGTCTCGCAGGATGGTCGCCTTTTCAATCAAGGGCCCAGGAATCCAATCAAAACAATAAGGTCCTTTGCCGGTTTCCTACTATGCATGGAAATACGATAGTTTTTGAGGCCGCCGGAAACTTATGGCGTGTCAACCGCGATGGAGGAACAGCCGTTCGTTTAACGACCGATCAAGGGTATGATCTGATGCCACGATTCTCCCCCGATGGATCAACCATAGCCTTTACCGGTCAATACGACGGTAATGTGGATGTTTTTACTATGCCTGCGGATGGTGGTAAGGTAAATCGACTTACTTACCATTCAGATGTTGTACAACGCCCTCCTACCCGCTGGGGCCCAGACAATATGGTAGTTACCTGGACACCCGACGGAAAACATATTGTATTTCTTTCGCGTCGCAATACCTGGAACTCCTGGTTCGGCCAACTCTTCCAGGTGAACGTGAAAGGCGGGCTCCCTGAACAACTGCCGCTCCCTAAAGGTGGTGTTGTTTCTTATAGTCCGGATGGTACAAAGATCGCCTATAACCGTATTTTCCGTAATTTTCGCACCTGGAAACGATACAAGGGAGGCTTAGCACAGGATATCTGGATCTACGATTTGAAATCACATAAATCGGAACGTGTAACAAAGTGGAAGGGTACCGACACTTATCCGATGTGGTATAAGGATACGATCTATTTTGTCTCAGACCGGGGAAGCAATAGCCGGCTCAACATCTGGGCGTATAATCTCCAATCTCAAAAATTCCGTCAAATCACTCATTTTAAAAATTATGATATCGACTGGCCCAGTCTGAGTAACAATGGTATCGTCTTCCAAAACGGGGGTTCATTATATGTGCTTGATCTTCCTTCTGAAGATTTACACAAGATCAATGTTTCCGTACCTACCGATGGTGTAAGAGCTCGTCCACGCTGGACACAAGCCGACAAAATGATTCGAAGCATGGACATAGCCCCCAATGGTAAACGAGCTCTATTCGGCGCCCGTGGCGATGTTTTCACAGTACCGGCTAAACACGGCCCGACCCGTGACCTCACACAAACATCCAATGCTCAGGAACAATATCCATCCTGGTCGCCCGACGGAAAATGGATTGCCTACCTGACCGACAGTAACGGGTCAAATGAATTGGCTGTTCGCCCTTCTGACGGTTCCGGAAACCAGGAACTCGTTACTAATACTAAGGAAGGATATTACTACAACCCGAGATGGTCGCCCAATAGTGATAAACTCGCTTATTCAGATAATAATCACACATTGTGGTATGTCGATATCAAAACAAAGAAAGCGGTTAAGATTGATCAGGATAAACAGCGTCCGATCCGTGATTATCACTGGTCACCCGATGGAAATTGGCTGACTTACAGTAAAATAAATGCAAGTGGTATTCCACAAATATATTTTTATAACCTGGCGAATAAAAAAGTCACTAAAGTTAGTGATGGAATGTATGCCGACTCTGATCCGGTATTCGGTCCTGAAGGCAAATACTTATACTTCGTTTCCCAACGCCATGAAAATCCGACATTCAGTGAAACGGAATTCAATATCGCCACTTTGAAGATGGATGGTATCTATATTGCTACCCTTCAAAAAGATGAGCCTACCCCATTCGCTCCAAAATCGGATGAGGGGGTTCCTGAAACGAAAGCCAGGAAAAAAGAAGAAACGGCCGGGCCATGGAAACCGGGTGCTTCCGAACCAATTAAAATTGATCTGGACGGATTGATGAACCGCGTGGTTCCACTCCCCATCGAATATGGAGATTATGGAAACCTACAGGTAACAAAAGAAAGTGTTTATTATCAAACAGGGCCTCTTCAAACAATTGAAGGTCCCCTGAAGGGAAGCGGTGAATCTTCCATACAAATGTATGATATAGGCAAAAAGAAAGGCCACGTTGTAGTGGAAAAAGCTCGTGGATTTTCTTTAAGCGCTGATGGCAGTACCATATTATATCATCACAACGGGGGTTTCTTCATGATTCCTTCATCTGCTGAAAAAGGTCAGGGCGCCGAAGCGCTGAATCTGAATCATATGAAAATACAGGTCAATCCAAAGGAAGAATGGAGCGAGATGTATCATCAGTCATGGCGACTCTTCCGCGACTTTTTCTACAACACCAAAATGAACGGTGTTAATTGGAAAGACGAAGGCGAGAAATACGCCAGACTGGTACCTGAAATTGGCTGCCGAGAAGACCTCAATTACCTTATCGGTGAAATGATTGGTGAATTGTGTAACTCCCACACCTATGTATGGGGTGGAGATATGGATTACAACAAAGGCTATAATACTACCGGCCTTCTGGGTGTCGACTATGGTGTCGATTCCAATTCCGGTCGATATTACTTCAAGAAAATTTACAAGGGTGATAACTCCCGTGAAGGATATCATTCTCCGCTCACTGAGCCGGGTGTAAATGCCAAAGAAGGTGATTACCTGCTTGCTGTAAATGGTCAACAGCTCAAAACACCGACCAACCCATATAGCATGTTCGTCAACACAGTCGGGCAACAAGTTACCTTAACCCTGGCCGATAATGCCGAAGGTAAAAACGAGCATACGGTTACGGTGAAACCTATTCGCAATTCGTTAAGCCTGCGCCTGCATAACTGGATTACGACCAAACGTAACTATGTGAACAAAAAATCCGGCGGCAAAATCGGATACATTTATATGTCCGATATGGAATCGTTGGGTATGGATCAGTTCATCCATCAATTCTACCCGCAACTGGATAAACAGGGATTGATCATTGATGATCGTTTCAATGGCGGCGGATTTATCGATCAAATCGTGCTCGAACGTCTGCGGCGTGTATTAATCGGTATGAGTACGAACCGTATTAAAGCCAAAATGCCCTATCCTGGACAAGTATTACACGGATATAAAGCAACACTTATTAACCACTATTCCGCATCTGATGGTGATATGTTCCCGTTCTATTTCCGTAAATACGGCTTGGGTCCGTTGATCGGTACCCGCACCTGGGGTGGTGTTCGCGGATATAATGATGTATGGCAACTGATCGATGGCGGTGACCTCGTCGTTTCCGAAAATAGCATCTACGGCCTCGACTCGAAGTGGGCCATCGAAAATCATGGTGTGACACCAGATATTAATGTTGACAATCTTCCGGGTGAGGTCATGGCCGGTAAAGATGAACAACTTGATACGGCTATCGATTATATCATGAAGAAGATTAAAGAAAAACCGATGACCTTACCTAAAGCACCGGCCGATATGCCTGCTTATCCTACGGGCAACGATGCCGGTGGCACGAATTAATTCAGAATTGAAAAAATTCTAACCGTTTTTGATGAAGCGTCTGTCTAATAAGGCAGACGCTTTTTTTATGCTTTACCAATAAATAAAAATTGCTCCTCATCAAGTACATTAGGTATTTAGGCACTCTTGTTAATAATTACTATCTGATACTTTTATTTAACTTATTGTTATTATTTTTATTAAATAACCGTTACCGTTTCTTTATACCTATAATTCATGGTATAACATATTATATTATATGACTATATGACGATAATTAATTTTTTGGAGGATTTATGAACCGTAAACTATTCTGTCATTTCGTATCACTTATAATATTTCCAGTTATGTTGCTTGGATATTTTTCGCAAGCACAGGCTAATTCTTTACATATTCTTTCTATTGTTAAAAACGGACCCAAAACGGTCTTATCAAATGATGGATTAACTCAATCCTCCGACAGCACCCATTTCACCTTAAAAAAGATATTTGATCTTCAATGGGCTTCCGATCCGCAAATTTCTCCGGATGGGAAAGAAGTTGTATTTATTCGAAATTCGTATGATATCATGTCCGATGGCGAACGCCACAGCCTGTGGATAATCAATTCCGACGGCAGTGGATTGCTTCCCATCACTGATCCTGAAGTAAATGCCGGTTCTCCCCGTTGGTCACCCTCCGGCGATCGATTGTTATATGTTGCACGTGGTAAAGAACATGGTGCTGATATCCTGGTGAGATGGATGGATTCAGGTCAAACAGCCCGGTTGGCAACGCTTGAACATGGCCCCGGTGAACTCACATGGTCACCCAAAGGCGATATGATAGCCTTTTCCATGTTTGTCCCGTCAAAACCCGATCTTTCATTCACAGTACCAAATCCTCCAAAAGGTGCAGACTGGGGACCCCAAATCAAAGTCATCGATCGTTTGGTTTACCGTTTTAACGGCAGGGGTTATCTCCCACACGGTCATACCCACTTATTCGTCATCCCTGCCGAAGGGGGCACGCCTCACCAGATTACCTCCGGGAATGTGGATGATGATGGTAGTTTAATATGGACATGGGATGGCGCTAATATTATTTTTTCTGCCAATAGACACGAAGACGCCAGCTACGTACCACTTAACTCTGATATATACGAGGTTCCGGTTGAAGGTGGTACTGTCAAGACATTGACTGACCGAAACGGGCCTGATTCCAATCCTGTAATATCTCCCGACGGCTCTCTAATTGCTTATACCGGTTTTGATGATCGTTACCAGGGTTATCAGGTGACAAAATTGTATCTGATGAACCGCAATGGAAGTAATAAACGGGTTGTCTCCGGAGATTTTGACCGGGATGTTCGTAATCCTCAATGGGATCGAAACGGAAAGGGATTATTCTTTCAATATGACGATAAAGGTGTAACGAAAATCGGTTATATCACATTACAGGGAAAAGTTAGTGAGCTTGCTGACAATATTGGTGGTTTAAGTATTGGTCGTCCGTATTCCGGCGGGCAATATACGGTCTCTCCCAAAACCGGAGAGTTTGCATTTACCTTAACCGCTCCCGATCACCCGGCTGATATTGCTGTTGGAAGCATGGATTCAAAAAAATCAGACAGGTTAACCAATTTAAATGCTTCTCTTTTCGATCATTTGACGCTTGGCTCGCTTGAGGAAATCCATTTCCCATCCTCATATGACAAACGTGATATCGAAGGATGGCTGCTCAAGCCACCGGGATTTGATCCTTCCCAAAAGTATCCGCTTATCCTTGAAATTCACGGCGGGCCTTTCGCAGATTACGGTCCCCGTTTCTCAGCAGAAGATCAGTTATATGCCGCTGCCGGTTATGTAGTGCTATACATCAATCCACGGGGATCCACCAGTTACGGGGAAGCATTCGGAAACCTGATCCATCATGATTATCCGGATCATGATTACGAGGACCTGATGTCCGGCGTAGATGAGGTGCTAAAACGTAATTATATCGATCCCGACCAGCTTTTTGTCACAGGTGGCAGCGGCGGTGGCGTGTTAACGGCCTGGATTGTCGGACATACGAACCGTTTCAAAGCGGCTGTTGTAGCCAAACCGGTCATCAATTGGTACAGCTGGGTTTTGACCGCTGATCTACCCTCTTTGGGAGTTAAATACTGGTTCGCCGGTTACCCGTGGGATCATCTTGATAATTATATAAAACGCTCACCCATCACCTACGCCGGGAATGTCAAAACCCCGACGATGGTCATGACCGGGGAAGAGGATTACCGGACCCCAAGCTCCGATGCGGAACAATTTTACGAAGCGCTTAAATTACAGAAAGTGCCGTCCGTTATGATCCGTATTCCCGATGCCAATCATCATATTGCCGCCAAACCCAGCAACATGATGGCCAAAGTGGCCTATATCTTAGGATGGTTTGAACGGTACCGGACTGATCAAAAATCGGCTAAACCATAGATTTTAAACCGCGGAGGACACAGAGATAAATTATTAAGGGAGTATCAGTTTTCCATATTTAATCTGCGATTCTGAAAGAGGGATCGCAGTTTTTTGTGAATAATAAAATGAATTCACTGATTATGAACCGAATCTTATATATTTGTCCAAAGTTACCACCTTTTGACGTCATCCCGGACTCCGATCCGGGATCCAGAAAGGTGTTGATTATGATTACAAACCCGCCTTTCTGGTTTATGATTTAGCATATGGCTAAATTCTGCATCGTGTTATCAACGATTCTGACAATTTCCAAACAACTACTCAACCTGTCATTTCGACCAAAGCGGAGAAATCTAGCAAGGGATAGATTCTTTATGATGTTTATAAACATATAAAAGCTCAAAGCCCTAATAGATCCCTCGAGTCCCTCGGGATGACAGCATCTTTAAAAATGTTTCAAGTTTGTAACTTGGAACATTAGCCGTGATATCGGTCACAAGTTGCAAACTTGCGACATGCTTTAGAGAAATCTATCAATGGCTGGAAACCGTATCCCAATAATAAACCTATGAAAGCCCATAGCCTTAATTTACGAGATACCGGATCGGGCTCCGGGATGACGTTTTTTTGTTTTGTTGATGGTCATTCGTCAATTAAAGAAACTATCTACTGATGATTTGCAACGCGAGCTCAATAGCTCGCAATTGAATTTTCATGGCAGTTGAAAGAGGTAACGACCGGATATGGAATGGCTGAAGTTCGTTTTCTATGGATTCACCCCGATCCAGTTTGGCTCTCATTAATGGCAGGGTATTCTTCCATTCCAGGTAGGCTTCCGGTAATCCTTTTTTAGTTGGACGACCATCGGCAAAGTTAACCCGGAACAACGGCAACTCGGTGACCAGGCAAAGTGGGTCGCCGCCAAGCGTTCGGACATATTCCATCGAACTCAGGTGAAACTTGCCGGCTGTGTCCGGATCGCCCTGTTCCATAAAATACTTATTCATAGCACGGCCTTCGGGCGTCGTTGTGAAACCGGGTTCGATGTACTCAAACCCTTTCTCCCCGCCGCGGTCGTGATCATGTAAGGATAAACCCTGATTAGTAACGAAATCTATAAACGATTCCCTCAGTGCCACGGTCCTGTCGATCCAGTGCCGTTCGATCAGCAGCATGACTCCTTCTGAAAAAGCCATACCGTGCAGACTCATATGCAGGTCAACCGGTGCATGTTGTTGAATGAAAGCGGCCACAGCACAATTCTCGACGCGCATCTCCGGGTAACCAAATTCGAGATCACGGCCGGGTAATTCGCGGTAAGCATGACGAATAAATGAATGAAGATCAGGCCAATCACTAATCCATTTCCAATTTTCCGCTTCTCCATCCGGGTTGATATGCGGTATGATCAGAAAGGTAAACTGTTGAAACAATTCCGGGTTCTTTTTTTCCAGGGTACCAATATTGCTGATAAGCGTTCGCAGGGTCTCGGGACCCACCGGTTCATCGGAATGGGAGCCGGCGATCAGGCTTATGGTTTTGGGTCCGTTTCCCAAAATGGCACCGTAGATGGATCGTCCTTCTTCACTCTTCCCTATTTCCAGCCATTGGCCGTTATCAGAACCATCACAGGCTTTTTTCATTCGTTGAGCAGCTGTGTCGGGATCGGTGAATGTATCTTTATGAAATGGAAGTTGAGACCAAAAAGCCATAGGATTATAATTAATTTCGATTTTTGATGGAACGCGTATAGTGCAGACGACACGGGTTTCCGCGGATTTATAAGATTTTCAAATATTAGGATATCAAGACAAGGCTTTTTTAAATAATCATAAGTGAACAATTCAACATCAGGCATTCGGTATTTTTTATCCTTATATATTTCCAAACGTATTTCAATTGATTAACAATTTATTAATTTTCCATAAATGAAAATTTCGATTTTTTACCTTAGGTAATGTGAGAGGGCAATACATCAACATCATCCTGAAATTGCGTTATCATCAATTGGTGAGACTGCTTAATAATCTCGGCAGGCTGCGATCTTTCTTATTCCTGTTGTTCCTGCTTATCCCTATTGTTATTCAACCCGGTCTGTTATACGAACTCCCTATTCTGGTCATACCCATTTTGCACTACAGCAGAAAAGATAACCGTTTTTTACAACTCATCGGCATCAAACCTTTTTTCATTTTTAGTATTGAATACCTGGTTATCTGCATACCCGGTTTAGTGGCAGGTTTACTTACCGGAACTTGGTGGGCGATAGTTCTCATCCCCGGTGCATTTATTACGGCATTTTTACCATCCAATTTTAAAATCAACTCCAACAGATCCCTTTTGTTCAGCCATTATAATCCTCTTCCCATTACCGCTTATGAATGGAGATCCGTATTCCGGCGCACTAAATATTTTTATTATTTCTTATACCTGATTCTTCTGATTGCAGCGATTCTTTATCCCAATACGCTTCCCATTTCCCTGGTTATCGTCGGTTACTTTCAGGTTTCGTTCTATGATAAATGTGAATCATATCAATTCCTGGAAGCTTTCCAACGTGGTCCTGACCGGTTTCTCTGGTATAAAATTGGACACGGATTGTTTTATTATTCCATATCCATGATACCGTATATGGCCATTTATTTCCTGGAACCTGCTTTCCCGTTATATGTACCCCTGATCATATATGCCGGTGGATTACTTTGGGTTGTCAATTGCGTCGTTACCAAATACATGTTGTATATGGAAGGTAAGGATCTGAAATACTCGTACGCTTATATCATGTTGATTGTACTATTTTCATTTGTATTCCCAATTATCCCGGTTTTGACGGCTTCCTGGTTTTATTGGCGAGCCCGAAACCGGCTAAAATACTATCTCTATGCTTTCGATTAAAAATGTGACCGTTACTTATGACAACTTTATCGCACTCGACAAGATCTCCCTTCAGCTGGGGAGTAATTGTATTCATGGACTTATTGGGCAAAACGGTGCCGGCAAAACCACACTTCTAAATACCCTGTATGGTTTCCTGGAAAGTGAAAGCGGGAATATCACGTGGAATGAACAACCATTGATAACTACCGATATCGCCTATCTGCCGGCAGAATCATATTTTTATCCTATGATCACCGGGAGAGAATACCTCGAGTTGATTTGTATGAATAATCCCGGATTCGATATCGATTCATGGAACAACCTGTTCAACCTGCCGCTTGATAATCTAATCGAATCATACTCTTCAGGTATGAAGAAAAAACTGGCTGTGATGGGGGTGTTAGCTTTAGACAGACCTATCATCATGCTGGATGAGCCGTTTAATAATCTGGATATCGAAACGAATCATACCTTACGTGCTATATTAAGAAAATATGTGGCTAATGGTAAGACCATCCTGCTCACTTCTCATGTCCTGGAAAGCCTGACTGCCATTTGCGATCAAATACATGTTATTGAAAACAGAACCATTCAACACTCATTCAATAAACCGGAATTCAGTGAGATTGAGTCGTATCTCTTCAAAAAACGGGATTCCCTGATCGATAAAAATCTTGAGAAATTGACAAAATGAAACCATAGGACGAGAAACCGTAAAATTGGCCACAGATTTGCCGGCATAGAGCGAAGAGCATGGCGCATTACAGTTAACAGTATCAGTGGAAGTACTTCAAGTTGAAAGTACTTAGAGTTATTCTACCTATGACTGAAATCTTACTGCCACCAGCTAAAAGTAAACAACCAAAAATAAGTCATCCCGGACTCTGATCCGGGATCTTGTGGATTGGGGCAAGAGTCTTTTATTGGTTTAGAAATAAGATCAGGTTTCCAGGCGGTGATAGATTTCTCCGCTTCGGTCGAAATGACAGAGACAAGAGGTTCAT
>Ga0102962_1001305_pt1 | contig 10027 bp, 8 predicted proteins | sample SalPonF2_C_D2_MG_FD_84519 | JGI IMG/M metagenome (GOLD analysis project Ga0102962, IMG submission 84519) | Salt pond soil microbial communities from South San Francisco under conditions of wetland restoration - Salt Pond MetaG SF2_C_D2_MG ... | reverse complement strand
TTCTGCATTCACTATCAAAACTGCATTTTTTTCAACTTTAATCTGATTTATCTTTTTGTCATCCAGCGCGTGAGCTTCTGTTTCCAGAAAGTTCAGAACAGCTGACCGCTTTGATGAATTGAAGTATTCTTCATATTTGAACAGGGGGTAGACTTCTCCGGGAAATTCAGAATTTTTCCAATGACCGGCATCAATAATATATTTTGAATCACCGGGCATTTCTGCATTGGGTAAATGGCTGCCAAGGTATATGAAGTCTGCTGCCTGGGTTTGTTTCTTCCATGTACCGTTGGCCTTCCTGATAAACCCCATCCTCTGGAAGTCCTTATCGGAAATTGTTTTGTTGCCCGAAAGATCCCCGGTAACCACCGGCACCTGATCACCGCCAATACCGTTGATATTGATTGTTTCCCGTCTTTTATAACTAAAAGGGTCATAATTTTCAACAGCAGGAACATCCGTGTTTTTTGGTTTATTTTTGCTGAAAAATGTCCTGATGGCATCGGCAACAGGAATTTCAGCCTCGGGATCTTCAGTCAGCGAAACCCTGATGGTATCACCAATCCCTTCTGCAAGGAGCGTCCCGATACCAATGGCTGATTTTATCCGCCCGTCTTCTCCTTCACCGGCTTCGGTGACCCCCAGGTGCAGCGGGTAAACCCGGCCTGCTTCCTGCATGTGCTTCATCAACAGCCTGGTGGCCTGTACCATAACCCGTGTGTTGCTTGATTTCATCGAAATTACCAGGTCATGAAAATGCTCTGATTCACAAATCTCAATAAATTCCATTGCCGAAGCCATCATTCCCTCCGGTGTGTCTCCATAGCGGTTCATGATGCGGCCTGCGAGTGAGCCATGATTAACCCCGATACGTATTACCGTATGATGTTTTTTACAGATAACCAGCAGAGGCTTTAGCTTATTATGTGTCCGGTGCAGCTCCTGCATGTATTCCTCGTCAGAAAGGGTGAAGTCGATATTTTTACTACGATCAGTATAGTTGCCGGGGTTGATTCTTACTTTTTCCACTATGGCAGCGGCTGTTTCAGCAGCTTTGGGATTAAAATGTATATCAGCGATCAGGGGGATATCATAACCTCTGGCCCGTAATTTATCTTTAATAAGCCTCAGGTTTTCAGCTTCTTTTACTCCCTGTGCGGTAAGCCGGACGTAATCAGCTCTGGCATCAGCAATGCGGATGCACTGTTCAACCGAAGCTTCAGTGTCCAGTGTGTTGGTGTTGGTCATCGACTGTATCCGCAACGGATTTTCGCCTCCCATGGGTACTGAACCGATCAATACAGTCTGTTTGAGAAAATCACTCATTTAATTTACTATCCTCTTTCCGGTTTATTGTTTGGACAGTTTCCATTCGAAGCCGTCTTTGGTGTCTTTAATTTCCACTCCAAGCTGAGTCAGTGCTTCTCTGATCCTGTCCGATGTTGCAAAGTCTTTGTTTTTTTTTGCTTCTAAGCGGAGTTGAAGCACTGTTTCAACCAGCTTTTCCGTTAAGCCTTCATCTGCCTGCTGAGTAACTGGTTCCAATCCAAGAATTTCCATGATAAAAGTATTATATACCCTCAGCAACAGCTTGTGCTGTTCTTCATTAATGGTTTCATTCCCGTTGTAAACAGAATTGATCAGCCTTATTCCTTCAAAGAGATGAGAAATCAATACGGCGCTGTTCAGGTCATCGTTGAGGGCAGCATAGCACTTTTCTTCAAAATTATCAACATTCAATGTAGAATTTGTACCGGGTTGAATTTTGCCTAGTGTATTCAGTCCCTCCAGCAGCTTTTCAAGCCCTTTTTCAGCGGCTTGCAGTGCCTCATTGGAAAAATCGAGTGTACTGCGGTAATGGGCCTGCAGCATAAAGAACCTGATGGTGGAAGGGGCATAAGCCTTGTCAAGCAATTCATGGCTGCCGGTGAAAAATTCATTCAGGGTAATGAAATTTCCCAGTGATTTGCCCATTTTCTGCCCGTTAATAGTCACCATGTTGTTATGCATCCAGTAACGGACGGAGTCTTTGCCAATGGCTGCCTACGATTGTGCAATTTCGCATTCGTGATGCGGAAACAGCAGATCCATGCCTCCGCCATGTATGTCAAACTGTTCTCCCAAATAGCGCATGCTCATGGCAGAACATTCGAGGTGCCAGCCGGGATAGCCGTCACTCCATTCGGAGGGCCAGCGCATGATGTGTTTCTCGTCTGCTTTTTTCCATAAGGCAAAATCCAGACTGTTCCTTTTTTCCTGTTGTCCTTCAAGAGTGCGGGTGTTGGCCATCAGGTCTTCCACCACTCTGCCGGAAAGTTTTCCGTAATGATGCTGTTTATGATATTTTTCTACATCAAAATACACGGATCCATTTACCTCGTAAGCATATCCATTGTCTAGAATCTTACGGATCAGTTGTTGTTGTTCAATAATGTGGCCGGAGGCCCTTGGTTCAATACTCGGGGGCAGTACATTGAGTTGCTCCATGTTGTGATGGTAGCTGTTGCTGTAATGTTGCACCACTTCCATGGGTTCAAGCTGTTCCAGCCGGGCTTTCTTTCCAATCTTATCCTCCCCTTCGTCGGCATCATTCTCCAGATGACCTACATCGGTAATGTTGCGGACGTATCGTACTTTATAGCCCAGATGCAGCAGGTACCGGTATAGCAAATCAAAAGTAATGGCAGGGCGGGCATGTCCGAGATGTGCATCGCCATAAACGGTTGGTCCGCATACATACATCCCTGTAAAAGGCGGGTTAAGTGGTTTGAATTCTTCCTTTTTCCTGGTTAAAGAGTTGTAAATAAACAGCTTATTCTCCATCTTGTTGTTGGGTAAATATTTTTTAAGAAGGTAAAATTACGCAAAACAACATTCATACAAAAATCCTGTCAGCCAATATCTCTGATAGATAGGTTGGTTTATAGTACGATACTCATTTTAATTTATTCATGGAAGTTTATACTTATCCAGCCAGTCAGCAAACTGCTCCAGCTGGTCAGGATGTGTCTTAAGCCAGTCGCTTACCTCTTGTTTACCACTGGTTTGCATGATGAAGTAACAGAAAGCCTCAGTATGTCCGGCTTTGGCCAACGCATAAAAGAACGGGATATATTGATTTTCATAGACTGAAATAGCAGGCAGGTTGAAATCATGCAAATGGAGAAACAATATGTTTAGCATCGCACATAAATCCGGAGCTTCTTTTTCTCCGGGAGTTGAAGAAAGGGCAAGGTGCAGAAAAAGTGAATCGTTGCTGTTTTCAGATTGTTTGTTGACAATGCGGGTACGCACTTCTTCCAGCAGGTTAACTGCCTTTTTTGAATCGGATGTGGATGGATTCTCCATAAGGAAAAAACAGAGTGGTAACAGGGTTTTTATATTTTCCTGACGGCTGTTCATTACATAACCCAGCAATAAGTGGCTGCTGCCATGCATGGGATTTATCTCCAGTGCTTTATAAAGTGCGTCAGCTGCCAGTGAGGTATTGCCTGCGTTGAAGGAAGTATAAGCATAATTATAATACAACAGGTAATTTTTTGGAAACTTCTGTATGGCTTCTTTAAATATTTCTGCCGCACCACCAGAATTTCCCCTTTGGTCCAGGGCTGATCCGTAAACAATGTAGGCTTCAGGCTGATAATCTCTTCCCAGGGTTACAACGCGGCGACTGTATTTGATGGCTTTGTCCCAGTCCTGTTCCAGGTACCAGGCATAGCCCAGCTCATAATTGGCAGCAGGAGAACCGGCGTCAAGCTGTACGGCTTCCTGGAGTTTCTTTATCGCCTCAATAGGATTGCCTGCATCCAGCAGTTGGCTTCCTTCTTCTACCAGCTTCTGAACTTTTTGTTGCTGCTTCATGTCGGCATGCTGCGCATGAAGAACCAATGCCGTGCAAAGGTATAACAAAAGTGTAATGGATACTTTGAGATATTGTTTCATTAAGATAGCTTACTTTGTTTCAAGAATAACCCGAAGGTAGCGATTTTATTGCATTTACATGTTCTTTTCGGAGTGACTTAAGAATAAGGTTATTAAAAAGCAGGTGTTGGTGTAAAATGAAATTATTTTTTGCAAATTGGAACAATAATGTATTTTAGGGGATGTTTTAGTGATGTAAAAAGAATTATTGTATCATGAGAGGTGATCCTGAATTGTATGAATATCTTGATAAATTAGATGTACATTTTGATTATTATGAACATCCGGCGGCTCCAACTATTGAGGATGCGCTTAGGAACTGGAAAGGCATTGATTCGACGCATTGTAAAAATCTGTTTTTCAGGAACCATAAAGGAAACAGGCATTATCTGGTAGTGATGGAATACAGTCATCAGTTGAACATTAAGGATATGGAAAAACGTCTAAAACAAGGTAAAATAAGCCTTGCTTCCGACAAGCGCCTGTACAAATATCTTGGTCTCACACCGGGTTCAGTTTCTCCTTTTGGATTGATCCACGATACTGAAAACCATGTACATCTGTTCCTGGATAAAAACCTGAAAAACAGTGAACGACTTAGTTTTCATCCCAACCTGAACACCGCCTCACTGGTGGTTCCACGTGAAGATTTTGAAAGATATCTTGAATCAGTGGGGAATACGTACGAGTATATTGAGCTATATGATGAATCCAATCCTTCAGCATGATTTCCTATCTTCCACATTACCCTGTTTCTTTTCCTTCGCCTGAAGCAGCAGATGAAGACGGACTGCTCGCCATTGGCGGGGATCTGTCTGTTTCTACCTTGCTGAAAGCATATTCTGCCGGTATTTTCCCATGGTACAATGAGGACTCACCGATTCTTTGGTGGTCTCCTGATCCGCGTTTCATTTTGTTGCCTGAGAATCTTAAAGTCTCTAAATCTCTTGCCAAAACCATAAAATCCGGAAAGTTCTCTATTGCATATGACCGTGATTTTCCTTCTGTAATTGAACATTGCGGCAATGTTCCGCGCAAGGGAGAAGACGGGACCTGGATCACCCCGGAAATGAAGAAGGCTTATATTGCTTTTCATAAAGCCGGATATGCACATTCAGTTGAAGTATACCTGGAGGCTAAACTTGTGGGAGGGCTGTATGGAGTGGCATTGGGCCGGGTGTTTTTTGGAGAATCGATGTTTCACCTGGAAACAGATGCCTCCAAAGTAGCTCTTTATTATTTGGTTGAAACAGTTAAAAAGTTGAATTTTCATTTTATTGATGCCCAGGTGTCTACTGATCACATGAAAAGGATGGGAGCCACCGAAATCAGAAGGAAAGAGTTTACTGCAAGGCTTCAACGTGCCTTAAATCAACCTGCAAACAATAACTGGAATGGATAAAAGCCGGCATTACTGGTATGGCACGATATAATTGCCTGGAAAACAAAGTTATGGGTGTTTCGTATGCTGTTCATGACTTGCAACTATATTCGCGGCATAATATTTGCTTCAATCGATAAGCTATCTTTTCATTATTCATTTTAAATTTCTTTTAATATGATATTCAGGAAGTTGTTTCCGATTTTGTTGGTTTCCCTGGCATTTTCCCTGCATGTTAATGCTCAGAAACCTCCTGTTAAATGGGGTAAAGTGTTACCTGTAGATTTGAATATGAAAACCTATCCGTTAGACCCGGATGCTCCGGCTGTTGTGCTGTGTGATTTCGGACAGGTAGAGGTTACCAACCGGAGTTTTTATGAGCGGCACATCCGAATAAAAATACTCAATGAGAAAGGATTAAAATATGCCCACATTGAAATCCCCTACCAGTCGAAGAATGAATATGAACGTTTGCAGGAACTAAAAGCACATACCATTAATCAGACTGCTGATGGTAAGCTGGTTGTATCAAGGGTTCCGGCGCGATCCATTAAGAGAGTCAAAATCGACAGTAAAAACAGTAAGGCAGTATTTGATTTTCCTGATGTGAAACCGGGTTCGATAATTGAATACAAATATACACTTGTATCACTTGATTTTATTAGACTAAGACCCTGGCATTTTCAACATGAGATCCCTGTTGTCTGGAGCGAGTACAGGACTTCTGTTCCGGAATATTTCACCTATCTTGTTACATACGACAGCGGAGAAAGCCTGACAAAGGACCAGCAGGATACGTACGTGGGCAAACTTACCTGGATGCTCAGCACCAGGGAAAATAAAGCCTTTGCCACCCTTGCCAAAGAGGAATATGTATTGTATGAAGTGCCGGGGGTATTTAAAGTGTCTGTGATGCGGGGCCGCTATAAAAGATCTGTGATGCGCGGACTCCCGGCATATAAGAGTAATGAAGATATTTATACAGACAGGAACAATTCGCCTCAGCTACGGTTCCATTTATTTGAATCGTCCGGATATTTTCCGTTTTTTTTCAAACGGTTACTGCTGACAACAGAGGACGATATTGAAACACCCTCCTCAACCGGTGCTCTGTGGTATGCGCCCAATTCAGGCTACGTGCAATACAGGCTCGAATCATGGCAGGATATGAATGAAAGATTATTGAAAAATCCGCGTTTTAATGTAGACCTGATGAAGAGTGCTAATTTCAAGCCTTTGTTTGATGAATTGTTTACTACAGATGCAACACCGGAAAAGAAAATGCTGGCATTATATAATTATGTCAATCAAAAGATTAAATGGAACGGTGAATACAGCGAGTATGCCAGTGACGGTGTTGCTAAAATATTGAAAAAAGGAGAGGGAAACAGTGCAGAAAATAATTTACTGTTGCTGCAATTGCTCAGGAAAGCCGGAATTAGCGCCAGCCCTGTACTCATTAAAACACGTGACCAGGGGAAGGTAGAAACGATCTATCCGGTCTGGCACCAGTTTAATCATGTAATTGTACTGGCTGAGGTTGACGGGAATAAATATGTACTCGACGCCACCCGGCCGGAACTCGCTCCGGGTCAACTGGCAGGTATTGTTGTCAATCAGCCGGGATGGTCGGTAAGTGCCACTGAACCCGGTTTTGTAACAATCGATGCACATGGTTCCATTGAAAGGGAAAATGTTATTGTGGCAGCCAGGTAGTATACTAAATAAAGGAAAATAAAAAAAGGGTCTGCAAGGCCCTTTTTTTATTTTCCGGTAAAGATTCAGTCTTATTTTTTTGCTTTTCCCTGGTTTGCTACAGCATCCATTGCTTTTTTAACTGCTTCTTCGTCTCCGAGGTAATAGTGCTTGATTGGTTTGAGGTTTTCATCAAGTTCATATACAAGCGGAAGTCCGGTAGGTATATTCAGGCCGACAATATCTTCATCAGAAATTTCATCAAGATATTTGACCAGGGCGCGAAGGCTGTTTCCATGGGCAGCAACGATCACTTTCTTTCCGTCTTTAATTGCGGGTGCAATGGTTTCGTGCCAGTAGGGAAGAAAACGATCAACCGTGTCTTTCAGACATTCGGTAACTGGCAAATCTCTTTCAGGTACATTGGCGTAGACGGGCAGATGACCCGGGTAACGCTCGTCTGATTTTTCGAGTGCAGGAGGCGGTACATCGTAACTTCTGCGCCATACCTTCACCTGATCTTCTCCGTGTTCTGCAGCTGTTTCAGCTTTGTTCAAACCCTGCAATGCTCCATAATGTCTTTCATTCAGTCTCCATGATTTATAAACAGGAATCCAGAGGAGGTCCATCTCATCCTGAGTCAGCCACAAAGTACGTATAGCTCTTTTCAATACTGAAGTGTATGCAACGTCAAAGGTAAACCCCTTCTCTTTCAATACTTTTCCGGCGCTCTTTGCTTCTTCAACTCCTTTTTCACTCAAGTCTACATCTGTCCAGCCGGTAAACCGGTTTTCCTTGTTCCAGACACTTTCTCCATGTCTCAGTAACACTACTTTATACATAATTATCTTCTTTTTTAGTTATTTGTTCAATTTTGCGTAAACAAAGATATTCAAATATCCGCAGAAAGTAAAATTGTAATAACAGGTCCCCTGACAGCAAAGAAGATTCGGTAAACAGGAATACGATTAATAAATTATATTTATACAGTCCGGTTTATATTACCCGTGACAGTTTCAGATTCCTGCGTAATTTGTTTTAACCAGGAGGTAAGCCTTTTTTCCGTTAGCTCGCTCTGACCGTCTTCGTCAATTACCAGGCCAACAAAATAACCGTCAACAACGGCTTCCGATGCATCAAAAAAATAATCCGCAACCGGCCATTTGCCTGTGATACGGCATCCTTTCTCCAGCAGGATGTCGTAAATTATCCTCATGGCGTCAGCAAAAGAATCAGGATAGGTGTCCTGATCACCGAGGCCATAAATGGCAACAGTTTTGTCTTTCAAATCCGCTGCTTCAAGTGAAGGGATAAATGCTTCCCAGTCATCCTGCAAGTCTCCCAGGCCCCATGTTGGTATGCCAAAGATCAGGAAGCTGTATTGCTCCATTTCTTTTCTGCTGCATACCGCAACGTCAAATATGTCTGCATGAGAAGGTCCCAGTTTTTCCCTGATGCTTTCGGCAATAGCCTCAGTATTACCCGTTGATGAACCATAAAAAATTCCGGCTTTTTCCATCTCCCCTTAGGATTTAACGATAACTTGAACTGAAAATTTATCTTTCTTCTGTAGCTTTGAAACTATCCTGTCGACAAATAACGCAGGTATCGGACATTATGGACAGACACTAAACAACATATGAATGCTTAAATCATGAAGCGCATCCGGTACTGTAAATTGCAATTTGTGTTGCTAACTGGCTGTCATAAAACAAATTTACAAAAAATAATTTAAGCAGACTAATTGTATTTTCTGAGTATGCCGCCATATATCCTCAGAATCAGGGTCAGAATAACCGGTATTAAATTGTTGTTCAGATCCTGGGGTAGAAAAGGAAATGCTATAATTACAAAAGCCAGGATTCCGGTCACAAACCAACTCAGGCCCCGGCTAAATTTGCTCCGGAAAAGGAAGAAAAAATACAGCGGGTTGGCCCAAAGAAGATTTAGATTGTATTGGGTGGCAGAATGGTCGGAGAAAAACCAAAGAAATACAACCAGTATTCCTGTTAATCCTGCAAGAATAAATAATATCTTATCAAAAATTATTGCCACAATATTTCTTTTCTTCCATGAGAAAAAGGTTATTAAAAGAGCGATAAAGAGGAGGCTCCAACAGGCAATAGCTGGTGATAAAGGACTTTCAGTACTTACCGGATAAGCTTTGTAAAGCGTATGCGCCTGCAGGGCCAGTGGATGATTGTCGGGCGCCACATGAGCCGTTTTAAAGCGCTCCATCAGCCCGAGGGGCAAAAACATATATTCATCCGGGGTGGCCGCATCATCGGCCGGGAGTCCCAGCGCGATATCAATACCCAGCTTGCTCCAGGGCATGTTGATAAGATAAGGATTAATGAGATCCCTGAATGATAAATCAGGATGAGGTACGCTGGTGTCAAATTTCACCCTGTTGTTTAGCGCTTTTTCAACAATGTCGCGAATCCTGGTTGAACAATTGTCTTTGAAGAAATCATACAGATAATACCTGTTTTCGGGTAGGTAATTTTGTTCCAGCAAATAAAACAAAGTATCTTTTTCAGTCCGGGTAAGATTGAGAACCTGCTCGTAGACACTGCGATTCTCCCAGACATATTCTGCCATGAAATTTTTATAACCTGAAACGGAGAGCTGATATTTTAGTTTTCCCCTTGCAAATTTCATATAGAAATTGGGCGTATTAAAATCAAAAGTGCCGTAATTATATACCCTGTCTATATGATAGGCGGTATCTTTTACACGCAGGGCGCTGTGTCCGAATGTTGAATATAATTCAGTTCCCGGGTCGCAGGTGAGCAAACTGATCTGTGCATCTTTAGTCAAAAGGGAACGGCCGGCATGTAAATGCAGGAAAGACGAAAGAATCAGTATGGAGAAAATAAATATTTTTTTCACTGTAATAATATTTTTTATTGCTGGTTTACAGCATTGTAATTTGCAAATTTCAACCTGTGAGTCTATTCCGAAAAGCACTTTATTAAGTAAAACTGAAAATCAGAATTTGCCCCTTACCCTAAAGGGTGTCTGATTTTC
>Ga0102962_1001304_pt1 | contig 10034 bp, 9 predicted proteins | sample SalPonF2_C_D2_MG_FD_84519 | JGI IMG/M metagenome (GOLD analysis project Ga0102962, IMG submission 84519) | Salt pond soil microbial communities from South San Francisco under conditions of wetland restoration - Salt Pond MetaG SF2_C_D2_MG ... | reverse complement strand
CGGCGCGGCGGCCGCCCGCACCTGGCGAGCGAAAAACTGCTGCGCACGGCCGTCCCGGGCCAGGGCCGTGGCCAGGGTGACGTCGTGGCACAGGGAGAGGGCCGGGAGCAGGGGGCGCTCCAGGGAAAGGCGGTGAAGGAACAGATTGGCCACATGGTTGGCGACGGCGCCCAGAGAGCCGCTGCCGATCACCAGCAGCCGGCCTCCCTGGTGGAATACCTCGACCAGTCGCTGGGCAAATCCGGCGATCTCCTCCGCCTGCTCAAGAATCGTCGTCTCGAGCATCGCGATGTGCGCCCGGGTGGATTTGGTGATTTTATCCTGCAACATCGGGATGACCCCCCTCAGCTCGGGTTCCGTACGAAGAATCTCCGGCTGAAAAATTACCGCAAAGAATAGGCTTTCGGAGGCGGGCTGTCAAGACGGACGTAGCGGGCGGGGAATTAAGGTCTTGATTTTTTGTTGTGGTGCTTTATGATTATTAAAATTACAGGTTTGGAGCGAATTGCGGATATTTTTCCCCAAAGGAGAATTCGAAATGGCAAGTGATAAACTCGTACACCTGTCCGATGATAGTTTTGAAAACGACGTCCTGAAATCCACCGTGCCGGTGCTGGTCGATTTCTGGGCTTCCTGGTGCGCGCCCTGCAAGGCGATCAGCCCGGTCGTGGAAGGGTTGGCCGACGATTACGACGGCAAGGTAAAAATCGCCAAACTGAACGTCGATGAAAACCCCGCCACCCCCGGCAAATACGGCGTGCGCGGCATCCCCACCCTGATGCTGTTCAAGGACGGCAAGGTTCTGGATCAGGTCGTCGGAGCGGTCCCCAAAAATCAGCTCGAAGGCCTGATCAAAAAGGCTCTCTGAGAACATAGCTCGATGCAGGAAGAAACGATGACGGACCCGCCTCCAAAGGCGGGTCCGTTTTTTTATGGGGGCGGGGGGATCGGTGCCAGGATACTCCGGATCGCCTCCCGCTCGTCGCTCGAGATCGGGGCGGCCTCGATGGTTCGGCGAAGCTCGGCGCTGCGCCGTTCGATGCGCAGCATGTCCTTCAAGGCCTTGGTGACGGTGGCCGGCGGCATGGAGGGAATCCGCTCGGCCTGGGCCTTTTGGAAGTCGCCGGCCAGCTTGTCAGCCTCCGCCTTCAGGGCGCGGGCTTTCTCTTCGCGCTGTGCGCGAGCCAGGGCCTGCTCCTGGAGCAAGCGGCCGGTTTCGTCGGAGGACGTCTCGGAGGGACCTGGCACGATGATCAGGCCTCCGCCGCTGCTCTTCGGCAGGCCTTTTTCGATGGGCCGGCAGTCGGGAGGGAAGTGGTCGGGGTTATCGGCGAACATCCAGTTGCCGGCGGCATTTCGGCAACGGTAGATTTCCGCCGCAGACCCCGGCGACGGAAGGCCCGCCAACAGAATCAGAAAGAGGATGCCGATCATCTCGCCATTTTCCCTTCGGAACGGAATTGTCGTCGTTGCAGAAAAACCATACCAGGGGGAGGGGAAAGCTCAAGGGCGCGCCTGGCGCAGTAGACGGAAGATCTCCCGAAAGGCGCGGCGATCGCCGCCGGTCTGGACCGCCCGAGCCAGCCGGGTAAGGCGCTCCGGGTCGAGACTGGGGCAGGTCTTTTTCACCTCCGTCAGCGCCTCGGCAAAGGTGTCGGCGCTACAGAGCCGCTCACGGAGTTTCTCCAGACCGTGAAATTCCCGCTTTTCCTCCAGACTCTGCTCATCGACTCCCGCGAGAAAGGCGCGGATGCGGGCCACTTCCTCTTCCTGACGCCGCAAGAGCCCTGCCAGGTATTTGATCTGGCGTCGATGAGCGCTGCGCCCTCCCGTGCGGCGGGCGTTTCGCAACTCTTCGGCGATCTCCTCCGAGGCGGGAAGTCGTTTCAATTCCGCCTCGGGCAGGGCGACCAGCTGCTGGGCCAAATCCTCGACATCCCGGGCGGCGCGTTTTTGGGCCGAGCGGCTCGGTCCGATCTGCTCGTTATTTACTTTTTCGGCCATCAGAAGGTCTTTCGGCTGTCGAGCAACAGGGTGACGGGGCCCGAATTGACCAGACTCACCTCCATTGCCGCCTGAAAAGTGCCGGTCGCCACCGCCAGTCCGCGGCGACGGAGCAGGTCGGCGAACATCTCGTAGAGGGCGTTGGCGGTCTCCGGCGGTGCCGCTCGGGAAAATCCGGGTCGGCGCCCCTTGCGGCAATCGCCAAGGAGGGTGAACTGGGAGACGACCAGCACCGAGCCTCCGGTTTCCTCCACGGAGAGGTTCATCTTGCCGTCCGGATCTTCGAAAATGCGCAGCTGCGCGGTCTTCTCCGCCAGATAACGCGCATCCTTCGCGGTGTCCTCGGCCTCGACGCCGAGCAGCACCAGCAGGCCGGGGCCGATCTCTCCCACCGTTTGGCCAGAGACGGTCACGCCGGCGGCGGAAACCCGCTGCAGAATGGCCCGCATCTCAGCCGTCCGTGTCGCCGGCGGCGGTCAAGTCGGCCGGCAGGGAGCCCTTCGCCAATGCCCGCAGAGTCGCCAGATTCTGGCGGTCGAGGCTGCCGTCGTCGTCCTTGGGCGTCTCCAGGATTTTCGGGACCTCTTGGAACCGGCCATCCTGCATCAGGGCGGCGAACCCCTCCCGGCCGATGGTCCCCCGGCCGATATGCTCGTGGCGATCGACGTGCGACCCCAGCCCCTTTTTGCAGTCGTTGACGTGAAAAGCGGCGATCCGCTCGAGGCCGATCAGCTGGTCGAAGCGCGTCATCGTGCCGGCGTAGCCCTCGGCGGTCGACAGGTCGTAGCCTGCGGCGAAAGCGTGACAGGTATCGAAACAGATGCCGAATTTTCCGTCGGGGACCCGGTCCAATATTTCCGCCAGGTGTTCAAAGGCGCCGCCGAGGACGGTTCCCTGGCCGGCGGTGTTTTCCAGCAAAACGGTGACCGTTTCAGGGGCCTCGGTGAAGATCCGCCGGAAGGCCTCGGTCAGGCGGTCGATTCCCGCGTCTTCTCCGGAGCCCACATGAGCGCCGGGATGCATGACCAGCGACGGGATGCCGAGCTGTTCGCAGCGCGCCATCTCATCGAGAAAGGCGGCAATCGACTTCTCCTGAAGGGCCCTGTCGGGAGAGGCCAGGTTGATCAAGTAGCTGTCGTGGGCGACCACCGGGCCGATGGGGCTCGCCTCCCAGGCCGCCCGGAAGGTCCGGGCCGCCGCCTCCGCAAGGGGTTTGGCCTGCCAGCGGCTGGCGTTTTTGGTGAAAACCTGCATGGCGGTGCAGCCGACCTCTTCTCCCCGGGAGAAGGCCTTCTCCATCCCGCCGGAGATGGACATATGGGCGCCGATCAATAACATTTTTCCTCTGTTCCGTTCTGGATGAAATTGTTTCAAGAGGGCTGGCGGCTCGGCTAGGCGCTCCACAAACCCAGAACCTGCGGCACTTGCGCCGCCGATGCGACGCAGCAATCGATGAAGGGCAGGTTTTCCGCCTCTCCCACGAGGATGGTCCCCATGCCGAGCTCTTTGGCGGTCTTCAGATTGGCCGCCGAGTCCTCGACCATCAGGCAGCGCCCGGGCGGCACCCCGAGATGGTCCAGCACCTTGAGGTAGGGCTCGGGGTATGGCTTGGGACGGTAGGAGGCGACGCTGATGTCGAAGATTTCCTCGAACAGGTCCGCCACCGCCAGGGTCCCCAGCACCCTTTGGGCGTGGCTTCGCGAGCCGTTGGTGAAAACGGCCCGGCGCAGAGGCAACCCTTCGAGCGCTCGACGCAGTTCGCCGTCTGGCTCGAGGCAGCCCGCCACATCAATGTCATGGACATAATCGAGGTAGGCCTCGGCGTCGACTCCGTAGTGGCGAATCAGCCCCTGGAGGGTCACGCCGTACTCGGCCCAATAGTAGCGGCGCAGCCCGTCCACCTCCGTCGCCGGGATCCCCACCACCTCATTCATGAAGCGGTTGATCCGCCTGTCGATGAGGGAGAAGACGTTGCGCTCCGGGGGGTAGAGGGTATTGTCGAGATCGAAGAGGATGGCATCCATGAGTGTGAAAACCTGAAAATCCAAGGTAGTCAATCTATCTGTCGTTTACTGGGGGTGATATTCGCCTTCGAAGACCTGGACGGCGGGGCCGGTCATGTACACATAGCCGTCCTCGGCCCATTCCATTTCCAGGTCTCCCCCGCGCAGGTGGATCCTCAGGCGCCGCTCGGTGTGCTGGTTGAGGACGCTGGCCACGGTCACCGCCGCGGCGCCGGTGCCGCAGGCGAGGGTTTCTCCGGCGCCCCGTTCCCAGGTGCGTTGTTTTACCTCGGCAGCGGAGAGCAACTCGACGAACTCCACGTTGGTGCGGTTGACAAAGAGCGGATGGTTTTCGAGGGCCTGCCCGTACTTGGCCACGGAAAACTGCTCGACATCATCGACGAAAATGACGCAGTGCGGGTTGCCCATCGAAACGCAGGTGATGTGAAAAGTGCGGTCGAGAACCTTGAGGGCGATGCCGATCGCCTGCTCGTCGGGCGCTCCGGTGACCGCGATTTCCTTTCGGGTGAGTCCGGGAATGCCCATGTTCACCCGCACCCGGTCCACCCGGTCGTGCTCGTTGGTGAAAAGCCGGAGCCGCCGGATGCCGGCTCCGGTCTCCACCGTGATCTCCTTATCGTTCACCAGACCGTGATCGAAGGCGTACTTTGCGACGCAGCGCAGGCCGTTGCCGCACATCTCCGCCTCGCTGCCGTCGGCATTAAACATGCGCATGCGCACGTCGGCCGCGGTGGAGGGGAGGATCAGGATCAGTCCGTCCGAGCCGATCCCGAAGTTCCGGTTGCTGAGGGTCTTGGCGAGGGAGGCCGGGTCTGCGACCGTTTCCTCGAAACCGTTGAGGTAGACGTAATCGTTTCCGGCACCGTGCATTTTCGCGAATTTCATGAGGGCCCCTCCGGGAAAGCCGTGGCGCGCGAAGCGCAGGTCATGGTCCCCCCTTGGGACTCGGGGGAAACCAGACATTCATTATATTCTCTGCGGGCGTTAGACACAAGGCCGATGCGGGCCGAGGGAATATTCCCTTCGAAGACGACGCCTGCCGGTATTTCAGCCCAAAAATCGAAATGGCTCACGCAACGGCGTGACGAGTTGTGTTTATTTCTGACCCCGCACTCCTCAGGGATTTATTGCGGCGTCGGACCCAGAGTCACCTGGACGAAATCCTTCGGCCGAATCCACTTGTCGAAGGCGTTTTGCACCTCACCGGCCGTGATTTTTCGATAGGTCATGGCCGCCCGGATCGGTTCGTCGAGGGGGAGGTCTTTCTCGAAAAGGTCCAGGTATTCGCTGGCAATGCCGTCATAGCTCGACCGCGACAGGGGAATCTGGCGGAGTAGGAGCGTTTTGGCCTGGTGCAGTTCCTCGGCAGTCACCGGCGTGGTCTGCATCTGGCGCAGGTCCCGCTCGACCATGGTGCGGGCCTTGGATACGTTCCGGGGGTCGCAGGCATAGTAAACGATGAAATTCGATCGGGTCTTGCCGGCGCTGAGAAGCGCCTCCACGGTGTAGACCAGCCCGGCCTGCTGCCGCAGATCGTGATACAGGCGGGTGGCGTAAAAGGCGCCGGAGAGCACGTGTCGGCCCAGTTGCAGAGAATAGTAGGCGGGGCTGGAGCGGGTGATGCCCAGCGTCTGTCCCAGGGTCACCGCGTCCTGCACCCGGCTGGCATCGGGAACGGCGTGATCGGAGGGCGGATTCAAGGGGACCGGCGGCAGGTCGGTCTCCGGTCGGGGGCCGGAGGCTTGCCATGCGCCGAAATATTTTTCTACCAGGGCCTTGGCGCGGGCCGGCGTAATGTTGCCGACGATCACGATGGTGGTCAGATCCGGTCTGAAGACCTTCCGGTAATACGCCCGCACGTCCTCCAGGCTCAGGGCGGAGATCGTCTTCGGCGTGGCCTGGCGCAGAGAGGGGTCGTTTTTCGGGAACAGGCCCTTGCGCATGGCCCGGTGGGCCAGATAGGAGGGGCTCTGCAGGCGGCCGGCCTGGGCGCCGGCGGTTTGCTGGCGGACCACCTGGAAAGCTTTCTTCGGCAGGGCTGGGTGCAGCAGGTTGTCGGCGAGAAGCTTCATGCCCTGGTCGATATGGCTTGAGAGAACCCGCAGGGAAAAGCTGGTCCCCGCCGATTCCTCGGCGGCGATATCGTCGAGGGCCTTCTGAAACGCCAGCCGGTTCAGGCTCGTCGTGCCGTAGGAGAAGAGATCGCCGAGGATCTGGTCGACGCCCTCCTTGCCGGGAGGCGTTTCGAGATCCGGATTGTTCTTGACCATGCCGTAGACGCTGACCGCCGGACCGATGTTCTGGGGCAAGATGATCAACCGCAGCCCGTTGGGAAAGGCGGCCACGGCGGGGTTCAGGCTGGTGGGCGGGGGGCCCAGCGAGACCACGGCTTCCCGGGCCCAGGGGGGCACGGGAACCCGTTTGGCCTGGGAGGGAGCGAAAGACTCCTTGCCGCCGAAACTTTTGGTCGGGACCGGTTTTCCCGACGAGCGCGGCGTCAGCACGGCGGTAATCGTCCGGTCGTTGTCAAGGTATTTTCGGGCCACCCGGTTGACGTCGGCCACGGTCACCTGGCGGATCGCCTCGATAGTCTCCGCCGGTGATTTTCGCCCTTCCACCGCGAGGGCCTGGGACCACACGGAGGCGAGACCCGACACGGAGTTCTTTTGAAATTCGGCGTTGGCAATTTCATGGCGCTTGCTGGCCTCGACCAGGTCTGCGGGGATGCCTTTTTTCAGGTACTTGGCGATGATCTCTTTCAAGGTGCCGACGAGGGGCTCGCCGTTGGTCCCCTGGGGAAAGCCGGCGATGGCGTATCCCATGCCGGCCTCGGGCAGGGCATCGGCATTGAACCCGGCAAACAGTGCTTTACCCTGGGGAACGAGGGCGTACAGATCGCCCCGCTGGCTGTCGAGGACATCGGCCAGAACCTGGCCGGCTGCGTAATCGGGGTTGTGGTAGCCGGGCAGGCGATAGGCGACAAAGGAGAGGCCGTAGGGCCGATCCGTCTCCAGGCGGATGGCGGCCGGCTCGAGCGCTTGCAGGTTGACCTTGGGCCGCTCCGGCACCGGACGGGAGGGGATGCCGCCGAAGAGCTTTTTCACTGTAGCCAGGGTCTTTACCGGATCGACATCACCGACGATGACCATGATGGCGTTGTTTGGTGCGTACCAGGTGCGGTAGAACGTCTTCAGCATGGCCCCGGTGGTTTGATTGAAGGACGGTCGGGTGCCCAGGGCGTCGTGCGCGTAAGGCGTGCCGGCGTACATCTTTTTGAGCAGCCGGGAATAAAAAACGTACTGGGGGTTGGAGAAGTCCCGGGCCACTTCCTGCTCAATGGCGCCGCGCTCCTGCTCCCAGAGCTTCTGGCTGTCGTCCACCCCGCGCATCCTCACCGCCGCCACATGCAGGGCGACGTCTAGGTCGTCCCTTGGGACGGTGAAAAAATACTGGGTGACGGTCTGCTGGGTATCGGCGTTGAATTCCCCGCCCATGGCCGCGATGATGGCGGCGAGCTGGTTCGCCGAGAGGCCGGGGCTGCCGCGGAACATCATGTGCTCCTGGGCGTGGGCCATGCCCGGAAATCCTCTGGGGGCCTCATTGGAGCCGACCAGGTAGTTGACCATGGTGGTGACCACCGGGGCTAATTCGTTGCGGACGATGACGACCCGCAGGCCGTTTTGCAGGGTAGCCCGCAGGACGGAAGGTTCGGTGGCGGCGCTGGCGCGGACCGTCGGCAGGGTCGGCAGGAGCAGGGCGAGGAGAAGAAAACAACGGCAAAGGTATGGTTTCATGGCGGTCTCTTTCCAGAGAGGAAAAAACTTTGAAATGATGTTTATCCGGATTGTTTAGCGAAAATCGGCGAATCAAAACCGGCGGGCTTGGCCGCCAAGGCCTCGGCAACTACGGGCTTGGCAGCCAAAGCCTTGGCGACGGCGGGTCGCGTCCCGCAGGACGCCTTCCTTTTTGTCCAGGCGGCAACAAAAAGGAAGCAAAAAGTGCCTCTCCCCTGCGGGGGGCATTTCTGTCGCCTGTGTTTGGATCTTTTGGCGACGATCGTGGGTGTCCCTGGCTCTTACGTGGCGTCGCCGCGGCGTTGCGTGAGGCTGCTTTTTAAAAAAGCTTCCGGCTAGGTGGGTAGGGGTCAATGGCATCCCCATTCCACCAGCAGGCAGCTGCCGTCGCCGATGACGTTGACGCCATGGGCGCGGCAGGTTTCCACCGCCTTCTGGCTTTCGGCGCCGGGCTGCATCCAGATGTTGCGGATGCCCTTGGCGATCGCTTCTTCCACCACCTTTTCGGTGACCGGCGGCGGCGTGATGATCGAGATACTGCCGACTTCGGGCGGCAGCTCGGAGACGCTCTTCACCGCCGCAATCCCTTCCACCTCGCTCTCCCGGGGGTGGACGGGAATCGCCTTTTTGCCGTGCTTAAGATAGCAGCGCAGGACCTTGTTGCCGAATTTGTCGCGGTCGCCGGAGGCGCCGACCACGCCGAAGGCCTCGGCGGCGAGAAATTGTTTCATACGATCATCCATGGGAAATCTCCTTGGTGCGAAGTCATTGGCGTATCACAGTACACCCGAAAAACAGCGAAAAGCAAGAGCGCCTTAACGCGGAGTACGAAGAGAAAAACCCCAAAGATCGCCGAGAAATTCGATTTGGCTCAATCTCTGTGTTCTCGGTTTTCCCTCTGCGATCTCTACCGTTGATGCTTCTGATTTCAAGGTTTGGTCAGCCGTGAAACCTAGGGAACGATGTGCGAGATCAGGTTCAGCAGGGGGCCGGGATAGACGCCCAGCCACAGGACCACCGTCATGCAGAGGGTCAGAACGGCCTGCTCCGAGCCGCTGGCGGCGGAGAGGGCCGTCTCCCCTTTTTCCGACATGAACATGGCAATGACGACCTGCAGATAATAATAAAGAGAGATCAGCGAAGCAAGGATGCCCAGGACCGCCAGCAGGACGTAGCCGCTGCGGATAGCCGCCGAGAAGATGCCGAGCTTGCCCATGAAGCCGGCGGTGGGAGGAATGCCGGCCAGCGACAGCAGAAAAACGGTCATGGCTGCCGCCCGCAAGGGGTGGCGATAGCCGGCGTGGCGAAAATCCTCCAGGGTCTGGGGCTCGCCCCGCCCGTCGGAGAAGGAGGTGATGACGGCGAAGGCTCCCAGGTTCATGGCGGAATAGACGACCAGGTAGAAAACGGTGGCGGTGCGTCCGGCAACGCCTCCGGCCACCAGACCCATCAGGACGTATCCCATGTGAGCCCCGGAGGAGTAGGCGAGCATCCGCTTGACGTTCTGCTGGCGCAGGGCGCAAAAGGTCCCGACCAGCATGGAGAGGGCCGAGAGCACCCACAGCACCGGCACAAGCTCCTGGCGGGCCGCGCCCAGCCCGGTCAGCAGGGTCACCAGCACGGCAAAGACCGCCCCCTTGGAGCCGGTGGACAGCAGCCCCGTCACCGGGGCGGGGGCCCCCTGATAGACATCGGGGGTCCAGAGATGGAAGGGAACCAGCGAGACCTTGAAGCCGATCATGACCAGGATCAGGCTCCAGCCGATGAGGCCGAAGGTGCGCAGCTCCGGGCCGCCACGGGCGAGGCCGGCCATCGCTTCGGGCAGGTGAAAGGTCCCCGAAGAGGTGTAGACCAGGGCGATACCAAAGGCGACGAAGCCGGTGGCGGCTGCCCCCAGAATCAGGTACTTGAGCCCCGCCTCGGCGCCCAGCGAGCCGTGTCGGTCGAAGGCGATCAGCACGTAGAGTGCAAGGGTGAAGGCTTCCAGACTGACGAAAAATCCGACCAGGGAGGTGGCGGAAGAGAGCAGCGCCATTCCCGCGACGGCGAAAAGGACCAGGGAGGTGTATTCTCCCCCGCCGAAGCGGCGCTCGTCGCCGTAGCGGATCGATCCGAGCAGGGTCAGGGCGCCCACCAGGGACCAGAGAACGGTAAAGAAACGGGCATAGGGGCCGGTGCCGAACATGCCGCCGATTTCCGCCACCGGCGGCGT
>Ga0102962_1001303_pt1 | contig 10048 bp, 7 predicted proteins | sample SalPonF2_C_D2_MG_FD_84519 | JGI IMG/M metagenome (GOLD analysis project Ga0102962, IMG submission 84519) | Salt pond soil microbial communities from South San Francisco under conditions of wetland restoration - Salt Pond MetaG SF2_C_D2_MG ... | reverse complement strand
CTCCGCCTTGCCCACGCCGGTTTGATAGGCCAGGAGCAGGATGTCGTTGACGATCGAGTAAATCCGCTCGTCTTCGGCTAACTCGCGCAGATCCGTCAGTGTGTCCAACGTGCCGAGCCGGCGCTCGCCCTGCTCGATGAGTGCCTGGAGTTGTTCCTTGCTGAGAGATTCTAGGCTGATCGGGGTATTCATAGACTCGCTAACGCTGTTATTGGGAAATGATGCGGTATCCGGCTGGCCGCTCATCGCTTTGCGGCTATTGCGCTACCCGGTGCCGGCACGGACAAACTCCTATCCCGGCTCATTACGCCAATTGGGGATGTCAGGTCGCAGTTTCAACCCTTCTATGACGCCCATCGCCTTCGCGACAGCATTGGGGCCCTTGGGGATTGATCCGAATTCCGATGCGGAAATCGTTACCGAGGGACCCCCCGAGAAAACGTGGTCTCAAGCAGGTCAACGACACCTCGTGTCCATCGATGCGGCCATTTAACCTACGCCCGGAAGCAAAAGCGCGAGTCGAACCCGGAGCGCGCACGCCTGTCTCGTATACACAGAATGCTCTACGTTCCCGCCCCGGCCCATGGCCCTTCACGACCCTGAGCAGCCGGTCGAGCCCGCAGAGTTTTAACGGCAGGTGTACGCCACAAAGCCGTCGCCCGATAGAACCGTTTATGATCAGGGGCAGATCAAGGAATATGAGGTTATGGACCCCAGATTCACCGCAGCCTTGGAACTTTGCCGGAGTCTTGGTACCGGCGCGGGTTTCAAAGCGTGACACTTGGCACGAGGAGCCGTGAAAGTTGTGTCACCACTATGAGCCAGCGACACTGCACTCGCGCCCGAGGGGGCCAGTCAGTCATGCACGAGCAGAAATATGTTGCATTGCAGCATTCCCTGCATTACACTTTAGTAACAGTGTAGTATTGCACCCCTAGGCTGAACTAACCCCTTGGACGGGGAGGATGTCAATATATGAGCAACGAGGCGCTTGAGACGTTGACCGAGCAGACGCAGCAGTTCTTTGGCCCGTTCGCGGAAGCCAACCGTGTGGTCATGAACAAATTCCAGAAGCTGGTCGAGCTGCAGAGCGAGGCCGCGCCGGCCTACATCGAACTCCACCTGGAGCAGCTGCGCAACGTCGGCAGCGTCAAGGATGCCGATAGCTTAAAGGGCTTCTGGAACGGTCAGTTGGCCGCCTCCGAGAAGCTGCGTGAGAAGATGCTGGCCGACTCCAGGGCGATCTCCGAGCTGGGCGTGTCGCTGCTGACGGAGCTGAGCCATCTGGCCGAGAAGAACGCCAACGGCTTTGCCGAGAAGGCAAGCAAGGCGTCTCAGTCGACCAGGACGAGTCAGGCCCGCAAGCGCACCGCCACCGAATAAGTCTCGAACGCAGTCGATCGGTAAACGGCCCCGTTGGCTTACAAGGCTGGCGGGGCTTTGCTGTCTAGGGGCGGAGCTTAGTGATAGCCGTGTTCTGTGCGATCAGAGCTGGATCCCGCCTCATCGTGGCGAGCGTTCGCCCCTAGTCGGGTACGCGGCGCGAGCAACGCCACATCGGGACTGGCCGGATCTCGGGCCATCGCCCGATGGTGGTACATGGCTAAATCGGCAGCCTCCAGTACATCGGTCAGCGTGCCGCCATCAGCCGGGAACGAGGCAACGCCGATGCTGACGGACAGCGACACGGTGTGGGAGCCCGCCTCGACTCGGATGCCAGCCAGCTCACGGCGCAGTCGCTGGGCGAAATGGATGGCTCGGGATTTATCGGTATTGGCCAGCAAGGCGACAAATTCGTCGCCCCCGTAGCGCCCCGCCGTATCGGCCTTGCGAAGCTGGCCGGACAGCGAGGTGCCCAGACTGCGCAATAGGCGATCGCCGGCGGCATGCCCGTAGCTATCATTGACCGCCTTGAGGCCGTCCACATCGATCATTAACACGCTCAACGCCTCGTTGGCGCGCAGTGCCCGGGCGTACTCGTGCTGAGCGACGATCAAGAATAGCCGTCGGTTGAACAGCCCGGTCAGCGGGTCGGCTTCCGCGTGTTTCTGCACCTGGCGCTGGGCTGCATACAGGGTCCCGGCGAGGAGGCTGGCCAGGAACCCGACCAACAATAATGGCGTCAGCACCGTGACAAGTTCGACGCTCGCGTTGGCATCCCAGCCGAGTGTGACATGGCGGGCGAATCGCACGTAGAGCAGGCACGCCCCGATCGCCAACACTTCGAGCGTGGTGATCCGATTGCCCAACGTAACGGCACTGATAACGACCACGATAATGTAGAGGCTTGCCATGGGACTGGTCACGCCTCCGGTCAAGTAGACCAGCCAGGTAATAAAGCCGGTCATCAGCCACGTTTCCACGGCGAGCTTCCACGGCCGTGGGACGCGAAAGAAGTTGGCATAGTGGAACCCGCTGAACAACAGCCAGAAAACGCCGATGATCACGAGCACCGGACGCTGCAGGGCTTGTCGTTGGACGATCAATACATACAACGCCGCGACCAGCAGGACCACCCACTCCATCTCAGTCACGGTCCGGGTGTAGCCCTTCAGCAGCTGAACTCGGAAGTCACCGCCTAGCGACGGCTCCGACTCCGCTTGTGCCGGCTTGCGCCCCTCGTAGTTTCTAGGTCGCACCGTTAATGGCTGCTCCCTGATCGTATGAACCCGCTGCGCCCATGCACAATATCGCATGGGTTGATGGTTGTGGCTGACAGCCTCACATCGCCACATTACCGCTTAATGCGACTCAATATGTCCTGTTCCACCGCCGGACCGGGCGCGGAGAGCGTATGCTCAATGCGCTCCGCAATTTGTTCGTACCAGAGCGCATGGGCTGACGAGTTGAGACCGAATCGACGTACCGAGGCGCGGTGCCTCTTCTGCTTCGACTCCATCTCCTTCATCTCGTCACCTACCCCATAAGAGTGTGGACTCCCATCACTTGTTCGAGCCGCCACCCAGGACATAAGAGCCCGCGCCGGCATGGGTTCGGCAATGGAAAATCCCTGTCCGAAATCCGCACCTATCGCGGCCGCTGCCTCGGCCAACACCGGGTTTTCGAGCCCTTCCACGCACACACGCAAACCGAGCACGTGGGCCAGGTGAGTCAGCGCCGCAATGAAAGCCAGGACTTTACGGATGGTGCCCCTATCCGGACACTGCGTTTGCAGACGCACAAGCGCTTGATCGATCTTCACCTCTTCAAAGGGCAGGCGGTGCAGGCGCAGCAGCGAACTATAGCCGGCGCCAAGATCGTCCTGGGCAAAGCGCACACCCAAGGCAAGCCACGGTTCGAACAATGAACCAAGCCGCTCAGGATCGGCGAGATCCAACGTCTCCGTTTCCAGCATTTCCAGGTAAAGCTGGCAATTGTCCGGCAATGGCCTTGCGGCCAATGCAGCGGCAGTCGCCTCGAGGTAGCGAGCGTCGTGCAGGCCCTGCGGCGGGAAATTGACCCCCAAGCTGATTGCCGGTCCCTCGCTGGCCCAACGTTGGACATCGTTCAAGCCCTGGCTCAGCCCCTGACGGTATAAGACAAACAGATCCTCGTCATCGAACAACGGCAGGAACCTTTCCGGCAGCAGCAGTTCATCCCCGTCGCGCAAGCGCGCCAGGGCCTCGGCTTTGATAAGCCGGCCGCTCTGCAGATCAATGACCGGTTGATAGTGCATAACCACGTCGCCACTGCGCAGCGCCGCGCGACAATTGTGACGCTCGACCGCGGTGAACGGGCCGGGATCTGGTAACCGTTGCCACCCTGGCGCAACCCATTCTGCAACGAGTGCCATGAATGCGGGATTGACCGCCCTGTGGAGACTGCTCGCACGCCGGGCAAACAACCAAAGATGACCCTGTGAGCCCGCCTGAGGCCAGGAGATTCGGCTCACCGAGCGCAATCCCAACGCGGCTAGCTCCTGGCGTACCTCCATCGCGAGCGACGCGCAGGCCGCTATCCTGACGTGGCGCGCACCCAAGCGTTCGCCGTCTCCCCCGCGATCCGGTACCCCGCTTAGGCAGTGGCAGAGTGCGGCTAGCATGTTACCGTTTAGAAGCTCTGCCAGTCGGCTCGCCTCAGCACCCTGCGCCATTCTTAACACGGTCACCAGTGGTACACCATCGGCGCCCGGGCGGCTAGCGCAAACGGCCCCCACCCCCGGTAACTCCGTCAGGGCGTCAACGAGCAACTCACTTAAATGCAATGTATCCCGTGCAGATCCCAGCCCGGCGACCAGCCGCCTGACAAGGGCAGATCGCCTTCCTCCCGATAACACATCAGCAATCCGGATGCCTATCCTGGCCACGACCCTGTCGTATGCAGCGGGCGCCCAGGCGGCCATTCCGGGGAGATTGGACAAGGCAGGCAAGTGCGCAGCGTGGGCCCACACTGCCGACCAGCGCCCCCGCATCCGCCGATTCGTCACACGGCTTTTCATCCCCCGTCCCCTTCTATGCGGCGCTAACGCTCTTACTCCAGATGCTGGCGTACGGAGACGTCGCACGTCCCTTGGCCGCGACTAAGCGTGTGACACGGACTCAAAATAAAGCATGCCCGGGCCTACCCACATGCGTGACCCGCTCGCTGTGGACACCCATAGGCTTTGCGACCCACAGCATCCCCCACCTCGCTTGAGCACCGCGCCTGCCTGCCGCTCTGCTTCGACAGGCTTCACTGACCTCGCCGGTCATCGAATCCGGGTCAATTCTCTGGCAGAAACACACTCACTCGGATAATTTCCCGAATAGATAGGTACCTATAACATAGTTCTAACCCGGACTTTGCATAAATCCGAGCAGCAGCGGTAGAAGATTTGACTGGCCGGCCCAGCGGCTGCCTTTTCTCCCATTATACCGGTGAGATTCGATAAATGGACCAAGGCAGAGCGCTTAAACGCGCGCATGACAGTCGGTTCAGGGGCACGATTCCGACCTCTGGACGCAAGGAAGCTAACCCGATCCGCTCTGGATCGAGTCAAGAAAGGTTAAATGACGGGGGCGCTGGCCCGATTCAGGCCGGCTGTCGCTGCGGCGGCGGTAAATTGACGCGATACAAAATCTCGGTCACCCGGGTCAGCAATCCGGCCACCGGGCAACCGGTGGGCAGGTGCAGCTTGATCCGGTCTTTACAGCGCACCACCCGCACCGCGATTTTGAATAGTTTCACGATCACCGTACTCGGCTGCGCTTGGGCGAGCTCGGTATGCGCCAGCACCTCGGTCCGCAGGCTGTGGTGGAGCACGTAGGCGGCCGCGGCATAGAACAGACGCAGGTGATTGGCGAGAAACCCCGAGTCCGATGTGCGGTCGGCGGACAGATCGTTCTTCAGCGCCTTGATGTAATTCTCGTCCTCGCCCCGCGCGGTATAAAGCGTGGCGTAGAGCATTTCGGGATCGGGATCGGTCAACGAGGTCACGACATAGCGCGGATTGGCGCCCAGCGCCATGACCTCGGCCTTGAGGATGACGCGCGGGGTGATCGGCCATGAGCCAGCGGCATAGGTCAGCTCTTCATACGTGCGCGTGGCTTGCGGCGGTCTTGCCCCCAACCGGGCGGCCTCACGGCAGCGCTCGGCGTGTTGGCGCTGTGTGTTCTCCAGAATCGGGGCCGCCAAGCGGTTGAGCCTGGCGTTGCCACCCAGACCGAACAGGAAATCGGTCAACGGATCGTCGACGGTCAGCGCCATGAGCTCCGGATTGGCGAAATGGCTGTCGCCGCGCAACAGGATATGCGTGTCAGGCCACGCCTGGCGCAGGCGCGCCAGCACCCGCTTGATGATCATGGCGTTCTCGGCCCCGCTCGGGCGCTTGCCCGGGCGCAGGGCCGCGGTGATGAATCGACCGGACAACCCCTCGAACAACAGCAACGGCAGATAGCAGTAACCACCGTAGTGGTGGTTGTAGAAACAAAACGCCTGCTGGCCATGGGTGGCATCGTCGGTGTGATCCATATCCACCACGATGGCGTCCGGCGGCTCGGCATAGCCGGCGATGAACTGATCCACAAAGCCCGCGGCCATACGGTAAATGTCCTTGGCCGAGACCGCATTCTCCAGCCGGGAGAAGGTCGCGCCGCTGGCCAGCGCGCTGTCCTCGTCCAACGGCTGACGCCCCAGACCCATCTGGAACATCGGGTCAAAGCGCAAGGTGTTGGCGTCGTTGCCGTCCTCATAGGCGCTGGCCACCTGATAGATGCGCTGAGCCAGCAGATCCGCGACCGGATGGGTGACATAGGCGGGATGGCGCTGATCGGCAATGGCGGCGGCCAGGCGCTCGGTCAGCCCGATCTGCTCATCGACCGAGCGCAGCAGCAGGGGCCCCAGGTCCGAGGACAGGGCCCCGCCGTCGAAATCACCGCGGACGGTTTGGCCTGCAACCGGTTTAAATCGTATGGGTGGAATATTAAAATCTGCCATGGGTGATCCTTGTGCTGCTTTTGTTCGAAGCGATTTTTACTTAATCCCCATTTTATCAATGGGTTGCACGAGGATCACCCCTTTTTGTGCAAAATCCGGGCTAATAAAACGCAACAAATGATCCATGCCACCATTCGAGCCCATTACAAAAATGGGAGCTGGCGGTATCCACAATCACCATGCTCGTTGCTCAACACACGACCATACGCCGATGGGTACAACTCGCCCGTTGGTGGCGTTCAAAGGCAACAAGCGATCATTGTTGGCGGATTCGAGCATCCGTGCGGGCAAAGGCGAACTCGCTGAGTGAACGGCGCGGGCTCGTGTAGCATGTAAACGCCGCTAAGCGCCGCCGCGGACTACTCCACCTGAGCCACGCTGCTCACGCCCTGATACGCGTAGCGGCAGTAATTTTCCATGCTGCGCGCATCGGCGAACACCAAGACATGGAAGTGGCGCATCAAAAGCCCCGCGACTTCCTGGAAGACCGAGGTGCAGGTAGGCGGCGCTTATCCACATGAGCGAAGGCAGCATCCGCTGTTGTCTCGCACCGGATCAAACACCACGTATACATGCAGTGGCATGGATTCTGCCGAGGCTGCGCGGGGCTGTGTGGCGAGGCGTCCGTACCGCTGCCTGCCAAGCTTGCGCCTGTCAGGCTTGCCTCAGTGCTTGTCCATCACCTCGGAGTAAGTCGCCTTGTCGATCGAATAGCATGGGCAGGCGGCCGCCTCCAGGCCGCTGTGGTCCAGCACGGTGACGTCGCCGCGACGATAGCGGATCAGTTGGCGCTGCTGCAGCGCGTTCGCCGCGCGGGTCACGCCCGTGCGCTGCGCGCCGAGCATGTAGGCGAGGAACTCGTGAGTGACATGGAAGGTGTTTGCATGCGAGCGGTCGCGCGACATCAGAAGCCAACGCGCCAGGCGCGCCTCGACCAAGTGGAAGTGGGTGCAGGCTGCGGTTCGGGCCGTCTGCTCCATCATCACATAGAGATAGCGCTTCAGCACGTGCTCGAATGCGGCGTTCGTTCGCAGCTGCCGACGAAACGATGCCGCCTCCATGCACAATGCCTCACCCGCCCCCTGCACCAACGCATGCAAGGGTGCCACCGCCACGCCGAGCAGCAGCGAGATCCCCAGCATGCCTTCAACGCCGACCAGGCCCACCTCCAGGTGCGATCCGCCATCCACCACCGCCGTCTGTGAGATAAAACCGTGCGTGGGGAAGTAAACGCGGCGGATGCGCTCGCCCGGTTCGGCGAGCGGAGCGGCCAGCTCCAGCGTGACACACTGGCAGCTCGCCACAAAGCGCTCCCGCCGTTTCGCGGGCAGGGCCGCCACCAGGCGGTTGGTCATTGCAGCGGGTCGGCAGGTGACCACAGGAGGTCCTCGCGTAGGCGAGCCGCCCTCGGCGGCTCTGTGAGCGATGGCGCAATGCCATGCGGACTCTCCGCCTTAGGGGCATTGCCGTGAGATGACAGCCCAGTATGTGCCCGGTTGCACGCCGTTGTCAGAGCGCCAGCGCACACAACCGTGTATTTGGTGCCAAGCGTGTCGTGCGTCCAGACGCCTTGCGCTGCCGGTCGCCCGCTACGGCCGCCTTAGCCCTGGAATCAAACGGTCATACTCCTTTTTGACCACGCCATAGCACTCGCACACGCGCGCCTCCAGACTCGCCCGGTCGAGCAGGGCGATATGGCCGCGGTGGTAGTCGATCAGCCCGGCACGCTGCAGGTTGCCCGCGGCCTGGGTCACGCTTTCGCGACGCACGCCGAGCATGTTGGCGATCAGCTCCTGCGTCATGATCAGCGGCTGGTCGGCCAGACGGTCAAAGCTCAGCAGCAGCCAACGGCACAGTTGCTGGTCCAGCGTGTGGTGGCGGTTGCACACCGCCGTCTGCGACATTTGCGTCAACAGCGCCTGCGTATAACGCAGCAGCAGGCGTTGCATCGGCCCGGCGCGGTAGAACTCATCCTTCAAGCGCTGCCCCGGCAGCCGCCAGGCCCACCCCGCGCTTTGCACCACCGCGCGGCTGGGCGTGGTCTCGCCGCCCATGAACAGCGACACACCCACGATGCCCTCATTGCCCACCACCGCGACCTCCGCCGCGTCGCCGTCCTCCATCACACAGAGCAAGGACACAATCGAGGTGGTGGGCAAATAGACGTATTCCATGCGCCTGGCGGGCTCGGCGAGCGCTTGGCCGAGCGTTATCTCAATCAGCTCCAGGTGCGGGCGCAGGCGCTCATACTCCTCAGTCGGCAGCGCCGCCAGAAGCTGGCTCTGCTGGTGCTCGTGAGAACTGCTCATGGCTTACTCCCTCCGGGCCAATTCCCTCCGCAGGCCCGGATCCTGGCGGGCAGCGCGCGCCGGCACGCTGCCAAATCAAATGGTATGCATTCATTATAGGCAACCTGCTTGTCAGTTATGTGCGCGAACGCACAGAACCCTGCCCTGCGTCCGGTTAGCTTTACAAGTCCGCGCCCTCATTGTTGATGGGGGCATCGCTCACGCTGCCATCCGTGCCTGCGCGCGGCCCACACCGCCGGTCATCGGTCGTGCGGACGCTACCACGGGCGCACGCCGGCACGACGGGTGAGCCACACACGGAGGGACCGGCGTCATGGCGTTAGCTGATCTCCCGACCCACAGCAGCCACAACGCGGCGAGGGGCAATGCGCGTCTCTCGCCTCAACACGGTCGCTGCCACACCTGTGCCTTCAAGCCCGGCTGCCTGCCGGCGGACCTGGAAGGCGAGGCACTGACCAGTTTCGAGCACATGGTCATGCGCCGGCCCCCGCTGCTTAAGGCTGGCCAGTCGCTGGTACGCCACGGCGAGCGGATGCACGATTTCTACGCCGTGCGCGTGGGCTCGCTGAAAGCCGTGGACAACTCCATCGATGGCAATTGCCGCGTGATGGGCTTTCACTTCCCCGGCGCGATCATCGGCTTGGCGCAACTCGAGTACATGCCCTGGACACAGACGTTTGTCGCGCTGGAGGACACGGCGCTGTGCCGCATCCCGCTCACCGCGCTCAGCGTCCGCGTGCACTCCCAGCTCATCAGGCTGATCAGTCGGTCGCTGCAACGCGAGTACGCGCACCACCGCTTGCTCGCCACCAAGAGCTGCGCCGGCAAGATCGCCACCTTCCTGCTGGATATCAGCGCAGACCGCGAGCAACGCCTCCTCGCAGCCGCACGCTTCACCTTGCCCATGACCAACATCGATATCGCGAGCTACCTGGGCATGCGCCATGAATCGTTCTCACGCGCGTTCATTGCCCTGCAACATCGCGGGCTGGTGGTGCATCAGGGCAAGCACGTGCACCTGATCGACATGCCCGCTTTACGCGAACTGCAGGACTCCGAATCTCGGCGGGCGTCTGTCTGACTCGCTTACCAAGCACCGCCGAGACGACGGCGCCACATAGGGATGACGGAGGCCACAAGGAATGACGGATACAAGGCGGGGACAGCACGCTGCATTACGGATTTCCGATTCGCCCCCCACGCCGGGCCAGACCGAGGCGGCACTCGCCGTGACCCGGCAGTGTGCGCTCATTGGATTTCGCCTGGACGGTATCGTCACCAGCTGGAACGAGGGCGCACAAGCGCTGTACGGCTATAGCGCGGCG
>Ga0102962_1001302_pt1 | contig 10049 bp, 6 predicted proteins | sample SalPonF2_C_D2_MG_FD_84519 | JGI IMG/M metagenome (GOLD analysis project Ga0102962, IMG submission 84519) | Salt pond soil microbial communities from South San Francisco under conditions of wetland restoration - Salt Pond MetaG SF2_C_D2_MG ... | reverse complement strand
TTGAAAACGGTCTTCCTGAGCCGGTACCCGGTATCGGATATGGGGGGGAAACTTCATCTGAACATCAAAAACGCGTGGCTCTCCGATGTGCAGGAAGATCCCGGCATAGCCATGGGTTATGGTACGGTGATGCACGAGATTTTGTCGGGAATTCACTCGGCAGCCGATATGGATATTTCCGTCATGAGGGCTTTCAATGCCGGCAAGATTAACGTGCAGCAGAAAATGGAGATCATGCAATTGCTCGAAGATCGATTGCACGGAGAAGAGGTCTCCCGCTGGTTCAGACCGGGGGTAAAAGTCCGTACCGAGCAGGAGCTTGTGAAAGACGGTCGGGGAATACTCAGGCCCGACAGGGTGGTTTATCTTGATAATGGTGTTGAGATAGTGGATTATAAGTTTGGGCTGAAAACGGAAGACTCACACAAGAGGCAGGTACGGGAATATATGGATGCCCTTGCCGAAATCGAGACGTGCAGTATAAAAGGATTTGTTTGGTACGTAACTACAGGAAAGATAGAGGAGATATCATGATAAACAGGCCGTACGCCTGGGATAATAACAGGCGGTTTAATACATATACAGGCTATATCAGGCAACATTTTGGCGGGAGGGTGCAAAAACTCACCATCGATGCCGGTTTCACCTGTCCGAACCGTGACGGTACAAAGGGCAGGGGAGGTTGTACCTACTGCAATAATGACGCGTTTAACCCGTCGTATTGCCTGCCGGAAAAGAGTGTGACACGGCAGATTGAAGAAGGGATGAGCTTTCACCGCGACCGGTACAAGAATGCAAAGGGATTCCTGGCTTATTTCCAGGCATATTCCAATACGTATGCCCCGCTCGATAAGCTGAAAGTCCTCTACGAGGAAGCTTTGTCATATCCGGGGATCCTCGGCGTGGTGATAGGTACACGACCCGATTGCGTAGACGATGATCTGCTCGATTACCTGTCCGGGCTGAATGAAACCCAGTATGTTTCCGTTGAATATGGTATCGAATCGTGTTTTGACGATACCCTGGAACGGATCAACCGGGGTCATGATTTTGAGGCCAGCGTTCGCGCCATTGAGAAGACAGCGGGCAGGGGAATAAGGACAGGCGGTCATGTGATTGCCGGTTTGCCGGGTGAAGGGCACGACCGGATGATGGCATCGGCCGACATACTCTCAGGCTTGCCGCTGCATTCGGTGAAATTTCACCAGCTTCAGATTGTGAAAGGGACCAGGATGGGGGAGGACTATAAACATCACCCCGACGATTACCATGAATTCGGGCTGGACGAATACCTTGAACTGATGGTGGAGGTGATCGAAAATCTTCGTCCCGACCTTGTCGTTGAGCGCATTGCAGGCGAATCGGTACCCCGTTACAATTTGAGACCCGGATGGGGCTTGCGTTACGACCAGGTATTGAACCGTTTTGAGGCTTTGCTCGAGGAGAAGGATACCTGGCAGGGGAAGAAGAGACAGGGCACAGGGTGATCAACAGGGAGCAGAAAGCCCGGCTAATCGCCCGCGAACGGCAGGACTGAAAATAGTGGTGTAGTATAAATAACAGGCAAATGATAAGTATATCTGTATGAATGCATTTCTCGATAAACTGGCAGTTCACCTGCTTGATCGTTACGGCGATACCCTGGGTCAGCAGTGTATCGTCTTTCCCAACCGGAGGTCAGGGGTCTTTTTCAAATATTACCTGAAGAACGCGATGAATGGTTCTGCATGGCTCCCTGAAATTCATACCATCAACAGTTTCATGGAAGCATTGTCGGGGATGACCTATGCTGACCCCGTTGATCTTAACTTCGAATTATACCGGATCTACAGCAGGCTGGTTAATAATCCCGAACCGTACGACGAGTTCTTCTACTGGGGTGAAATGATGATCAGCGATTTCAACGACATTGATAAATACCTGGTTAATGCTGACGACCTTTTTACCAATATATCTGACCTTAAGGAGATAGAAAATGTTTTCGACTACCTGAGCTCCGAACAGAAAGAGCTCATACTTCAGTTCTGGAGCCACTTCAGGGAGAAAGATCTGAGTCCGGAGCAGGCATCGTTTTTAGGAATATGGAAGATACTGCAACCCATGTATACCAATCTCCGTTCGAAACTCCGGGAAACCAATACCGGATATGAAGGTATGATTTACCGTGAAGTGTCCGGACGCATAGCCCTTGAGGATTATCCCGACATCGAAAACGAGAAGGTCATCATTTGCGGATTCAACGCCCTGAGTACAGCAGAGAGGCAATTGTTCAGCTACCTGAGAGATTCCGGCAAAGGCGATTTTTACTGGGATTATGATCAACAATACAGGGAAGGGAATATGGCAGAAGCAGGCCGGTTCATACGTCGCAATCTGGAGGAGTTTCCGGCCGGTCCCGGTTTTCCTGATGATTTCATCAACCTGGGAAAGCCGAAGCGTTTCCGAGTTTTCAACCTGCCTTCAGACGTTCTTCAGACTAAAAAGCTTCACGAGCTTCTTAATGAACGGGCATTTCCGGAAACCGACAGTTTCAACGATACAGCCATTATCCTTGGCGATGAGGATATGCTGCAACCGGTACTGTCATCACTTCCCGAAGAAATTCCCGGACTGAACATTACGATGGGATATCCGCTGAAGAATACGCCGGTGTTCAGCTTCGTCGAAAACCTGCTTCGCCTCCAGAGAAACATGTCAACCGGGCGGGAACGTAAATCGGGCAGTTTTTATTTCCGCGATGTTCTTTCAGTAATTAATCACCAGTACGTAAGGGCTATTGCCGAAAAAGACGCCAGTATACTGGCCGGTGAGATCAATACACGAAATATGATCTATATCTCACCTTCGTTTTTTAACGGTCATGAATTATTCCCGGTTATCTTCCGGAAAATTGATGATGCCCCTTCTATGACGGATTATATTTCGGAAATCCTTGATGTTCTTGTGAAACAATCATTAACAGTGGACGATGAAAAGCATTGGTTTACTCTTGAACGGGAATTTATTTTTCATATTAAAACCAGGTTAAACAAGTTACACGAGATTTTCTCAAATAACCCTGTCGATACCAGCATAGAGACGTTTACCCGCCTGTTCAGGAAAATAATGAACAGTTCGCGTATTCCTTTCGAGGGTGAACCATTGCAGGGCATTCAGCTGATGGGGATTCTGGAAACACGTATCCTTGATTTTAAGAACGTGCTCTTTTTGTCGTTGAATGAAGGTGTGATGCCGGCTTCTTCACAGTCACTTTCCTATATTCCGGCTAATCTTCGCTACGCCTTTGGCATGCCTACCAGGGAAGACAAAGATGCCATTTATGCGTATTATTTTTACAGGCTTATCCAGCGTGCCGAACACATTGATATTATGTATAACAGTAAGACCGAAGGTGTAAATTCGGGTGAGCCTGCACGTTATATATACCAGTTAAAATATCTCTTCGATACCGACATCCGTTTTGAGACCGTCTCATTTAAAATTGGCGAAAAGAAGGCCGAAGCCATTAGTATTGAAAAGACACCTGATGTTTTGGCAAAGCTGGCAGAATATACCAGCCTTGGAAAACGCAAGCTGTCGCCTACCTCCCTTACAACCTGGCTCGACTGCCCCTTGCGGTTTTATTTCACTCATGTTGCCGGTATTCGGGAGGAGGATGAAGTGGCCGAAGATATTGATGCATCGGCCTTTGGAATATTACTCCACCGGACCATGGAACTTTTGTATGGTCCATATACAGGGCATTTGATCAACAGGGATGAATTCGACCTTTTGTCTGACAACGACAACATCAAAAAATGCCTGGACCAGGCGTTCAGGGATGAGTTTTTAAAGATTGACGACACGACAACCGAGGTAGTACCCGAAGGCAGGAACATTATTGTATACGAAGTGATCAGGAAAATGGTGGGCGCCATACTGACGTACGACATGAGCAGGCTGCCATTCAGTATTGTGGCTCTTGAAGAAAGGGTCAATTACCTGTACAAGCCGGATGGTTCATCGCAAAGTATCAGGATAGGCGGCATTATTGACCGTATGACCGGGAAGGAGGGCACGATTCATATTGTGGATTATAAAACCGGTCGTGTCGATAAGCAAATTTCGTCGGTGGATCAGCTTTTTGACCGCGACAACTGGCCGTCGGGCAAAACGTTTAAGGCCGTGCTGCAGACCTTCATTTATGCCTGGGTCTATGCAAAACAGACCGGCGAGAAAGCCGTCAGGCCGGAAATATACGTTGCCGGGGACATTTTCAGAGATGATTATTCACCAGATATTTATGTGAAAACTGACAAAAACAAAGGAAGGCCGGTGGAAGATTTCAGGGAACTGGCCGGGGATTTTGAGTCGCATTTTGACGTTTTGCTGAATAAAATTTTTGATCCCGATCTGCCTTTCAGCCAGACAGACGACGAAAAGCGGTGTGGCTATTGTCCTTATTCGGGAATTTGTCACCGAAACGGAAAATCCTGGTAAGAAGGTATTATCGCAGACTCTCCCTTGAAGGTTACCATGAAATAAGACCTGAGAAAGAGGTTGGTGAACCCTGCGAATTCCGATATCCACCGTATCGCACCCGAAGGGTAGTCGGCGCCATTGCCAATGGTGAGGTAGCAGGCTAACGCCATTAAGATTGCTGTCAAAACTATGAAATCGGATTGGTTGACATATACCTCCCGGCGGTTTTCCGATTGATTTGCGTGTATAATTATTTGTGAAGGAACAGGTTTAAGGGGCCACTATTCCTCGTCGTTGAGGAGGTCTGGTCTCAGTTTCCTGGTCCTTTCCATGGCGTTATTCATTTTCCATTCCTCGATAAGGCGTGGGTTCCCCGAGGTGAGTATTTCGGGCACTTTCCATCCTTTGTATTCGGCTGGCCTGGTATAAACCACCGGTGAAAGGAGGCCGTCCTGGAACGAATCGGACAGGGCTGAAGTTTCGTCAGAAATGGCACCGGGCAAAAGTCTGACTACACTGTCGGTGATGACGGCAGCCGCGAGTTCTCCCCCGGTCATAACATAATTCCCGATGGATATCTCCATGGTAACAAGGTACTCACGAACCCGCTGGTCCACACCTTTGTAATGACCGCACAGGATTATCAGGTTCCCGCAGGTAGACAGCCTGTTGGCCAACTTTTGATCGAACATCTGCCCGTCGGGTGAGGTGTAAATGACCTGGTCGTAGTGGCGCTGAGATTTAAGGTGAGCTATAGCACGGTCTATTGGTTCGATACTCATAACCATACCCGCTTCGCCGCTAAAAGCATAATCGTCGACACGGTGATGTTTGTCGGTGGAAAAATCCCTCAGATCATGAACGATTATCTCGACCAGCCCGGCCTCCTTCGCTCTCTTTACAATGGAATGGTTTAACGGACTGGTAAGCAGACCAGGTAAGACTGTGATAATATCTATTCGCATATCCTTTTTCTGCAAAATTATAAATATTTCCGGTTTTACCGGATTCTTGCTGGTGTTGGACTGAGTGACAGGGACTGGTGTGAAGACCCACGCTGTATTTTTCAGGGTCACCTGGTAAGATTCTAAATTAATAAGTGACAATATGACAGTAGTAACACAATAAAAATGACAAAATGACATATTTCCATTGACAATCAGGCGAAAAAATGTCAGCTAAGGGCAATGGCACATCCTTTGACTGGTTAGGGGCACAGGAATAAAATATTAATCATATTAAAAAGCAAAAGAGATGACATTATTAAGAGTATACAATAACAATGGACATGAAGCTGCCAATGCTTCTTCAGATTACAGGTTTTCGGATATCATGCACGATTTCTTCGGTGATACGGGTGTGCGGAATTTCAGTACACCAAGAGTGAACGTCATGGAAGATAACGAGAGTTTTACCATTTTGATGGCTCTCCCGGGAGTTGAAAAGTCGGAACTCAGCATCAATATTGACAAAGATGTTCTGGTCATCTCCCGGAAGAAGGATGAAGAGAGCAATGCCCAGGTGAATTATACCCGCAGGGAATTTGATTTTGGTTCATTCGAGCGTTCGTTTGATTTGCCTGAGGATATTAATGTTGAAAAGATCAATGCTTCCATGGAAAACGGTATTCTCACTGTTTACCTGCCAAAGAAGGATGAGGCTGTTGACAGGGGGCCGGTTCAGATCAGCATCTCGTAAGATGCTCTGACACGATTTAGAGTTACAATTGGTTTTGGGTTTAGTTTATTAAGGCTGCTTTCGCATGAAAGCAGCCTTTCTTAGTGTCAGTTCCGGGCTTACAGAGGACGGGTTTGGCGAACAAACTTTTAACGCCTGTCATTGTTTCGTCAAATAGGAGCGATGAAGTACAGCCAGAAAATTCTGCAGGTCTGGAAGTAAGACGGGATATGGTCAGCCTGGAGGATGACCGGATGATATATCATATTTGTTAGTGCGAATAACCTGTTTTTATTGTAATTTGTCAAAAACATTTGAAACACGATTAGATAATGGTATTTTTATAGATATATTTCTAATAGAAGGAAAAAATGATTTCCTATGAATATAAAAGATCCCAAAAACTCTGTTCGCGACGAACAATTCGACAGGAATGCCGAAAATATGGATGTTGAAAACAATCCGGCCGGCGCTCAAGAAAGTAATCCGGAGCCTGAAACTACCTCCGGGAAGCCAGAAAAGGAATCGGTGCACGACACCGGTCACGACGAAGGTAGCCAGGTGAAAGAAGATGTGGGTGAAGAGGTATCCTTAAATGCTGACACAGGAAAGGTTGACGGCACAGGGGGCGATTCTGAAACAAAAGTTCCGGCAGGCAAAGAATCGGGCCTGGAAGAGCCTGAAGAAGAGTCGCTTGGTGATTCAGCGAAACAGGAAGATGATTCGCCCGGACCGACCGGTAAGTCTCCTGATAGTGGCGATGAAACCCACCAGGCCGACACGTCATCGAAAAAGGCACGTCAGCCAGGGAAGAAAAAACCTGAGAAGGAAACGGTAAATTATAATCTCCTGAGCCGGGAAGATCTCGTCGGTATGCTCGAAGATCTTATCTCATCCAAGAACATCTCGGATATCAGGGATGAGGTAGAGGCGATTAAAATTGCGTTCTATAAAAAGCAACGCACGGATCATGAAAAAGCTAAAGAGGAATTTGTTGCCAATGGCGGTAATTCTGATGAGTTTGAAGCAGAGGAAGACCCGGAAGAAGAGAAGTTTAAAAACCTGCTGAAAAAGTTTAAGGATCTTAAGGTCGATATATCCAGAGTTGATGATGATGAGAAAGAAGCCAATCTCAGGGAGAAATATAAGATTATCGAGGAAATAAAAGAGCTTGTCAACCGTGATGAGTCGATAAATAAAACCTTTCAGGAATTTCGCGATCTCCAGAGACGATGGCACGATGTAGGTGTTGTCCCTCAGCAGAGCCTCAAAGACCTTTGGGAAACCTACCATTACCATGTTGAGAAGTTCTATGATTATATTAAGATCAACAAGGAGTTACGGGACCTTGATCTGAAGAAAAATATGGAGTCCAAAATCGGTCTTTGTGAGAAAGCCGAAGCCTTGCTGCTTGAACCAAACGTTGTCAATGCATTTCAGACTCTCCAGAATTACCACGATCAGTGGCGGGAAATAGGTCCGGTTCCGAAAGAGAAAAGGACAGAAATATGGGAACGCTTCAAAGATGCCACCTCTAAGATCAATAAAAGGCATCAACACTATTACCAGGAGTTAAAGGAAAGCCAGAAAAAGAATCTGGAATCGAAAACGGTTCTTTGTGAAAAATCTGAAGAACTGGCGAAACTCAATCCTTCAAGTCATGACGAATGGGTCAAAAAGACCAACGAGATGCTTGAGCTTCAGAAGGTATGGAAGACCATTGGCTTTGCTCCGAAAAAAGACAATAATCGTATTTATGCCCGTTTTCGTAGTGCCTGCGACCTGTTTTTCGAGAAGAAACGGGAATTCTATGCCCAAAACATGCAGGAACAGCAGAATCACCTCCAGCAGAAGCTTGATCTTTGTGTTCAGGCTGAAGCCCTGCAGGACAGTACCGACTGGAAGGGCACGACTGACGAGATGATACGTCTGCAGAAGAAATGGAAAAGTATCGGTCCGGTGCCCCGCAAATTCAGCGATGAAGTGTGGAAACGCTTCAGGGCGGCCTGCGACCGTTTTTTCAACCAAAAGTCCGATTTCTTCTCAAAAATTGATACGACCTATGAGAAGAACCTCGAGGCCAAGGAAAAACTCATTGAAGAGATCGTGAATTTAAAACTGACGGATAACCAAAAGGATAATTTGAAGAAGCTTAATGATTTCCAGCGACGCTGGTCCCAGATTGGTTTCGTTCCCTATGAGAAGAAAGATGAGATCATGCAGAATTTCAGGGAAGCGATTAACAGTCATTACGACAATCTTGAAATGGATGACCACAAGAAAAGTATGCTAAAATTCAGGAATAAGCTCGAAAATATCAGTCAAAAGCCGCGCCCGGGGATCAAAATGCGGTTTGAAAGAGAAAAATTAATGAACAAGCTGCAGCAAATCAGAAATGATATCAGCCTTTGGGAAAATAACATCGGCTTTTTTGCCGATACCCAGAAAGCCGAATCGATGGTGAAAGACTTCGAGCAGAAAATAGAGGATGCCAAGGCCAGGATCAAGTTGTTGGAAGAGAAGATCATTCTTATTGATGAGCTTGATACGGATGAAGATTAAATTCGCATTTTCTTTCTTCAAAATTACCCCTTCTAAGAATTAATTATTTACTTTGCGGTTTGAACTTCAAAAATCGAACTATTGGCCGCAACGAAATATATTTTTGTAACAGGAGGCGTCACCTCATCACTGGGTAAAGGCATAATATCCTCCTCTCTTGCAAAGTTGCTTCAGGCCAGGGGTTATCATGTCACCATTCAGAAGCTCGATCCATACATCAATGTGGATCCCGGAACGCTTAATCCGTATGAGCACGGGGAATGTTATGTGACAGAAGACGGTGCAGAAACTGACCTTGACCTGGGGCATTATGAACGTTTTTTAGGAGTGCCTACTTCCCAGGCAAACAATGTAACTACGGGGCGTATCTATCAGTCGGTTATCAACAAGGAACGCAAAGGGGATTACCTTGGCAAGACTGTACAGGTCATTCCGCATATCACCGATGAGATAAAACGCCGGATCAAACTTCTTGGCACCCGTCACAACTACGATGTGGTGATTACCGAGATTGGAGGTACGGTGGGCGATATTGAATCCCTTCCTTATATTGAATCAGTGAGGCAGTTAAAGTGGGAGCTGGGGCCCGGTAATTCACTGGTAATACACCTTACACTTGTCCCATACCTGGCTGCTTCGGGTGAATTGAAAACCAAACCCACCCAGCATTCGGTAAAAGCTCTGTTGGAAAACGGGGTACAGCCCGATATTCTTGTATTGCGGACAGAGAAGACCCTAACCCGGGAAATACGTAAGAAAGTAGCCTTGTTCTGCAACGTCAATCTCGAATCGGTTATTGAATCGATCGATGTATCGACCATATACGAAGTCCCCCTGTTGATGCAGAAGGAAAAGCTCGATGCAACGGTATTGCGGAAGCTAAACCTTCCCAATGGAAGCCCTCCGGAGTTAAAGCCATGGAAACAGTTCGTCGACAAGCTGAAGCATCCCAAAACTGAAGCGAAAATTGCCCTGGTGGGGAAATACGTAGAACTGCACGACTCCTATAAATCAATTCTTGAGTCGTTGACACATGCCGGCGCCATTAACCTTTGCAAGGTTAATGTGACCTGCATTCACTCTGAAACCATTTTCCCCGACAACCTGGATGAAAAGCTGGAAGGGTTTGACGGCGTTGTCGTTGCTCCCGGTTTCGGCGATCGCGGTATAGAAGGAAAAATCCTGGCAGTGAAGTACGCCCGCGAACATAAAATCCCGTACCTGGGTATCTGTCTGGGTATGCAGTGCGCTGTGATTGAGTTTGCCAGGAACGTACTGGGCTTCAAAGATGCGCACTCCACCGAGATGACCCGTATGACCGAACACCCGGTTATTGACCTTATGGAAGA
>Ga0102962_1001300_pt1 | contig 10071 bp, 7 predicted proteins | sample SalPonF2_C_D2_MG_FD_84519 | JGI IMG/M metagenome (GOLD analysis project Ga0102962, IMG submission 84519) | Salt pond soil microbial communities from South San Francisco under conditions of wetland restoration - Salt Pond MetaG SF2_C_D2_MG ... | reverse complement strand
TTTAGAAATTTTTCTGATATTCTACTTTTAAACAACGATTTTCAACATATTCGAAGCCCGCTTCTTCTGCCTGACGTTTGGCTAAATCCGATGAAACCCCAAACTGAGTCCAGATAACAGGTTTGTGTTTTGATTTCCCGAAACGATCAATAGCATCATCTACCACTTTCTCTGTATCTTTTGGGCGACGGAAGATATCAATAATATCAATATTCATGTCTTCTGGTATACCTTTTAAGTCGGCATAGCATGTTTGACCGAGTACTCTGTCACAATTCGGATTCACCGGGATGATGGTATATCCCATTTTTTGTAAAAAAGCGGGAACATTATGAGCATCTTTGGTTGGATTCGTGGAACAACCGACGACAGCTATCTTTTTTGCGTTCTCAAGTATTTCTCTGATATTCATAGTAAAATTTACTTTTATAGTAGGCTTTGCAAAACCAGGATTTTGTTCAATATCAATGCATGAATGACTTTAAAACCGTAGTTCCTACAGCTTTCGGGACAGATATTGGGTAAAAGAACGGTTTTGCATAGACTCCTAATGATTTGAGGTATAATGATTTTAAATAGTATAAACACAAAATAGTCAATAGTTATTTAATAAGTAATGTTATACCTTATGCACGAAAGAGTAAGTTTATATACTATTGTTATAAGCACTTTATTTTGAGTTTTAAACTTTATCTGAAATATGATATTTCTAAGTTTACCTAAGAAAAATCAGTCTGTTAAAGACAATGACTCACAATAAAGAATAGTTGAATAAAAGCTCAGGAACCGTAAATTACGGTGTATTAAAACGGTGTTATTAATAATAAAAAAATTATAAAAATATATAATGAGATCGCCATTCTCCCCCAAACGAATCAGTTTTTGGATTGGACTAATCGTCATCTTAATAATTTTAACTTTTTCTTTTAGTGACTGGATCGTTAAATGGCTGTGGTTGAAACAACTGGGTTATCAGCAAATTTTTGTTCGAATAAAACTAACCCAGATTATTATGCTGATTGTCTCTTTTATTATCGCGGCAGCATATATTGGTTATAATTTACGTATTTGGGGACGCCACATTCGCCATCTTGACCTAACCGGCACACCGCTTGAAAATTTTAAGATTGACCTGCAGTCTGATACTGCCAATACAAGCATAACTGTTCTTACTACCATTATAACAGTCATCATTGCGCTTCTATTCTCTTTTACTTTTTTCTATCATTGGGACACTTATTTTCGATTTAACTGGGAAGCTACATTCGGAAGTGTTGATCCTATCTTTCACAATGATCTCGGTTATTATGTTTTCCGATTACCTTTCATTCAATTAATCCAAAATAGTCTAACGACGTTAACACTTATAGGTACCGGTATTCTTGGGATTGGCTACTTCTATTCCGGCTTACTCAGTTACCGCCCCGGACAAGGTCTTTCGATTCAACGCCCTGTAACACGTCAATTAAGTCTGAACTTATCAGCATGGCTGTTGATGCTGGCCTGGGGGTTTTATCTGGACCGTTACAATCTTTTATATCATAACGGAAGCGTCGTCTATGGTGCTAATTACACCGATATTCATGTTATTTTACCCACACTTTGGGTATTGGTATTTCTGACCGTTTTGATGGCAGGGATGGTGGCTTTTCAATGGTATCGCAGCAATATTAAATGGGTATTAAGTGCAGGTGTCGCTTTTATTATTGTCATAATTGTCGGACGAATTCTTTTACCGGTTGCTGTCAATAAATATATCGTTAAGCCCAATGAATTAAAGCTGGAAACTCCATACCTGAAACATAACATTGCTTTAACCAGAAAAGCTTATAAACTCGATCATATTAAGGAAAAACCATATCAGGGAACGGATAGTCTGACCCAACAGATCATACAAGCAAACACTACGACCATTCATAATATCCGCCTTTGGGATCCGCGATTATTGATTCAAACGTATCGTCAAATTCAGGAAATCCGTTCGTACTATCAATTTTATTCTGTGGATGTAGGCCGTTATCATACTAAAAAAGGATATCGGGAAATGATGTTATCCGGACGTGAAATAGCGGATAATCTTCCCCAAAAAGCGAATACCTGGGTAAACCGTCATTTGCAATATACCCATGGCTACGGATTGGTTATGAGTCCCGTTGCTGAAAAAGGTTCGGAAGGTGTTCCTCATCTCGTAATAAAAAACTTACCTCCAGTTTCCAAAGAAGGTCTTAAAGTTACCAAACCTTCGATTTATTACGGAGAGCACCAATCTGCATATGCGGTTGTCAACACAAAAGTGAAAGAGCTTGATTACCCGAAGGGAAATAATAACGTTTATACCCACTATAGCGGGACGGGAGGTGTGCCGATAAGTAATTTCTGGCGCAGATTTCTTTTCGCTTACAATGAAGGTGACGCCAATCTGTTTTTTTCAAATTATATTACCCACCAAAGCAGAATTCAACTTTGGAGATCGATAAGTCAACGTGTGCACCAAATTGCCCCTTTCCTGAAATTAGAAGACAAACCGTATCTTGTACTTAATGATGGGAAGTTATACTGGATTCAGGATGCGTATACGACTTCCGCAGACTTTCCTTATTCAGAACCTTATCACGGTGTTTTAAATTACATCCGCAACTCTGTTAAAGTCGTTGTCAGCGCCTTTAACGGTACGGTTAATTTCTATGTTTCCAATAAAAATGATCCCGTTTTAAAAGTTTATAGGGATATTTTCCCCGGCGTTTTCAAACCTCTCTCCGCGATGCCGGCGGGTATAAGAAAGCATATTCGATATCCTGAATTTTTATTTAAAGTTCAGATCAACGAATACAACACATACCATATGACCAATCCTCAGGTATTCTATAATAATGAGGATTTATGGGAACGACCGACCGAAAAATACGGAGGAAGTTCGATCATCATGGAACCGTATTATGTGTTAGCGAAACTCCCCGGTGATAAAAAACTTCAATACATGCTCATGAGTCCGCTTACCCCGAATAAGCGTGATAACATGATTGCATGGATGGCCGCTATGTGCGACGCTCCGAATTATGGAAATATTCTGGTATACAAATTACCTAAAGAACGTCTGATATATGGACCAAGTCAGATTGAGGCGCAAATTGATCAGAATACGGAGATATCGCAACAATTGTCGTTGTGGGATCAGAGAGGTTCTAATGTCATCCGTGGTAATTTGATGGTTATCCCTATCAACAAATCATTCATTTATGTTGAACCGGTATTTCTGCTTGCTGAAGGTGTACAAATACCACAGTTGCAACGAGTAATTGTGGCATACGGTGATAAGATATCCATGCAGCCAACACTTCAGCAGGCTATTAATGTCATATTCGGTAAAGCGAAACCACAGCAAATGGTTACAAAAGAAGCGGCCACACCCGGTCAAAAAAGAATCGAGGCTCCAATTATGAATCAATTGAGATCGGTCTGGAAACAAGCTCAACAGGCTATGAAAAATGGTGATTGGCAAAAATATGGTTCAGAAATGAATAAAATGAGGCAATTACTTCAACCTGCCATTCCTCAAAAAAGCAAATTAGATACTACCAGAAACGGTAAATAATTATAAGAATGGGATTTCCGAAAGAATGAAATCCCATTCTTAAATTAATGTGAATTCGATATAATTATTGACTTATTTTGTTTCATATCCCTGTTTGGAAGAACTCTCACCTAAAAAGCAGGTCCGAGATGACGCTTTTGAGTGATATTTTTTAAACACCAACATCATCTTCACCCATTCGCTTCATTTCGATCGGAGGGAGAAATCTTCAAAGTAAAATATTCATTCCAGGGCGCTGATTTATAAAGATTTTATTTCGAACTAAAGTTAAATTATTCAAATAGTAACAAAGGACTTTGAATAATTTCCAGAGCATCTTCAAGTTTTTCGCCATATAAAAAAGAGCTGTTTTTGGGAATAATCAGTAATCCTCCCTCCTGTTTTTTAATCAGCCGATTTAGTTCTTTCAGATCACTATCCCTCATTAAACGAATTTGATATTTGATTTCTGAGTCCTCAAAAATATGATCAATTTCTTCAACTCTTTCGTTATAATGAGATATTTCCGGTAAATACAGCACGATGAGAAGTCTGTTTCCCTGACTTTGTGCTATTTGTTTAGCTAAAATCAATCCTTTCTTGCTTGTATCCGTACCATCGTAAATCGCGACATTCGTGTTTCCGATGTGCCAGCCCTGCTGTAACATCAATACCGGTTTCCGTGATTGATGGATGATTGTCTTTGCTGTTTTCCCCAGTTCGGTATGTTTTCTGAAAGAATGCCCCAGCCTGCCCAAGGTGATTAAATCCGCACTTTCTGTGGCTGTGAGGATTTCCTCTTCAACTCCTCCTCTAACCGTTCTGAATGAGTATTTAATTTTTGATTTTTTACCCATTTCATCCATCAACCGACGAAGCCGGGTTGCCTGTGCCCGTACTTCCTGTTCGATATCCATGCTTTCAATACTTCTGATACGACCTGTTAAATCACTTATTTCGTAGGAAAACGAACGCTTCGTAATTCGAAACCAATTGATATCCTCAACAAAAAGTCCCTGAAGTTCGGCATCCATACTTTCCGCCAATGCCACAGCTGCCTCTAGTGCAGCCCGACTGTGCGGAGAGGTATCCAAAGCAACCAGTATATGTTTCACTTTCCGTATATCGGATTTTTCGGTCATTCCCATTTCCTTCCATTCTGTAATCCGGAGTAAACTTTACGACGTTCAGCAAGTTGATTAAGCCGTTCTTCTACTTTGAAATTGATAGTATTTTCAGGAAAACGTTCGTTTTCATCTCGTTCTCCCATCGGCATTCCTGTTAGTATTTCCATCCCTTTATCCACGGTGTCAACAGGGATTATATGGAATTTTCCGTCCTCAACAGCTTCTATCACCTCTTGTTTTAACATCAGGTTCTTAACATTCGACTGTGGAATCAGTACACCTTGTTCTCCCGTTAATCCGCGATCCGCACAAACATCAAAGAATCCTTCGATTTTTTCATTAACACCGCCAATCGGCTGAATCTCACCATGCTGGTTAACAGAACCTGTTATCGCATACGACTGTTTGATCGGAATGCCAGAAATAGCGGATAATAGCACATAAAGTTCGGCTGAAGAGGCACTATCTCCATCAACTCCGCTATACGATTGCTCAAAAACCAATGATGCTGATAATGATAAGGGCCTCTGAATCGCATAACGTTGTCCCAAAAATCCAGACAGAATAAGTACTCCTTTGGAATGAATGGGTCCGCTTAATTCTACTTCCCGCTCAATATTGATGACTTCACCCTTCCCAATTTGTACTCTTGCAGTAATGCGGGAGGGTTTACCAAACATTGATTTACCGATCATCAAAACTGATAAGCCATTAATTTGGCCAATTTTAGCACCTTCTGTATCAATAAAAAGTGTTTTCCTTTTTATGGTCTGTTGCACCCTATCCCTGATTCTACTCGAACGGTAAATCATCTGATCTATCGCTGTTTGAACATCTGATCTTTCCGTAAGCGAATGGTTTTCCTTTCCCGCCCAATAGTTAGCCTCTCTCAGGAGATCTAAAATGTCATGTGTTTGAATAGATAATTTTTCACCATCACTAACCAATCTTGAGCCGTATTCAATCACCCGGGCAATGGCATCCCGCTTAAGTGCTTTCAAATTATTATCCCGGACCATCTCCGTAATCATCCTCGCGTATAACAGCTGATTTTCGTCACTACGATCAATTTCATCTTCAAAATCGGCCTCTACTTTAAACAAATCATTGAATTCCGGATCGTATGTGCATAAGAGATAATACAATAAGCGTTCTCCCAAAAGAATAACTTTTACATTTAAATCGATAGGCTCGGGCTCCAGAGATACGGTATTAATTAAACCATACGACTCACCGGGAGATTCGATACGCAGTTTACCAGATTTTAAAACTCTTTTAAAACCTTCCCATGCAAAAGGTTCCATTATGACTTTACGTGCATCGACAATGAGGTAACCACCGTTGGCCTGATGTAAAGCACCTGCTTTTATCAAACTGAAATCGGTCGTTAACGCTCCTAATTGAGACCGGTACTCGACTTTTCCAATAAGATTCTTATATGTGGGATTATCCTCAAAAATAACCGGAGCTCCCCGAAGTTCACTGTTATCAACCATCACATTGACGTTATACCGGTTTAAAATCGAAAAATCATCACTCGTATAACCAGATGTGTCTGACGGATTTTGAATTTGTAAGAGTGCAGACAGACCTCCGCCCGGCTGTTGTTTCCCTATGATATCCCGAACATTCTCCACAATATCCTTTTGTACATCATCCAGGAAAGTTTGAACATCTGGCTCTTCAGTGAACCGTTTGCGAATATCGTCTATTAAGTCATTTACAGCATAACGGGCAATTTCACGATTCAAGTCTTTTTTCTTCTCCCTCATTTCTCGCTGACGTCCCGGCAATTTCCGAAGTATTTTTTGCAATTCTTTCTGAAGTTCACGAACCGTTTCTTCCATTTCCTTTTGTTCTTCCTCAGGAATATTTTTCAAATCCTCCGGGGCCATGATATCGCCATCTTTGAGTGGAGCAAATGTAAATCCGGCTGGAGTTCTTAATAATGCAAACCCTTGTTCCTGCGCCCTTTCACTTAATTCATTAAATCTTCTCGTCTCTTCGTCTTTACCCTCCTCTTCAATAACCTGCTGACGATTTTGATACTCTTCACTTTCAAATGCGGAAGTCAAAACGGATGGCAGCTCATCAATCAATTTTGACATCAACTTTTTGAGTTCATTACCCATACCAACCGGTAATTTTAAAATTCTGGGTTTACGATTATCTTTGAAATTATAAATGTAACACCAATCAACCGCATCATCTTCCTGAAGAGCACTTTTCTTTAAATAATGTTCAATAAGATTCTTTTTGTCAGTCTCGTCAGGACCGAGTGCATAAATATTATAACCGTCTTTTTTCATCTGTATACCAAATTTGACCGCTGAAATCACTCTGTCCTGACCAATAAAACTTTCTAAATCTTGCAAATCTTCAGTAGATTCAAACGCAGTATCTTTGAACTCACAGAAAGTGTACAATTCACCGGGAGTTAACTCTTTCCACTTATCCATATCCATTTCGCCTCTCTTTTGAATATTATTTAACCGTAATTCTGAAATAACGTTGCTCTCTTTTTCTGTTCTTTTTTAATTGGACTCGAGCAATGCGCTCTTACTTAAACTTACAAAATCACACAATTAATTATCCTTTAATTATATCTATAATAATATTTTAGACATAAATATTTTGAATTTGAGGTGAATGTTATTTGATATTCCGTTGAATGCTTACTATCAATGAAATTAATTCATGTTTAACCATCACTTAATAATAGAAGGCTTTGCAAAACCAGGGATTTTGTTCAAGATCAAAGCTTGAGCGACTTCGGAACCACGGCATATTAGCCATATGTGAGGATTTCGAAGTCGCGAAAATGAAGATATTGGGCAAAAGAACGGTTTTGCATAGTCTTCTAATAAATAATTCATACCTTATATCCCTTGATAATCAACGGAGTAAATTCTATGGGTCGTAAAATGTCATTATGAAACAGATCATCAGATTCATCATCATTTTATTTATTATCAACTACATGTTTTTAAAGAAGACCATTATGTCTTCGGATATAACACATAACATCATAGTAGTCGTTTTGGCCATTATTGTGAGCTCTTTGTTTTATCGTCATGACCTCAAAAAACGAGCACAGAAAAAATCTCGTAAGAAAAAGTAATGTGTTATCATTTTCATAAGATTTATTAATAACTTACAATCAGTGGAAAAAAAATTATTCTTAATTATTTTTAATTAACATACAGTTATATGATGACATAACTGTTACCTGTAAGTTTCGCAGATTTAAGCTTAAGTGGAGTAAAAATGATTAGACAGGTTGTTTTTTCTATAATTATCGTCGGTATTTTGGGTTTTATTCAGATAAAACCAGCAAATGCACAACAAAATGAGATCACCAGACAATTGAGTTCACTTCAGGGTATCCGCAGTTTTTATCTTGTTGTCAATGTCGAAGGTAGTCCGCGTGTAACAAGTAATAAAAATTTGGATGTTCCTAAACTTACACAGACCTTCAAGGATACATTAACGAATGCGGGATTGCATATTTTGGATAACACCAAAGAAGTGAGAGCACAAAACTCGCCTTACCTGTTTGTTCATATTAATACAATGGATGCCGGTCGGGGTTTAATACCTTTCAATGTATCCGTTAATTTTTACCAGCCCGTCCGCTTAACCTTAAATCGTTCGAGATCCACTCTTGCCAGCACCTGGGCGACATCTGCCGTGGGAATCGTTACACTTGATAAAATAAAATTTATCGACGGCTCGGCTGCTAATCTGCTTGAAGAATTCATCAACGACTTTCGAAGTGTTAACGGACATTTATAAATTCGATCTCACTTTTCCCCTAAGTGAGCATTAACCCGGATTATTTTCCAAGAAATTTTGTTGTGTCCAAGGTGAATTTAAAAATGCGCATGAAACGTACATGAGTACATTGATTAAGCATTATTAAATTCAACGCAGAACACGGCAACATTTCGCAGCTCCTTTAAGACTCCTCAAATTTGAGGAAAATTTTACTTTTAACAAGATATTGTTCTTGCACTATGAGAAGGCTTTGCAAAACCAGGGCTTTTGTTCAAGATCAAAGCTTGAGCGACTTCGGAACCGCAGCATATTAGCCATATGTGAGGATTTTGAAGTCGCGAAAATGCAGATGTTGGGCAAAAAAACGGTTTTGCAAAGCCTTCTATGATAGGTACTGAATCTTGTAGCTTACGTGAATAATCAGGGTTAAAGATTCAATGCTTTAGATATGATTTAACTTATCTGAAGAGTTTTTCGAATGGGTTTTATTTGATGAATCGTATCGTATAAGGATAATGAAACGATTGCCCCTCATCGACTTTAATGGCAGCCCTGATCACATAAACTACCTGAAATACCACCAGGAGCAGAAGTAAAATGATGCCCACAATAACCACAACTAAGACTCCGGCAATCGTATAATAAATTAATAACGATATCTGAAAATTAAGGGATTCTTTTCCCTGTTCATCAATGAGTGGGGAAACATCTTTTTTCATTTTCCAAATAACAGCCGGAACGATAATATTCCCAAAGGGGATGACGAATCCGGTTAATGTACCCAAATGACATAACATAGCCCATTGTCGATCACTCAATCCGGCACTTGTTTCCATGTAATCCTCCCTGAAATAAAATGAATACGTGTTATTAAAATATCAACAATAATCAATTACAAATCAATTATTTACAATATCATATGGGTACTATAAAAATTTATAATTTATTCATTTGAATGATCCTGTATAAAAGGTTTTGCATCATCCCAAAGAAGAATTTGTAAAGTACTTGAAACTAATTTAATCTTATAATAAGTTACTAATAAACAGATATATACTATTATCATTAACCCGGATTATTCACCAAGAAATTTTGTTGTGACCAAGGCGAATTTAAAAATGTGCATGAAATGTACATGGGTACATTGATTAAGCATTATTAAATTCAACGCAGTGCACGGCCAAATTTCGCAGCTCCTTTAAGACTCCCCAAATTTGAGGAAAACTTTATTTTTCACAAGATATTGTTTTTTCAATATGATATGTATTCATTCTTGTAGCTTACGTGATAATTCGGGTTAAGAGAGGATAAAACTATGGATGACTACACATTTACCATGCTTATTATTTCAGCTGCCTGTTTTGGCTTTATTGCACTTCTGTTTTTATATGGATTTTGGCTCAGCCGTCATAAATCAGAATGATTTCAATGAAAAAATGATGTCCCCAAAGAAACTTTTCCTATTATCGGGCGTATGAATTTTATAAATGTACTAACCCGGATTATTCACCAAGAAATTTTGTCGTGATCAAGGCGAAGAGAAAAATGCGCATGAAACATATCTGAATATGTTGAATAAGTATTTTTCTCTTCAAC
>Ga0102962_1001297_pt1 | contig 10097 bp, 9 predicted proteins | sample SalPonF2_C_D2_MG_FD_84519 | JGI IMG/M metagenome (GOLD analysis project Ga0102962, IMG submission 84519) | Salt pond soil microbial communities from South San Francisco under conditions of wetland restoration - Salt Pond MetaG SF2_C_D2_MG ... | reverse complement strand
GAACGGGAGCTGGCGCGCAAGACCCTGCCGCACTTCCGCGAGGAAGCGCGGCTGCTCAACGCGTATGCGCGGGAGCATCTGGGGATCGAGCGGCTCGAGCCCTGGGACCTCGACTTCGTGGCCGAGTCGCTCCGTCGCGCCCGCTTCGACTTCGACGAGGAGGAGTTGCGCCCCTACTTCGCGCTCGACGGGGTGCTCGAAGGCCTGTTCTCGGTGGCCGAGCGCTTGTTCGGCGTCCGAGTGGAGGCGGCCGACGGCGTCCCGACCTGGCATCCCGACGTGCGCGTGTACCGCCTCCACGACCGCGACGGCGCGCACGTCGGCACCTTCTACGCCGATTGGCACCCGCGCGCGTCGAAGCGCGACGGCGCCTGGATGAACCCGATGATCACCGGGGGCCCCGAGGGGTCCTCGTTCGCGCCGCACGTCGGCGCCATCGCCGCCAATATCACGCCGCCCAGCGACGGGCAGCCGGCCCTGCTGACGCACGACGAGGTCACCACGCTCTTCCACGAGTTCGGCCACCTCCTTCACCACGTGCTCGGTCGCGTGGAGGTCCCGGAGCGTGGCAGCCTGGGGAGCGTCGCCTGGGACTTCGTCGAGCTTCCGTCGCAGCTGCTGGAGAACTGGGCCTGGGAGCGCGAAGGCCTGGACCTCTTCGCCCGCCATGTGGAGACGGGCGGCCGCATCCCCGACGAGCTCTTTGCACGCCTCTCCGGCAGCCGCACCTTCCTGGCGGCTGCCGCCCAGATGCGCCAGCTCAGTCTCGGTACCGTGGACCTGGCGCTCCACGTCGACTACGATCCGGCGCTCGGCGGCGATCCGGTCGCCTTCGGCCAGCATGTGATGGAGCCGTTCGTGTTGCGGCCCGAGTTCGCGCACAACGACTTCCTCACGTCGTTCAGTCATATCTTCGCGTCGGGCTACGCGGCGGGGTACTACAGCTACAAGTGGAGCGAGGTGCTCGACGCCGACGCCTTCAGTCGCTTCCGGCGCGAGGGCATCTTCAATGCCGACACCGGCCGCGCCTTCGTCGATGCGGTGCTGTCGAAGGGCGACAGCGAGGACCCGATGGTCCTGTTCGAGCGCTTCATGGGGCGCGGCCCCGATCTCGACGCGCTGATCCGCCGCAACCTGGGCGTCGACCCCGAGCCCGAGCCCACGCCCCTGGCGAGCTGAGCGACGGACTTCACGGGGTGCCGCGCGCGAGCGCCTGTACCACCAGCGTCGTCGCCCGCCCGTAGTCGGCCATGCCCGCCTGCACGCCCCGGCTCTTCAGATAGGTGCCATAGGTGGCCGTCGCCGCGCGCTGCAGCCAGGGAACGCGGTAGCGCGCGGCCGCGGCAGAGGCGGCCCGCAGGTCTTCGAGCGCGCGCCGCGGCAGGCTGTCCAGCAGGCGTTGCTGCCCCGCATGCGGCAACGACGCCAGCAGAAGGTCGAGGCCGTGGAGGGCCAGTGCGTAGCGCACGGCGGGGTCGCCGCAGCGCACGCCGGCGAGGACGGCCAGCGCGTCGGTGTCGGCTTCGCGGGCGAAGCCGGCGCTGTGGGTGAGCTCGTGGGTCGCCGTAGCCAGGCGGGCGACCGGCGGGAGGCCGGCGTCGACGTGCGGTTCGAGCAACCACGGCGAGGTGACGCCGGCGAAGCCCAGGCTGAGCAGGGTCCCTGCGGGGAGGGCTTTGACGCGGCGCGGCACGTCCACGCGGCTGCCGGTCAGGCGCTGCACCTCGCTCGCCACGCAGCGACCTGCGGCCCTGATGTCCGCCGGGCCCGGCGGTGCGGAGTCCGCCGAGCGCTCCAGCGCCGAGAGCAACCGGGCCTGGGCGGTGGTGACCTCGGCTTCGGTGGGCACCGTCGCGGGGACCGCGAGCAGCGTCGCCAGGGGCGCACGGCGGTACGCCAACCCCCACACCAGCATGAAGCCGAGGACCAGGAGGGCTACCGCCCAGGGCAGCAGCCGTAGGCGCAGGAAGCGCCGGCCGGCACGCGACGGCAGCGCTGCCAGGGCCGTCAGCAGCAGGGCGGCCGCCAGCGTCGCCGTCACGCTCCAGGGAACGGCGCCCACCCAGGGGGCGAGGACGTGGCTGGTGACGGGGAAGAGGCCGCGCGCGAAGAGCCGCTCCACCCAGGGCTGCGGCCAGGGGATCAGCGCCAGCGCCAGCCCGAGCGCCAGCACCCCCAGCGCCGCGCCCGTCGACCGGCGGCCGCGGCGGGGAGACCCGTGGCCGGCGTTCCTCACGGCTGTCGCCGGGTACGCGCGCGGCGGCGCACCCTGGGCTCGGAGGCGGGCCCCTCCACCGGCAGGCCCTCGCGTTGCGCGAAGGCCGCGCGCGTCCAGGTCCACCAGCCGGCGCCCGCGGGCTGGAGACACGTTCCCGGCAGCGTCTCGCGGCTGAAGAGCTGCAGCGCGGAGACGTCGAGCAGGGTGAAGGCGAAACGCGCCGCGGCGTCCGCCAGCGCGGCGCGCGCCCAGGGCAGCGGGCATGCGGTGTGCGGTTCGTGCAGCGCGACGTGCGCGACGCGATCGTCGCGGCGCACACGCGCCCACGGCCAGGGCGACTCCGCGACGGCGGCGGCCGCAGCCACGTCGCCGGCCTCGCTCCGCAGCAAGCGGTCCATCGCGCGTGGCGCGTCGGCTGCCGGGACGAGCATCACCAGCAGATCGTCGGCCAGGCGGTCCGCCACCACCTCGAGGCCGCGCTCGCGGACGCGGAAGCGTGGCGCGGGCGGTTCCAGCAGTGCGTCGTAGGCGCTGGCCAGGCGGTCCTCGAGGACTCCCCGCCGAACCGTGAGGCGCGCGAGCTGGCGCGGCGCCAGCCGCATGGGGTCCTCGAGCAGGCGCTCCAACGCGCGTCGCTCGTCCTCCAGAGCTTCCAGCTCGCTCGCTCGTTGGCCCCTGGCGTCTGGAAGGCCGGGCGACCCCGCGTGCGGCTCGGGCCCCGCAGGCGCCCCGTCGAGCGCCGCCTCCGGCGCCAGCGCCCCGCCTGCCCCGCCCGCCAGGTAGGCGCTCACGTCCTCGAAGCGCCGAAGCGTGCCCCCCTCGAGGACCCACACCTCGTCGGCGAGGGCCTCGGCGAGGTGCCGGTCGTGGGTCGCCAGCACCAGCGCCGCCGAGCTTCGCTCGAGCGCGCTTTGCAGCGCTTCCACGGCCGCCAGGTCGAGATCGTTGGTGGGCTCGTCGAGCAACAGCAGGTCGGCCTCGCGCGCCTCCAGCCGGGCCAGTCCTGCGCGCGCCCGCTCCCCTCCGGAGAGCTGCTCGGGCGGGACCTCCCAGCGATCCGCCGCGACGCCCGCCTGCGCCAGGAGCTGGCGTGCGCGGCCCTCCCCGGCCCCCTGAGCGACCTGGTGCAACACGCTCTCGCCCGGCTCCAGGCCACGGTCGAGCTGCCCGGCGTGCGCCAGCCGGAGCCCGGCGGCATAGCGCAACTCGTAGCTCGGGTCGTCGGAGGGGAGGTCGCCGGCAAGCAACGCCAGGAGCGTGCTCTTGCCCGCGCCGTTGGGCCCCAGCAACGCGACCCGTTGCCCCGCTCGAAGACGGACGAAGGGCACTTCGAGCAGGCCGTCACGGCACAGCGACCGGGCTTCGAGCAGCACCCCCTTCAGACCGCGGGAGCGCAGCTCGAGGGCGACGGCCTTCGCGCCGGCCGACGGGGCCGCCGCGCTTCCGAGCTGGGCGTGCCGCCGCTGCGCCACGCGGCGGCGCCGGACAGCGGCGCGATCGCCTCGCTGCGCTAGCTCCGCAGCGGTTCTGCGGAGCCGCTCGGCCTCGCGGGCGCGCGCTGCGTCGCGCCGCCGCAGCGCCACCAGCTCCCGGTCGCGCGCCTCCCGGGCGCGCCCGTAGGGCCCACGCCGAAGCTCCCAGCCGCCCCCCTCCAGGAACAGCGTGGCGTTCGTGCTGGCCTCGAGCACGCTGCGGTCGTGCGACACCAGCACCAGCGCACCCCGCCAGGATGCCAGACGCCGCGCCAGCCAGGCCCGGGCCGGCAGGTCGAGGTGGTTGGTCGGCTCGTCCAGGAGCAGGACCTCCGGGCCCCCGGCCAAAGCGGCGGCCAGGGCCAGGCGGCGGCGCTCGCCGCCCGAGAGCCGGGCGGCGGGGCGGTCGTGGTCGGCCTCGGGGAACCCGAGGGCCGCGAGGACCTCGCGCAACTCCGCCTCGGCGCGGTAGCCGCCGAGCCGCTCGAAGGTGTCGAGCGCCTCGGCCAGCGCACCCGTGCGCGGTTCCCCGGCCGCCAGCCGCCGCTCCTCGCTCCGGAGGCGCTCCTCTGCGTCACGCACGGCCGCCAGCCCGAGGCCCGCGGCCTCCCAGACGGTGCTCCCCCGGGGGGCGTCGGACGCCTGCGGAAGCAGCGCCAGGCGCACCCCCGGCGCCCGCGCCACGCGGCCCTCGTCCGGAATCAGGTCACCGGCCAGCAGCCTGAGAAGGGTGGACTTGCCCGCCCCGTTGGGGCCCGCCAGACCGAGGCGCGTGCCGGGGTTCAGCCGCAGGTCCAGCGGCCGGAAGAGCGGCTCTCCCCGCCGGAGAAGGGTCAGGTGTTGGACGTCGAGAAGCTCCATGGATCGCGCCCTCGAGTGCGCGGGCGCCGACCATCATTGTAGGGCCGCAGCAGGTGGGGGGCGTGTCCGGGGTGCCGCCCCGAGCGGCCTCCGGGCGGCGCTTCGGGCGCACCACCGCCGGGAGGGGCCGGTGGCGGCTTCCGGCGAGCGCGTCGCGGCGGAGGCGGGTCGCCCGGTGCCGGAGGTCGAGCCCGACGCGATCGTGCCGGTCGAGGCCGCCAGCGACAGCGCGGAGGTGGCGGCGCGGAACTTCCGGCCGCGGGTGCGGCGGGAGCTGGCGCTCAACTTCGTGACCTTCACCGGCGCCTACGATCGCTACGTAGGGCTGCCCGCAGGGGCCCGGACGTCCGAGGAGGGCTTCGAACGCACGCTGCGCCTCAACAACCGCTACTCCCTGGACGGACGGAACCCCAACAGCTACGCCAACGCGGGCGGGTGCTACGGGCTGCACGATCGCCTCTTCCCGGCACGTCCCGTCTTCGGCAGGGTGCGCAGCATGACCGCGGCGGGCCTCGCGCGCAAGCACGACCCCGAGGGCCACACCGCCGAGGTGCGGCGCCGGCCGGAACGCGCCGTCTGAGGCGCCCGCGCTCCGGCTGCCGCCGTGCGCCGTCGGGCCGTCCGTGGCGCTCCCCGGGGGGCGGGGCCGCCGGGTAGACTGTCGGGACGTGCGACGCTTCACCGGCCGCGGGACGAACGAGGGCTTCACCTGCTCGGTGTGCGGGGCCGAGGTGCCCGCGCTCGCCAACGGCAGCTACCGCAACCACTGCCCCGTGTGCCTGCACTCGCTCCACGTCGACGTCCACCCCGGCGACCGCGCCAGCGACTGCGGCGGCGTGCTCGAGCCGGTGGCGACCGAGCACAGCGGCAAGAAGGGCTGGATCATCGTCCACCGCTGTCGGCGCTGCGGCGCCGTGCGCAGGAACCGGGCGGCCCTCGACGACCCGGTATGGCCCGACGACTACGAGCGCCTGGTGGCGCTCGCCAGCGGTCGACCGCCCGCCTCCCGCTGAGGCGACCGGCCGGCTGCCACCGAGGAACGGGAGGTTCCATGGCCTTCGAGCACCTGAAGCTCGACCGCGAAGGGGGCGCGTTGCGCGTCACCCTCGACCGACCCCGCGTGCTCAACGCCCTCTCGCCCGCCATGCTCGACGAGCTCCGCCAGGCGCTGGAGGGGCCCGCCGCCCAGGACGACGTCCGGGCGGTGCTGCTCACCGGCGGGGGGCGCGGCTTCTGCGCCGGGGCCGATCTCGCCGAGACCTCGGTCGACGCCGACATCAGCGACCTGCTCGAGCGCCGCTACCACCCCATCGTGCGCGCCCTGGCGACGCTGCCCAAGCCGGTCGTGGCCGGCGTCAACGGGGTGGCCGCGGGTGCGGGCATGAGCCTGGCGCTGGCGTGCGACATGCGTCTGCTGTCGAGCCGGGCGAGCTTCGCGGTGGGGTTCACCGGCATCGGGCTGGTGATGGACGCCTCCTGCAGCTACGCGCTGCCGCGGCTGGTGGGGCTGGGCCGCGCCTTCGAGCTGGTGTACGCGGGCCGCCGCGTCGAGGCCGAGGAGGCGCTGGGGCTGGGGCTCGGCGAGCGCATCCTCGACGCCGACGGCTTCGCGGAGGAGGCCTGGCACTTCGTGCGCTCGCTGGCCGAGGGCCCGACCTACGCCTTCGCGCTGGCCAAGCGGGAGCTGCGCGCTTCGCTGCAGAACGATCTCGCGCGGCAGCTCGCGCTGGAGGCCGAGCTGCAAGGCCTGGCCGCCGCCAGCGAGGACGTGCGCGAGGGGATCGCCGCGTTCCAGGGGAAGCGCCCTCCGCGTTTCCGGGGGCGTTGAGGCCGCGGTGAGCGCCGACTGGCTGTTCCGAGGAACCGTGCTCACCCTGGATGCCGCGCGGCCTCGAACGCACGCGCTGGCGGCCACCGCGGGGCGCATCGTCGCGCTGGGCGACCGGGCGGAGGCCGCCGCCGGACCGGGCACGCGGGTCGTGGCGCTCGGCGAGCAGGCGCTGCTGCCGGGCTTCCACGACGCGCACGTGCACCTGGCCTCCCACGGCCTGGAGCTGGCCCAGCTCGACCTCAAGGACGTGCGTTCGCTCGACGCGCTGTTGCAGCGCGTGGCCGCGCGCGCGAACGCCTTGCCGGAGGGCGCCTGGATCCTCGGCAACGGGTTCGCGCTGGAGCGGCTGGGGCTCGAGGCGATCGGCCCGGACGAGGGCGACGCCCTGGAGCGGGCGTCGGCGGGCAGGCCGGTGGCGTTGCGGAGCCAGGACCACCACAGCCTGTGGGGGAACCGGCACGCGTTGCGCCTGGCGGGGATCGACCGCACCACGGTCGACCCGCCCGAGGGCGTGATCCAGCGCGACCACCGGGGCGAGCCGACCGGGCTCCTGCTGGAACACGCCATGGCGTTGCTGGCCGCTCGCATCCCCGAGCCCGACGCGAACGAGCTCGCACGCGCCCTGCAACGCGCGGGCGCTCACCTGGCCGCCCGCGGCGTGACGACGGTGCACGCCATGGCCTACGAGCCGGCGCGTCACTGGCGGGCGACGGCCGACGCCGCGTCGACGGCCGCCTACCCGCTCCGGGTATGGGCCTGCGTCGGCCAGGAGCACATCGAGCAGGCCGCCGAGCTGGGGGTGGCGACCGGTCAGGGGGGCGGGTCGTTCACGGTGGGCGGAGCCAAGTTCTTCGCCGACGGGGCGCTGGGAAGCCTGACCGCGTGGATGCTCGAGCCCTACGCCGGTCGCGGTGGGGACGTCGGCGTGGCCGTCGACGGCCCCGAGGTGCTGGCACGACGCCTGCCGCTGGCCATCCGCGCCGGCCTCACGCCGGTCGTCCACGCGATCGGCGACGCCGCAAACCGCGCGGTGCTCGACGCGCTCGAAGCCACCGGTCCTTCGTGGCGGGCGGCCGGGCTTCGCCCGCGCATCGAGCACGCCCAGCACCTCCACCCCGACGACCTACCCCGCTTCGGCGCGCTGGGCGTGACGGCGTCGGCGCAACCGCTCCACCTCACCTTCGACGTCCCCACCATCGTGCGCACCTTGCCCGACCGCACGGACCGCGCCTACGCCTTCGCTTCGCTGCTCGCCGGCGGCGCTACGCTGGCGTTCGGCTCGGACACACCGGTGGCCGATCCCGACGTGATCCTGGGCCTGCGTGCGGCGACCGGACGCAGCGGCCAGGACGGCACCGTACTCGGTGCCGGGGAGCGGCTCACGGTGCAACAGGCGCTGGAAGCCTACACGTGCGGCGCCGCCCGCGCCATCGGGCGCGAGGACCGCTCGGGCCGCCTCGCCCCCGGTTTCGACGCCGACCTGGTGGTGCTGTCGCACGATCCGACCCGCACGCTCGACGACCTCACGGTAATGGCGACGTTCAAGGGGGGCGCCGTCACGCACGGGGAGGACGCTCTGGCCTGAGCCGGAAGGCGTCCCGCTCTCGGGGAGGTCAACCGGGGCCGTACACGTGCAGCTCACGCACCCGGCCGCGTGCGCTGCGACCGGCCAGGAACGCGGCCGCAGCCGCGAGCTCGTCGGGGTCGATCCACGAGGTGGGGTCGGCGGAGCGCATCGCTTCGCGGTTCGCCGGCGTGTCCACCGTGCCCATGGGCACGAGCAAACCCACCCCGATTCCCTGCGGCTCCACCTCCGCCCGCACGCTCCGGAGGTACCCTGCAAGCGCCGATTTGGCGGCGCCGTAGGCGGGCATGCGGGCGCTGCCCCGCACGACCGTCGCCGCCCCGATCCCCAGCACGAAGCCGCTGCCGCGCTCGAGCATCGCAGGCAGCACGGCGCGCGTGGCATGGACGGCGGTCCGCAAGTTGAGGTCGAGCTGGCGGTCCAGGCCGGCTTCGTCGAGCTCGAGCGCCGACTGCACCCCGAAGGCGCCCACCACGTTGAGCAGGGCGTCGATGCGCCCGCGGTCCTCCAGGACGGTGGCCACGGCGTTGGCGGTCTCCTCGCCGACGGTGAGGTCGACGCCGAGCGCGAGGGCGTCGGGGAACGCCTCGCGCACCGCCTCGAGGTTGTGGGGCCGCTCCAGCAGCGCGAGCTGCCAGCCATCGGCGTCGAAGCGTCGTGCGATGCGGGAGCCGATGCCGCCGGCGGCGCCCGTGATCAGCGCGACGCGAGAGCTGTCGTTCGAAGGCCGCTCGTTCATGCAGGGGCCTCCCTTCGCGGCCCAGTGTAGCGACGGGGCCGGGCGGTGCGTGTCGGTCGGGGTCGGACGGTACCGCCCGGGCGGGCGCGGGAGGGGAGGTCATCCTCTCGTGTACCCGCGATCCTCGAAATCCAGGCCTCATTGACGTTGATCGCGTTCCAAACGGCATCGAGTTGGCTTCGTCCGCGGTCGGGTTCTCGCTCGTTCTTCGACCTTCGTGCGTTGGAAGGCCATGGCCTCGGAACGCCCCCGGTCGGGCGGCGTGGTCCGGGAGGCCGGAAGCGGGTGCCGGTGCGCCCTGCCACCGGCTGGCGTCCGGTTCGCTCGCAACCCGAAACGAACATACGAGCGGTGGGCGGGGCGGGCGAAGGTGGAGATCCGTTGGATGCTCCGCGTGCCGCGCAGGTCATGCGTGGCCCTTCTCGAGGTGCGCTTCGAGGCGTTCGAGGGCGGCGTCCCAGCGGCGGGAGATCTGGTCGAGGTAGGTGTGGGCGGAGGCGAGCGGGCCGGGTTGGAGGCGCCAGATCCGTTCTCGTCCGTGGCGTTCACTGGTGGCGAGGCCGGCCGTCTCGAGCACGGCGAGGTGCTTCCTGACGGCCTGGCGGGTGACGGGAGCGCGTTGCGCCAGGGCGGTGATCGACTGCGGGCCGTGTTCGCTCAGGCTCTCGACGATCGCCAGTCTGTGGTCGTTTCCCAGGGCCGTGAAGAGCCGCACCGGGCCCGCCGGCGGATTCATGGGAGCTGTCGACACGGGAGCCCGCGCATCAGGCGGTACGCGCCAGGTACTTGGCGATGAGGTCGGCCTGGGCGTTCCATCCGTCGGCGTTGCGGGTGAAGGCCTCGGCGCGGCGGGCGAGGGGGGGGGTGGCGTCGAAGCCGCTCTCCGTGATGGTCAGCTCCGTGCCGTTCGGGACCTCGCGGATCTCGAAGGTCACCAGCGTGGTCGGCTCGTTTGAGAGGTCGGCCTCCGGGTACCATGACAGCGACCGAAAGCGATTCGCGTAACCGTAGGGTTGCACGTAGACAAGCCGTGGCCCCTGTCCCCGCTTGGCGTAGGAGTGCCGTTCGCCCCCACGTTGTTCTGCGCGGGTGAGATGGCTCCGCGGCGTGCCGGTGAGGCGGGTCCTGTTCCTGACCGGCTGAGCGTGGAGTTGCCGATGAGACGGCGCCGCTCGTGCTGAGACCCGCCAGCTCGCGCTCGGGTCTAGCGTGGTGGACGGCGGTGGCGGGTTCCCCCAGATGTAGCGAGCTCCCTGGACGTCACCTCCGGGTCAAATGAAGAGCAGTTCGAATCCACTTGGTGCCAGGGCCGCGCAACTTTGCCTTTGTGCTGACGGCCAGGATGCGCTTGTGGGTAGCGATTTTGAGGATCTGTCATCGGCGGTGCAGCG
>Ga0102962_1001296_pt1 | contig 10103 bp, 7 predicted proteins | sample SalPonF2_C_D2_MG_FD_84519 | JGI IMG/M metagenome (GOLD analysis project Ga0102962, IMG submission 84519) | Salt pond soil microbial communities from South San Francisco under conditions of wetland restoration - Salt Pond MetaG SF2_C_D2_MG ... | reverse complement strand
GCCAGCAGCAGCGCGACCACCGCGAGACCGAGCCCGTAACGCAAGCGGCGTGAGTCGACGAGCGGCCTCATCAGCTTAAGGTACAAACGCCGCAACCAGTCGCCGCTGCCGTGGCCGCGCTCCTCAAGGGACGCCGTGCGCGCGGCGCGCATCACCGGCGCCGCCTTGCGGCGCAGCCACCTCAGAGCGATCCACGGGACCACGATGTACGCGGCGCCCAGGGAGACCACCATGGCAGTGGGGGCGTTCAGCGGTATGGGCCGCATGAACGGTCCCATCATGCCGGTCACGAACGCCATGGGCACCAGCGACAAAATGACCGCGTAGGTAGCGATGTTGGTGGGCCCGCCCACCTCATTGGCGGCCAGGACGATGCGCTGGGCGAAGCGCCGCCGCCCGGGCAGGTGCAAATGCCGGTGGATGTTTTCGATCACCACGATGGCGTCGTCCACCAACAGGCCCAGCGAGAGAATCAGCGCGAACAGGGTGATGCGGTTGATCGTCTGGCCCAGCACCCAGTCGACGCCCAACACCATCGCCAGCACCAGGGGCACGGTGAGTGTGACTATGGCGGCTTCGCGCCAGCCGAGAAAGAGCGACAGCAGCAAGGCCACGGTGCCCACTGCGATGCCAAGGTGTTCGATCAGGGTATCGACGGCTTTGTTCGCCTTTTCCCCATAGTCGCGCGTGATCGTCAGGTGCACGTCATCGGGGAGCGCGGTCCGCTGGATTTCCTCCAGTCGTTGGCGCAAGGCTTCGCCGACCTTGACATTGTTGGCTCCGGCGCGCTTGTCGATGGCGAGCGTGACCGAAGTGGCGGAGTCGGCATTCGCACTCTGCGTCGATGCGTGGCCATGGCCGATGAATGAATACTCATCGGGATTGCTGGGACCCTGCTCGATACGGGCGATGCTTTTGAGAAATAGGGGGCGGCCGTTGTGGGTACCCACGATCAGGTTGCCCACCTGCGCGGCATCGCCCAGAGCGCCGCTGACGTGCACTTGGGTTTCGCCGTTGGCGCTGACCAGCTGGGAGGCGGAACGCTGCGCATTGGCCCCGGCGAGACGTTGTTCGAGCCGGGCCACACCCAGTCCCGCGGCCGCAACTTTTTTGGGCTGCAACCACACGTTGACGCTGGTCGGAGAGGCGCCATACAGGCGCGTGTTGCCCACGTTTTCGACGTTGCGCACGCTGTCCATGACGTGCAGGGCGACGGTGCGCAGCTGCGTCTGGCTGAGTTTGGTCGAGCTCAGCGATACGGTGAGAATCGGGACATCGTTGATGCTGACCGACTGCACCAGCGGCTGGGACACCCCGGGCGGAATGCGTTGCAGGTTGCGGGCGAGTTCGTTGTAGACCTTAACCAGGCTGCTTTCCTGGTTTTCGCCCACCTGGAAGCGCACGGTGACCACACCCACCCCGCTTGCCGCGTAGCCGTATGTGTGGTGTACGCCCTCAATGGACGACATCAGGCTTTCCAGCGGCCTGACCACTTGGTTTTCCACCTCGGTGGCGGAGGCGCCCGGAAATCTGACCGTGACATTGGCCACCGGCACAGAGATTTGCGGGTTATAGGTGCGCGGCGTGAACAGCAGGGCAATCACGCCGATCAACGCGGCCGCTATCATCAGCAGGGGCGTGATCTTCGACGTGACGAAGGCACGCGTGATCCGGCCCACCAGATTGAGCTGCAAAGCGCGCAGATCGCGCGAGTGCCTCTTCATCGACTCGCCTTCAGACCAGCGATGGGTGTGCCGTTGACGATTCCGGGGCCTGGCGAGACGATGACCCGCGTCCCCGCGCTTAGCCCGGCCGTAATTTCCACGCGGTCGCCGTGGCGCGGCCCCAGACGCACCAGTCTCAGATGCGCGCGCCCGTCGCCGCCCACGATGAACACGGCACGGATGCCCAGCCGATCGACGATGGCGTTGCGCGGCGCCAGCAGCGCTTGGCGTTTGCCGACCGGCACCAGCACCCGCACCAGCGTGCCCGGGCTCAACCCGGCGTTCGCGGGCAGGGCCAGCTTGACGGGGTAAGTCTGCGTCGAGGGCGAGGCGGCCGGGCCGACGTGGATGACGCGGGTGCTAAAGCGCCGGCTGCCGGCGATGATCGGGACTGATTTGTTCGGGGCCAGCGCTTGGTGGGCCCTTGCCACCACGTTGGTGCGAACCTGCGTGTCACCGGCCCCTTGCAGGCTGAGCAAAGGCTTGCCAGGTGCGGCAAGGTCGCCGGGGTCGACGTCGCGCGCTGTGACCACCCCGGCCATGGGGGCCCGCACCTGGGCATAGGCCCGTTCTGCAAGAGCGACGTTCAGCCTTGCCTGAGAGGCCTTAAGCTGGGCCTGGGCGGTTTTGTAGTCGCGTTTGCGCCGCTGGTACTCCTGCCGGCTCACCGCGCTCTGGTGGTAGAGCTGCTGGTAGCGCTTATAGTTGGCGCTGGCATCGTCCAGCGTGGCCCGCGCGGAGGCGATGTCGGCGCGGGCTTGGCGGACCTTGGCGTCCACGTCGCGGCTGTCGATGGTGAGCAGCACTTCGCCCTGTTTGACGCGGTCGCCGATATCCACGTTCACCTGGTTGATATAGCCCGTCAACCGCGATGCGATCTGCGCCGAATGGGAAGCGGAGACATGTCCCGGGGACTCGATGTAGCTGTCTACCGAAGAAGCCTGCAGTACCACCGTGCGCGCCTTTACCGGTTGGGCCGCTTGTGCGCGCACGGCGTCGGTTTTGCCGCCGCCGCACCCTGCGAGCAGCACGGCCGCGGATAAGACCGCCCACCTTAGAATCCGCCGCATGACCGGTGTGTTCACGCCAGTATCCTGAACGGCCGTGCTCAACGGGACGCGCTTTGCGGGGACTTTTTGCTGCCGGGGAACGCGGTGCCGGGTTGCAGCCCCAAGACTTCCAGTATCCGGGCCAGCGGACAAAAGCCGGTAAACGACGCCTGAATCATGTTCGCCCCCACGAACGCAGTGAATAATAGCCACCAAGGGCTCACCCATTGCGCCAGCGCCAGGCTGGCCAGGATGAATACGCCCGCGAGTCGGAAAACCCAGCTGTCAATGTTCATCGCTTCAGTCCTCACTCATAGCCCGCCTTGGGGGGGCTTTTGCGCCTTGCTGGCGCGGTGGCCAATGCCTGGAATCAGGATCATGCGCGACTGCATGGGCCTGCTATATGTGCCAAAATTAAATTAGATTTTTCTATATATGTCAAGTCTAAATTAGGTAGCGCTAAAATATAGGCAGTCGCCTTATCCCAATGCTGCCGCGAACGACAGTGCTTGAGCGTGTATCCGCACACCCCACGTACGCCACAGGGTGATCACTAGGAAAGGAAAGTACTCGCGGGGTGGCGTATCCGTATTGATTTGCATCAAGGCTGCATGATGCGAGTTTCGTCAGGATGATCAACGAGGAAGGGAGCGAATGCGGGCAAGGGCTGTCATATGCTGCTACGCCCCGCGATACGCTGAACGGCGACAGGCGCGACGGGGCAACGGGCTCTCTATCCGGCTTGCCGGCCAAGGTCCCGCCCGCCGACCTGTGGCAGCAGGGCTCTTGTTTGGCGTAGAATAGTTAATGCGACTCATTCGCATTTTTATCTCTATAATGGATACGATGTCGTGAACGACTCCAGTCTTGACCTCAGCTCGGTGGCGGAGGACGCCGCCGGCCGCCGCCCGGGTAGCGCCTCGCGGGCGCGTTCGATGGCGCACCCTTGGATCAAGCTGCTGGCCATAGCCGGACCCGGTCTTGTGGTGATGCTCGCCGATACCGATGTCGGCAGCGTGATCACGGCGGCGCAAAGCGGTGCGCAATGGGGCTACCAGCTGTTGTGGCTGCAAGTGGTACTGATCCCCGTGCTGTTCGTGGTTCAGGAGCTCACCGTCAGATTGGGGGTCCATACCGGTCAGGGCCATGGCGAGCTGATCCGGCGCAGATTCGGGCCGGGCTGGGCCTGGGTGTCGGTCGGCGGGCTGATGATCGCCTCGGTCGGTGCACTGATCACGGAGTTCTCGGGCGTGGTCGGCGTGGGCCAGCTGCTCGGGGTTCCCCCGGCTGCGAGCCTTACGATGGCGGTGATTTTGCTGCTCGGCATCGTGTTCACCGGAAGCTATGCACGGGTGGAACGGATTGCGCTGGCTCTGGGTGCGTTCGAGCTGGCGTTCGTGGCGGTTGCCTGCTATTCGCACCCGCAACTCAGTGCGCTCACGCAGGAATTTACCGCCGCGCCCATGCTCGAACCGCGCTATCTTTATTTGGTCGGGGCCAACATCGGAGCGGTCATCATGCCGTGGATGGTCTTCTACCAGCAGTCCGCGGTCACCGATAAGGGCCTGCAACCGCGCGATCTGCGTGCGGCGCGCTGGGACACGGCGGTGGGCGCGATCGTGACGCAGATCGTGATGGGTGCCGTCCTGGTGGCCGCCGCGGTGGCTCTGAGCAGTCCGCACGGCGCGGAACCGGCACTCAATACCATTGGCCAGATATCCCATGCATTGACGCCGGTGCTGGGCGATGCTCTCGGGCGCTTCGCATTTTCGCTGGGCGTGCTCGGCGCGGCGATGGTCGCCGCCATAGTGGTCTCGCTGGCTGCGGCCTGGGGGTTGGGCGAGGTCACCGGGTACCGCCACTCCCTCAGCCACCGACCCGTCCAGGCGCCATGGTTCTATGTAATCTACACGCTAGCCGTGGTCGCCGGTGCCCTGACGGTCGGTTTTACCGATAATCTGGTCACGCTGAGCATTGCCGTAGAAGTGCTGAATGCCTTGCTGCTGCCCCTGGTCCTCGGCTTCTTGCTGGCGCTGACGTTCAAAGCGTTGCCGGCCGCCGTACGCCCGCGCGGAATTTATGCGGGAATCGTCGTGAGTGTCGTGGTGCTGACCTCCGTGCTGGGCGTCGTGAGCGGGGTCGTGGGGGCGCTGGGTTTGGGCGCCTGAAAGGGCTGCGCCAGGCGATATATGCGCAGATACAAGCGCATAGCGTCGCAACGTTGCGGCCAACGCCAGGGTCGCGAATGCAGCGCTTAGGGGCTCAGACCTGCTACCCTCGTTAGGAGATTGCGCCGCGGGTCCCTTTGAACGACGGCGTGGCGCCGACAGGGCGCATACGCCGCCGAACCCGCGATAGACGGGACGAAGTCTCGGACATGCCACGAGGTGGTGCACTTGATTTAATGAGGAGGAACCATGATTAGCGAAAGCGAACTGGCGAAATTGTCAATGGACGGTGCGCCGAACATCGTTGCCAAACCGCCGGGACCCAAGTCCAAGGAGATACTCGACTACCAGCACGCGCACGAAAGCTCGGTGGTCAGCTACGGCAGGGGCATGCCCATGGCGCTGCAGAGCGGCAAGGGAGCCACGCTGCAGGATGTGGACGGCAATGTCTACATCGATATGTTCGGCGGCGCGGGCGTGATGGCCGTTGGCCATTCGCATCCGGACGTATTAAAAGTGTCGCATGAACAGATCGACGATGTGACCCATACGCTGGACATCCCGACCCGTACCCGCCAGCGTATGGTGGAGACCCTGGGCCGGTTGCTGCCGTCGGCGCTGAGCCGCGTCTTTTTCGGCGGGCCCACCGGTTCGGACGCCGTCGAGCAAGCCATCAAGCTGGCCCGCTACAACACCGGGCGCTGGGGCACCATCGCCTTCGAAGGCGGTTACCACGGGATGACCGGCGCAGCTCTGGCTTTGACCTCTGACAGCAGCCACCGCGACGGGTTGGGCCCGCTCGTGCCCGGCGTGCAGTTCATCCCTTATCCATATCGTTACCGCAACCCCTTCGGCTGCGCGGACGAGGACGTGGACATTCAGGCGGCGGAAAACCTGGAGCGCGTGCTCACCGACACCCACTCGGGCTACTCCAAGCCTGCCGCAGTGATTCTGGAGACCGTTCAGGGCGAAGGCGGCACGATCATCCCGACCAAGCGCTTCATGCAGCGCGTGCGCGAGATCTGCGACCAGCATGACGTGCTCATGATCTGCGACGAGATTCAAGCCGGGCTGGGGCGCACGGGCAAGATGTTCGCCTTCGAGCACTTCGACATCGTCCCCGACATCATCACCATGAGCAAGGCGCTCGGCGGTATCGGATTCCCCATTTCGGCGATCGCCTACAAGGAGGCGCTCAATACTTGGCCGCCAGGCAAAACGATCGGCACCTTCCGTGGCAACATGGTCGCGTTCGCCGCCGGAGCGACGGCGCTCCAGTGGATGAGCGACAACGACATCCCGCAGCGGGCGCTAGAGGTGGGCAAGCGTGCCATGGAACCGTTGGAGAAGCTTGAAAGCGAGTCCGGCATCGTGGGTGAAGCGCGCGGCATCGGCTTGATGATCGCGATCGAGATGGTCAAGGACAAGGCGCGCAAGACGCCGGCGCCCGAATACGCCAAGAACGTGCGCAAATACGCCCACCAGCGCGGCGTGATGGTTGAGGTCGGCGGCCACTATGGCAACGTCGTGCGGCTGTTGCCGCCGTTGGTGATCCCGGAAAACTATCTGATGCAGGGTATCGACATTATTTCCGGAGTAATACGAGACCTGGAAGCAGGAACGATATCCTGAACGGCGTTATCGGTTACTCCGGCAGCGTGGGGCTGCGCCGGCGCATATGGCGCAGCCCCCCTCCCTGCACGCCGGCGGTGCCGTAAACGGTCCTGCGCCGGATCAAATGCGGTTCCCACTCAACTCGCGCTGCCGCTACTTTGTAGGTCTGGTCATGAAAACATCAACCTTGCGCTATCGTTTTCTGCTGTCTCTCGTGGCGCTCATGCTCGCCATGCCGGCACTGGCAGCCACGCCGCCCGCCGTCCAGAAGGCGCTGAAGGCAGCCATCAACGGTCCGCAGCGGACACCCGCTTACGCCAAGCGCGACCGCTACCGCCATCCGCTGCAAACGCTGGAATTCTTCGGCATTCGCCCCGATATGCGCGTCGTGGAGGTATTGCCCGGCGGCGGCTGGTACACCGAGATATTGGCGCCGTTCTTGCACGACCACGGCCACCTCATCGAGGCCACGCCGCCGACGACCAGCCCGAACCCGTTCTTCCGCAAGATGGCGAAGAAGTACAAAGCCAAGCTTGCGGCCGATCCAAGCGTCTACGGGCACGTCAAGCTCCAGGCATTCTCTCCGCCGGCTTATATGCCGCTGGGCGCGCCGGATTCGGCGGACATGATTCTCACCTTCCGCAATATGCACGATCTGATCTACGCCAACGTGCATGGGCAGGTGACGGCTCTGATCATGCAGCGTTTTTTCCGCAGCGCCTATCGCGCGCTCAAACCCGGTGGCATTCTGGGCGTGGTCGGCCACCGCGCTAACCCGGATGCATCGGTCGCTAAAAGCCATAAGCTGGGACGCTTACCGCAGCACTTCGTGATCCAGCAAGCAGAGCAGGCCGGCTTCAAGCTGGCCGGCACTTCCGGGATCAACGCCAATCCCAAGGACCCGCGCGACATGCCTATCTGGTACCTGCCGCCGACGCTGGAGCGCGGCAAAACCGATCGCGCCCACTACAAGGCCATCGGCGAAGGGGACAACATGACACTGAAGTTCGTAAAGCCGGGGGAATAACGCTGTCCGCGTCCCGCCGAGCATGACGCTGGAAGTTATGCCGCCGGCCGGGGGTGCTGCGGTAATGCGGCCACATCGGCCGCGAAGGTCGCCGACGCGTTTGGGCGCCGTGGCGCAGGCCCTGGCCCTCGACTGGTCTGGCAAGAGAAACGAAGCCGACGACGTCATTCCATCCGGCCACTGAGAGCGGCAGTCGCCAAAATGCGGCTGTAGCAGTACGGCCGCAACGCTGCGAAGCGGCAGCAGATCCGCCAAGTGGGTTTGCGTTGACTTGTGTCAAACTCTGAAAGGGCGGTGACGCGTATAAGAAGTCCCTAAGCTGGGGAGCAATCGTGATCCCAGCGGGCGGTCATAATCACGGTGGTTCATCAAGGAGCGAAGCTATGAAGGCGAAAAGCAAGTGGTATGCGCGCTGCGCCACCATTGCGGCTACGGCCGCGGCACTCGGGGTCCTCTGCGTGCCGCCTCTCACATTCGCTCAGAGCGGCAATGGTGATGCGATGAACAGCGCGACCCAAATGATGGGGACGCAACAGGGTTCGGATGAAGCTTCATCGGACCAAACTGCAGGGCAGGGGAATGATACGGGCAATTACGGCTATGGGCCGGGCATGATGCGCGGCTACGGTTACGGTCCCGGCATGATGCGCGGTTACGGCTATGGGCCGGGCACAATGTATGGGCACGGCCCGGGGATGTGGGGCCGCGGCTATGGTCCGGGAATGCGCGGTTATGGCTACGGCGCGGGCATGATGCGGGGCTACGGTTACGGTCCCGGCTCGATGCAGGGCTACGGCCCCGGGATGTGGGGCCACGGTTACGGTCCCGGGATGCGCGGCTACGGCTATGGCCCGGGCATGATGCGGGGCGGCAGGCATGGCTGGCGAGTCTGGGGTGCGCTCGAGCTGACGCCGGATCAGCAGCACAAGATCGAGCACCTGCAGCAGACGCAGGACGAGAAACTGCAGGCGCTTTATGCACAGCTTTATCAGGAAGTGGGCCAACTTCACGGCGTCATGGCAACGGAACAGCCCGATCCCGAAGCCGTCGGTAAAGCTTTCGATCAAGTCTCTGCGACTCGCAAGAAGCTCATGCTGGCGCACGTTAAGCTGCGTGACCAGATCAATCATGTGCTGACACCGAAACAGCGCAAGATCCTGAAGGACCGCTGCCAGCGCTGGCAAGGGGATTCCGACCAGCCGGGCGACTACTAAGAAGCTGTTGAAGAACCGTCGCGAGCGAAGGGAGTTCGTGCTCGCGCAAATGATGCCATAAATTCCATAAGTAGCTCGTCAGTAGCATACAACGAGCCCGTTTCACATGGATATCACAATTGGCGTCTTCAGCCCAGCGTTGTCTTCAGTAACCAAAACACGGCTGCCGAAGGCTGATATTCTCTATAGTACAAGGCAAAAATATGGATTACGTCCTGTAACTTTGTGTCTGGATAGGTAACGCAAAGGCGTTTCCCAGTTACAGAACTAAATCGCCTTTGTTACAAGGTCTCGTATAGGGTGGGCGGCAGGCCAAAGGCCTGTCGCCTTTTTACTCCCGGACCCTCGGGTTAATGCGTACAACTGGACAACCCGTTGGCGGTAACCGACCATCCGCGCGTGGCGGCCACCGGCGTGACGGCGGTCAGGATTGGGCGTCGTCCGTGCAGAGCTGGCCGGGAACGATTTAATCGATCAGGACCGAGGCGTATTGGAAGCAGACCGGCCGGCCCGGCCTATCAGCGGACAGTGCGCCGCGAGGGGCGCACTCTTGCGCCGACCTCAAGCATTGAATGTGGACCCGCTGAGCCCTTGAGGGTCAATTTTCGCGGCAAACTGTCCCCTGGTGGCGACACTGGCGCTGCCCTTTGCCATAATTGCCTCAGGAGAAAGGAAAAGTTTTGTCGCCAAACAGCGACACCGGCTTGGCGCCGGAACCGCTTCCCCAGGGTCCTCGGTAGCACGCATGGTGCCCGGAAATTCGTAATGTACGCTGGATGGAAGCGCGGCCGCAGGCGGAGGCCGTGGTAATTTATCTTGCTTAAGCGCCGTCCAAATAGGTAGCGCTGACGCGGTCGTGCGATGAATGGAGGGCCATGGGCAAACGTATCGAGCCGTCGCCTGAGCAAGCGTTCAACAAGGCGCACGCCCGCTGTGCCCTGGGCCTAACCAGGCGCGTATGCAATGTTCCGGCCCATACCGTAGTGCAAGGGGCCGCTTGAGTGATCGTGAGGTTGGCCAGCCCACCATGACTAAGCACTCCCGTTGGGGCTATCGCGCGAGCCTGTCGCTCGTGGTCATCAGCCTGATCAGCGCCTGCGCCCCGTTGTGGCAGACTTCGACGCCCGGCCCGAAAGCGCGGTTCGGCGCCGAGGCGCAACAGCGAGAGCGCCACGCCGGTGCCGAGACGCTTGCGCTCATTCGCTATGCCAACCGCCTCAGCACGGCCAAAAAGCCCGCGCTGCAGCGGGCGCGCGAGCAAGCGGACGTCGCCTTCAGGCGACAGCCGGGCGTGCGCCAGCGTCTGC
>Ga0102962_1001294_pt1 | contig 10110 bp, 10 predicted proteins | sample SalPonF2_C_D2_MG_FD_84519 | JGI IMG/M metagenome (GOLD analysis project Ga0102962, IMG submission 84519) | Salt pond soil microbial communities from South San Francisco under conditions of wetland restoration - Salt Pond MetaG SF2_C_D2_MG ... | reverse complement strand
TATCGATTCATTATTGAATCGATTTTCGATAAAGTTTATGTTTTTTCAATTTTCGGACGATGGTGGGTTGGCTGATTTTCAGAAACCGCGCCATTTCTCTGGTGGTCCGGCAGCATCTCAACGCATGCCGCAAGACGTCCTTTTCCAGGTTAAGCATCTGGTCTGTTAAACCTTTTTCCTGCTGAGAATCATTGGCTGAGGCAATAAATGTGCTCATGCCCGATGGAAGGCTTTGATAGATAACATCATCGACCACATGATGTTCACTCATCAAAACGGCCTTTTTAATCACGTTTTTTAATTCCCGAACATTGCCGGGAAACGGATGGGCCTGCAACACCTTCAGGGCTTCCGGAGAAATTCTACGATTTAACCGGTATGCTTTGCCGTATTTTTGCATGTAAAAACTGACCAGTTCAAATATATCATCAATCCTTTCTCGCAGCGGCGGAATTCGTATGATAAATGTATTGAGCCGGAAAAACAGGTCTCTTCGAAACCGTTTTTGTTGGACCAGACCCTCCAGATCTCGATTTGTGGCAGCAATGATCGTGCAGTCAATTTTTTTTGATTTAAGTCCTCCCAAACGCATGACCTCATGATCATCCAGGTATTTCAACAGTTTTGCCTGGAGAGAATGCGGCAAATCGCCGATCTCATCGAGAAAAAGAGTCCCTTCGTGGGCCAGTTCAAAAAGGCCGGCTTTTCCTTCCTTCCGGGCGCCGGTAAAAGCCCCCTTTTCATAACCGAAAAGTTCAGCCTCTAAAAGGTTTTCCGGTAAGGTGGCACAATTGATCTGAACAAAGGGTTTCTTGTTTCGATTGCTGTTCTTATGAATGAATTTGGCCAAAAGCCCTTTGCCGGTTCCGGATTCTCCCAGAATCAAAATATCGGATGCCGAAAGATGCGCCAGTTTAAGGGCAAGGTACAGCACCTGTCGCATCTTTTTGTCTTCAGCAACAATCTCCTGGTCTTTTAGTTCCAAAAGGCTGAGTTCAGCCAGCTTGTTCTTATATTTCTCTGTGACCATGCGGGACTGTTCAAGCTGTTTTTGGATGGCATTCAATTGGGTCATATCCCGCTCATTGACCACCACAAGAAAGATGTTTCCGTCATCATCAAAGGCGGGCGTGCCGGTGGCCAGTAAAAGTTTTTCCGTCCGTTTTATTTTTTGAATGACGCTGACCTGGCGTTTGGTTTTAATCACTTCCAGGGTCACCGAACGATCAAACAGACCGCCATTGACGAGATCGGCCACATTCTTGCCGATGATGTGTTTTGCCTGAATCCCATTCAGTTTTTCAGAGGCTTCATTGATGTCAATCACTTTGCCCTGTCCGTCGCAGACCCAGATCCCGTCGTGAGACGCCTTAATAATAGTTTTCAGCTGCTGATTCAGATAACTGCTCGACTCCAGCTCATCCTGTGAATTTTTTAATTGCTTCAAATCTTGAAAATTACACACAGTTCCACCAAGTTTTTTCCCCTGGCGAATCAACGTAATATTGAGCACCATATCGAGTTTTTCCCCGATAACATGGTGTCCCCATTTTGAGGTACCGGTTTTCAGACATTCAATGACTTGCGGTCCGGTGATCGGGAGAACCTCTGAAATAAAAATTCCGGTATGCTTTTCAGCATTGCAACCCAGCATTTTTTCAGCCTGTTGGTTGATATAGACAATCGTCCCCGATACATTTGTTGCAATGATGCCGTTGTTCGTTGAATTGATTATCTGCTCATATGAAATGTTTTGGTCCATGGCAATCCGTCTGATATTATTTTCGGATAGTCTTATGATTTAATAATTTATAATATTTTCCGGTCCCCGGGTCAAGGGCAGGCTTGACCTTTTGGAGACATATGAATATTATGTAAAAAATAAAATGATCATAGGGGAAAAGATGCTGAAACAAAAAAATTCTCGCGGATGTTTTCTATGTGGACCTGAAAACAATATATCCTTGTAAATGACTTGGTATGAAGATCAACAGAACCAACAGATCAGATCAACGGTGACGGTTTCCGATCACTTCAACGGATATCTCGGGGTAGTGCACGGCGGTATTGTTTCGGCAATACTGGACGAAACAGCCGGGCGTTAGGTGATGCTGAACTCCGGCTGGTAAAACAAGGGTTTTTTGGCCATATTTGCTTGTGAAACCCGAGTTTATAAATTATGCCGATTGTTTAATCCAACGAATCTCTTCGTCTATAAAAAGTCTATCGATTTCCAGGATAATCATGACACTTTCATTTATTTTGGCCATACCAAGAATAATATCGTCCACGTCGAACTGAAGGCCGATTGGCTTATCTTCGATATCGTTCCCCTTAACATACTTGACTTCAGAAACTGTATCGACAACAATTCCCACTATCACCTGGCCGTCATTGCCGTCGATTTCAACGACGATAATGCATGTTTGATCCTGATATGCTTTCTCTTCCATCCCGAATCTCAACCTTAGGTCGATCACAGGAATCACTTTGCCCCTTAGGTTTATAACCCCTTTTATAATAGAAGGTGTCTGGGGGATCTGTGTAATCGGCATCACGCCGATAATCTCTTTTATTTTTGAGATGCTGATTCCATATTCGGCGTTATCTATATTAAAAATGAGATATTTCCCGGTTAATGCTTCTGCCTTGAGATTTGCTTCTTCGATCTTTTTTTGTTCCGTGATATCCAGCAGAATACCGGTCACATATTCAATTTCATCCTGATCATCACATACTATCTGGCCCCATTCCTGAATCCAAATAACGTCTCCGGTCTTTTTTCTGACACGATATTTTCTCATGTAGTTCTTGTCGCTTTTTAAGGCATTGATAAAGATTTTCTGCATTGATACCATATCTTCCTCAATAACAATGTCCAGCCATTTCTTTTCTTTGGAATTGAAGACATCTTTGGAGTAACCTGTTAAGATTTCGACCTGATTGCCGATGAAATTAACCGTTCCGTCTTTATAGCCTTTATAGGCCGCATTAATAACATTTTCAGAATTATTCGTGTTTAAGTTTGTACTCTCCATATTATCTCATCCTTTTATATGAATGGATTCTGTTAATTATCGGTTGGTATGATCTGAAAGAACCTTAAAATTGTTTTGCTACTTCAGCATCGGAACATTTCCTTTGTCCTTTTTTCTTCGATCACCGAACTGAAGAGCGATTTGATTTATTCATCTAATGCCACCTCAATGGTAAAACTTCCGAAATCGGTCTTAAAAGGAATCGCAATTTTAGGGCCTTTGGTCAAAGATATAAGCTCATGATTTTTGCCGGCTACTACTGAAGGAATGGCACCGTGAAATACTTCACCCACTTCCTCTAATTCTTTTCTTGCCTGACCGGATATCATGTTGGTCAATTCGCCCACAGCATCTGTAATTTCATTGTTTATTTCCGTTATCTCCTCTCCGAACATATTGGAAACAATTTTTAGAATGCTGGATTCATCAAATGTAATAAAAACAGTGCCTTTTGTCTCACCCGTAAATCCGACGACACCTGAAACATCTCCCTGGACAATATCATCCTTTTTGAGATAAGGTTTTCCAGACTCAGACTTAATAAAAGCCATCGTTTCAAGAACATTTAATGTTGCATTGATAAATGGATTAATAATTTTTTTATCCACCGCCTATCCTCCTTGATCACAAAGTAAGGGGTAATGGTTACCGACACCTTTACCATCATTATCATTCAACAATTAAGGTTGAAACTTAACGACCAAATATTTTAGTTAATTTTTCGTTTATGGTTTCGGCAGTAAAAGGTTTCACAATATAATTGCTAACACCTTCCTTAACGGCTTCCAAAATATTATCTTTTTGTGCTTCAGCCGTAATCATTACAAAAGGAATGTCCTTTAATTCATCATCCGATCTTACCGTTTTTAACAAATCTATTCCCGACATCTCCGGCATATTCCAGTCACATAATATTAGATCAACCTTTCCTTTTTTCAGTTCTTTAACAGCACTTTTGCCATCATCTGCCTCAATAATATTTTTAAAGCCGATCTGTTTGATGATATTTCTTACAATCTTTCTCATGGTGGAAAAATCATCGACGATGAGAACTTTCATGTTTAAATCCATATAATCTGAGCCTCCTTTTGTTGCATTACTTATTCTAGCAATATAACCGTTGTGACTTCTTGTATATGCTGGGTGCCATATATTCCAGGTTATGATTTATTCCGCTTAAACTTTCTGCACCGCCGATTATAAAGTAGCCGTTGTGCTTTAAAACACTGACTAATTTGTGCAAGACAGCCTCTTTAGTAGAATTGTCAAAATAAATCATAACATTTCTACAGAATATAATATCAAAAGTTTTTGAAGAAGGAGAATCTTTCAATAGATTGAATTTTTCAAATGTTACCAATTTGCGGACACTTTTTTTAACCCTGACATAATCTTCCCATTTGCCCAGTCCTTTCTGAAAATAACGGCTTATCATATGGTTGGGTATATTTGATAAACACTTTTGGGGATATATGGCCTGTCTGCCTTTTTCCAGACAGGAATCTGAAATGTCTGTTGCCAGTATCGACGGCGCAAATCCCAGCTCCAGGCAATATGTGGCCAACGAATACGGCTCTTCTCCGCTTGAAGATGCCGCACACCAGATATTCTTGCAGCTTTGATCTAAAACCTTAAAACTATTTGATTCTCTGAAAAAGTAGGTATGGTTGGTGGAGATGGCATCCAGAAAAAGATTCAGTTCAACCGGATCCTTTTCGATGATCGAAAGATATTTATTCGGTTGAACGCCGAGCTTTCTGATACGTTTTCCAATCCTGGCATTCAACAATTCCCGTTTTTCTTCGGTCAGCCTAATGCCGGATTCGTTGTAAACGATATCGCAATACCTCTTAAATTGTTTTGTAGTCAGATTTCCCAAATTTCAAAACTCTCATAAATCGTCAATAGCCAATTGTCTGCCCCGTGAAATTGCTGCTTCCGTAAGGCCATTTCACGGGGATCACCGCCTTCTGAGCCCTGATCCCCGTGGGCTATACGGGGCCTGTCACTTCTCATTCACTAGGCGTTAATCCAAAATCTTAAATCTTCAACTTTCAATCATATCCAGTGCTGTCTTGGTAACATCCCTAATGTTTACTATTTTCTCGGCGGCTCCGAGTTTAATGGCTTCCTTGGGCATACCGTAAACAACGCAGCTTTTCTCATTCTGAGCAATTGTCCTGGCACCGGCTTTTTTCATTTCCAACAACCCTGCAGCGCCGTCCGCTCCCATCCCGGTGAGAATAATACCGAGAGCATTTCCGGCCGCATAGGTCGCCGTTGATTTGAAAAGAACATCCACAGCAGGTCGCTGGTGATGAACGAGAGGCCCTGTTTTAATTCGAACATAATATCGAGCTCCACTTCTTTTTAGCAACATATGAAAATTTCCGGGAGCAATCAGTGCCTGGCCGTTTAAAACCGAATCCCCATCTTTGGCTTCTTTAACAGTGATCTGTGAAAGCGAGTCCAACCTTTCCGCAAAAGATTTAGTAAAATTCGCCGGCATGTGCTGTACGATGACAATCCCCGGGGAATTGGGGGGCATACCGGTAAGAACTGTCTTGATGGCCTCTGTCCCTCCTGTTGAAGCGCCAATGGCAATTATCTTGTTGGTCGAAGCGGTCAGGGCACGTGATATGGTTGCAGGTTTTATGGGTTGTGATTTATCATCCGACTCAATTCGTTGCTGGACATTCACCCTGGCGACGGCTCTGATCTTGTCCGCCAGCTGGACGCTCATGTCTCCCACCGAATAGGCGGCCGATGGCTTGGAAATCACTTCAAGCGCTCCGCTGCCCAGGGCCTCCATGGCCATTTTACCTCCTTTGGGTGTAAGAGAGCTGACAATGATTACAGGAAGGGGGTAATGTTTCATGAGTTTTTTAAGGAATGTCAGTCCATCCATTCGGGGCATTTCAATATCCAGTGTGATGACATCCGGCTTGAGTTTTAAGATCTTGTCTCTTGCCACGTACGGATCAGGAGCTGTACCTATGACTTTAATACCTCGCTCGCGAGACAGTTCGTCACTAAATACCTTTCGAACCACAGCCGAGTCATCCACAACAAGAACTCTTATGTCTTTTTCCATAACTTTCCTTTTAATCTTCATCCCTAATGTTCAACTGAAATGCCAGATGATTATCAAGCGTGTCGATAATAAAATAAAAGCTATCCCCAGTATCAGATAAATCATTAAAATAATAATTAAAGCTGAGCAACTCTGGAATCCCGAGGTTGAAAGTTGCTTCAGGGTCATATGTACTGAACGTACTACCTGCAATCATATTTATAATTTCTTTAACGGTCCCTTTCACTTGATCATCAGAAATACCTTCTTCTTCCCTTCCCATGAAATCAGCCGTAATTGACCTGGCCAATTTCTCAGGAATACACAAGATACAATCCCCGATTAAAGGACCATCAAAATTCAATTTGGCAGCCAGAATTTGATCTTTTCCCTTGTTCCACAGTTCATGAGCGGCTACCGTATCGGAAAAATCCAAAGGCAAAAAAAACATGGTCTCCAGAACATCAGAAATCGAGTTCTTCATCGCCATTTCCAAAAGGCTGTTTTTCATCTTTCGTCTCTCCCATTATCTCTATTAGTTTTTGCTTGATCTGTTCAGGCGTAAATGGCTTTTTGATATATCCTATAATACCTTTGGCCATAAATTCCTCAACCCGTTCTTTACTACCTTCAGTGGTAACCATTACCACCGGCATCGACGCTAACGCCTCGTCTCTTTTCATCTCTTCCACAAGTTCAAGACCGTTCATGTCCGGCATATTGTAATCGGTCAGAACCAGATCAAGCCATTCTTCATTTAATACTTTTAATGCTTCCCGCCCATTGGCAGCTTCAAAACACTCTCCCACATCAAATCCGGATGCCTTAATGATTTTTTTGATAACCGCCCGCATGGGAATGGAATCATCCACAATTAAAATATTGTATGCCATGGTTCTTCTCCGTGATTTGTATCAAGGTCCTCTGTCAATGGTTACCGCCATCTTAGTCCTGCCCTCTGATCCCGGGACCTAAATTCTGACCATCGATTCAATCTGTTCTATTTTTTCAGCAAATCGGGCAATGACATCCTGAAAATCTTTCTCTGTAAGATTCAACCGCTTTACTATCTCCTGATGAAACCTATAAGCAAGGCCATCCGATCCCACACCGATTCCCATCATCATACAAATCATATCTGCCATATAAACAATAGAGGTTTCAATTTCACTCATTGAAGATTTTTGGGGAAGATGGTGGTTTTTTATGATTTCAACCATCTTCGGACTGAAATTCCATTTTTGAGCCATCAATCCGCCAAGTTCTGCATGATCGATACCGATGACTTCCTTCTCCGCCTCTCTGAAAGTAAAACCTTTTTCTGTTACCAGAGTGTCGATTTTTTCAAAAGAGTCCTTTACATACTGGCTTAAAATCACTTTTCCAATATCCTTTAAAAGAGCGGCGGTAAATATCAGATGTACATCCTTTGCCCCTATTTTCTCGGCAAGCTCTCGTGCAATAAGCGCCGAAGAGACCGAATATTTCCAGAGGTCGCCGGTGTCAAGATCATATCCTTCTTGCGCTTCTTTTAAATTTTCAGAACCGGCCGACATCAAAACAAGATCAACCACCTGCTCTATGCCCATATAGACAATGGCCTGATGAACGGAATTAACTTGATCCGGCAGGCCGAAATAGGCGGAATTGACCGCCTTTAATAAATTAGCAGTTACAGCGGTGTCATAAACAATGATTTTAGACAGTTCGGACATTGAACTTTCAGGGTTTTCCGCAATAGCCATCACCTTATGGGCTACCTGTGGGACAGGTTTCAGACGGTCTATTTTTTTTATGATAGACGCTATATCGATCATATCATTTTTTCTCCCTTACCCGATACCTTCAACCATACATCTCCATTATCGACCGCCAGTTTTATGGTTCGATTAACGACACCGCCCACATCCGTATAATCAATGATTACGTTATTTCTGTGAAACATTTTCCTTACCGCGGTTTCATTTCTCTTGCCGATATTAAAAAATCCTTTCTGGTCCAGAATCTGTGATCCGCCGACGATGACAACTTTAATTCTTTGTTTTTTTGCACCTAACTTATAAGCGGCTTTGAACAAGGCAGGGATGCCGGTATCGGCAAATATACATGGGTTCTTTTTCGCTTTTTCCGGATCCAGAGTGGACTCAGGGAGCATATAATGAAGCAAACCGCCAACCCGCGCGACAGCATCATAGATTGCTATTCCGATACAGGATCCAAGAGAATAGGTGGCCAGCACTGCTTCCGGGTCATTACTTACTTTCATATCCGCTACGCCGACGTTTAAATTCATAAGGATATCCGTTGTTATTGGTCAGTGATCACTAGCCATCCAAGAATTTGGATTAGGCAGCTCAATCTCATTTTTGCATGCACGGTTAAGACTTTCTGCAATTTTATCAGCAAGAACATGTCTTTAGCCACCTGTCCACTTCTTTCTTTTTAAACTTCCAGAGGCGACCCAGGCGATATGCCGGTAAGTTCTTGTTTATAATTAACTTATAAACCGTATCCCGACCAATGCCAAGATACTCACAGATGTCATTTATAGATAAAAGTTTTTCTTTCAGCATTTTTTTAATCTTTCATCAATTTTTACAATATTAGAGTTAAACTAACTGTTCTTTACCACTTCCCAAATACCCGCCATGTCAAGAATCAAGCCTACTCTGCCATCTCCCATTATTGCCCCGCCGGCGATCCCTTTGATATCACTCATGGCATCTCCGAGGTTCTTAATCACCACCTCTTCTTTTCCCAACAGTTCATCCAGCAACAGTCCCATCTGCTGGTCATCATGCTCTACCGCTACGACAAGCCCCTCCCATGGATGGACAGAATCGCCCTTGACATCAAATATTCGATCAAGACGTACCAGGGGCAGCAGTTTTCTCCTGGACAAAATCATTTCTCCCTTGCCTTCAACCGTATAATACTGATCTTTATTCGGCCTGAACGCCTCCAGGATGGCGAGCGCCGGAATAATATATCTATCTTCTCCGACTCTGACTTGCATCCCCTCTATGATAGCAAGCGTCAGCGGCAGGCTGATGACAAAGATTGAGCCTTTCCCTGGACTGGTATTGATTTCAACGCGTCCTCTCAGTTTTTCAATCCCTTTTTTGACCACATCCATACCCACACCGCGTCCGGAAACATCAGAGACTTGTTTGGCTGTGGAAAAACCGGGTTGGAAAATCATGTTGTAAATCTCGGAGTCGGTAAGTTTGCCTTCATCGGTTATGAGTTGGTTTGCTTTTGCTTTTGCAATAATTCTATCTTTGTCCAGTCCTTTACCGTCATCGGAAATTTCGACAATGATTTTGCCTCCCTGATGATAGGCCTTAAGATGTATCTCGCCGGTCTGGTTTTTTCTTTCTTTTTTCCTTTCTTCCGGTGTTTCAATCCCGTGATCGACAGAATTGCGGATCATGTGAACCATTGGCTCATACAATTCATCCACGACATTTCTATCGATTTCCGTATCTTCGCCCGACATTTTCAGTTGAACTTCCTTTCCTGAATTTTTCGCCAGATCCCTGACCAGTCTTACCATCTTCTGGAAGGTGCTTTTTATGGGAACCATGCGCATGGACATGGCCGTGGCTTGCAGATTGGAGGTAATCTGGTTTAATTGCCCAAGATTGTGTGCTAATCTTTGATCTTTGGCTGAAAGGAACACCTGGTTATGGCGAAGCATGCTTTGGGCAATGACCAGCTCTCCGGTCAAATCTACCAGATCATCAAGCTTTTTGGTATCTACCTTGACCTGTAGATCCATTTTGCGGGAGCCAAACTTTTTCTGATCCCTTAAGGCCGAAACCACCTGCTCCGGGCCTATACGTTTTTCTTGCACAAGGATCTGACCAATCTTTTTATCCGGTTCCTCCTTTTGCTTATCAAGGCCTGTTTCAAGATCGTCAGGAGATATTTCTCCTTTATGAATCAAAATCTCCCCAATTCGTTTATTCCCAAGCTGGTCAGCCAGTGTCTGAATGT
>Ga0102962_1001293_pt1 | contig 10113 bp, 6 predicted proteins | sample SalPonF2_C_D2_MG_FD_84519 | JGI IMG/M metagenome (GOLD analysis project Ga0102962, IMG submission 84519) | Salt pond soil microbial communities from South San Francisco under conditions of wetland restoration - Salt Pond MetaG SF2_C_D2_MG ... | reverse complement strand
GGGATTCGGCTCTTTTGCAGTTCTATCTCGACGGCATTCAATACGCGTTGGGCGATCTGAAGGCCGACGCCACCCCCAGCGCCAAACTCCACCCGCAGCCCGAGCCCGTCTTGCCCGGCGAAAAGGCGAACTGAGAGCAGGCCGTTGAAAATTTCGTGTGACACCCGACTCATTTCATCAGGAACGAGTCGTCTGTAACAGCGAGATCGATGGGTGGCTGGGGTCGACCCAGCCACCCATCGCATCTATTGACGAGTTGCAGACCACCGGCGAATTCTCGATTCCCAAAACGGCCTATCGCCGATACTTGTAGGCGGGCTCGCCCATGCGCGATGCATAGAGAATATCGGCAATCGGGTCCCAGCCGAAATTGAGGAACCAACCCGGCATCGCCACCCTGAAGTTCGGCGGCATCGGGGCCACCTGTTCCCACTGCCGGCCGCCGTCGGTTGTCTTGAAAAAGCCCTGCTTGCCGACCACGACGATCTGGTTCTCGTCCTTGCCGAAGTAAGGGCCAAAAGAGCATTCCACCGCCTCGCCCTGCACGGCCCATGTCTTGCCCTGGTCCTTGCTCACCAGCAGCCCCTCGGCACCGGTCCAGTAAGCGACGCCCTTGAAAATGCGGATGTCGCGTCCGCCGGGCTGGAGGTCGGAAACCTTGCCCCAACTCTTGCCGCCGTCGGTGCTACGGAAGATGCCATTTTCTTTCTCCCTGGTCGCGACGAAGGTGTTCCTGTCGAAGATGCCCACCGACGCGAACGCGTTGCCCTGCAGCGTCCAATCCTTGCCCATCTCCTGGCTCGTGTAGATCTCGCCGCCGCACTCATGACGTAGAGCGAAAATGTCGACAGGCTCTTCGGCCGACCAATCGACCGAGCCGGAATCCCAACCACGCTGGTTCCCCGCCATGCCCTGCCAGGTCTTGCCGCCGTCGAGCGTGTAGCCGCTTGGCCCGTCGAGCATGAAACAGGCCAGTCGCTTGCCGAGCGGATCGAAGTTCAGGGCAAAGCCGGTTTCGCACCGTCCGCCGATCTTGCCGTCGTCCACTCGGACGAACGACTCAGCCTGATCACTGCTTTTCCAGATCCCCTGGTCGGGAATGACCATGAACACGTCGCCCGTGACACGATCGACAACGATTCCGGCCGTCTTGCCGGGATAGCCGATCTTCTTGCCCTCACTCGCGAGCGTCTGCAGGACCGGCGCCGAGATGTCCACCCACGCTGCGGGTTCGGCCGTCGTCGGGCCATTTTCCAAGCGGGGAGCCTGCTCCTGCGAGTGGCTCACACGAACTCCGGCCAGAACAAACACCAGCAATAGCCACCATCGTCTCATTTTCGTGCTCCTCTTGGAGGAAGTGCCATGATCAACATCGATTGACTCCCGCATAGTCAATGCGCACCTTCACGCCTTGTGGCCATAGCGACCGGCTTTTGCCCTCCTGCATTGGCGATGCAAGCCCCGATCAGTCTATCACGAACGAGACGCCGATGCATCAGCGCTATGCAGATCTTTCACGGAATCGCACCGAAGGCTTGACTGCGGGCTCGTCCGACAGGAGAATCGACATTGCGCGCGAGTGATGAATTGAACGTACCGAGTGTCATCACCATTTGCGTGAAGGAGCCTGACAATGCATTGCCACTGTCGTAAAAGCCCCTTCGAGTTTCGCTCAGGGCAGTGGGGCGGAGCAGACCCCCTAGCGGACAATCCGGTGCGAGGAGCGTCATGCGAGCACAACCGATCCATGCCGTCACAGTAGCTGTCGTCTTTCAATTGGTAATCGGTCTCACCGCGACGCGTGACGTTGTCGCTGGCGAGATTCGCGTGAATTGCTCGAAGCCTGACGGCCGCATCCGACCGTTGCACGGTGTCAACGGTGGGCCGTTATGCGACGGCGAAACGGTCGACCTGTCGGCCGAATGGCGATCGCTGGGCATCCCGTTGACCCGATTGCACGATTGCGAATGGCCGCTGCCCGACGTGGTCGACATGCATGCGGTCTTCCGCGACCCGACGGCCGACCCTCAGTCTCCCGACAGCTACGACTTTGCGCTCACCGATGCCTACATTCAGGCGATCCGCGATACGGGCGCCCGGATCGTCTACCGATTGGGCGAGAGCATCGAACACACTCGGCACAAGCAATATGTTCATCCACCGGCCGATCCCCAGCGATGGGCCGAGGCCTGCTTGGGCATCATTCGGCACTACAACGAAGGCTGGGCCGACGGGTTTCACCACGACATTCGCTACTGGGAGATCTGGAACGAGCCGGAGAATCGGCCCGCCATGTGGAGCGGCACCGACGAACAATACTATCGGCTCTACGCAACGGCGGCCAAGACGATCAAGGCCGCTTATCCCGCGCTCCAGGTCGGCGGTCCGGCCATCGGGGCGCCCGGCGAACTGGACGGCGAGCGGTTACAGGCTACGCCTTTCGTCGAAGGATTGCTGCGTCATTGTCGCATGCAGCAGGCACCGCTCGACTTCTTCTCTTGGCACATCTATACCGACGACCCACAGCTCGTCGTGCGCAAAGCCCGGGCGATTCGCCGCTGGCTCGACGATCGTTCGTTCGCCGCGACGAAGATCCATCTGAACGAGTGGAACTACCTGCCTAACAACGATTGGTCGGGCATGCTCGCCCCGGGTAATGCCCCGCATCGGCAAAGTTGGTTCGAAGCCATCGGCGGAGCGACCGGCGCGGCGTTTACGGCCAGTGTGCTGATCGGGCTGCAGGACAGCCCGGTCGATGTGGCCAACTACTATGCGGGCGATACAAACCCGTTCTCGATGTTCAGCCGTCACGGTGTGCCGAAGAAGACCTTCTATGCAATGCGCGCGTTTCGGCTTCTGCTGAACACGCCCGTACGTGTGGCGACAAGCGGCTCTCACCCAGGTCAGTCCGCTGTCTGCGCAGGTGTCGATCAAGAACGCAACTGCGTGACCGTACTGGTGGCGAACTACCGAGCCGACGACACGCAGTTCGATGTGATCGTGGACGCCGTGCCATGGAAGAGTTCGACCGCATGGAAGACATGGCGAGTCGACGCCACGCGTGACCTGGAACCAAGCGAGACGGGCAAAGCCCCTCCCGGTGTCTGGCGGCAAACGTATCGCGTTCCCACTCCCGGCTTGCTCGTAATTCAATTGCACGGCGAGACGTGATGGTTCCCGGCAGGCTGCCGTTTCGAGTGTGTGCTTCGCAGTTGGAAGGGTTCCGGCAAGCTCGGCGAGAGTTGACACCGCCAGTAGGCCATGATCCAATGATCGCAGGTAGGCCGCCGGCACGGACGCCGCATCACAACTGGCCGATCGTGGCTATCGGCACACTGTTTCACTCGCGATAGACAAACATCTTTATACGCAAAAAAGGAAGCCCGTCATGAAACGCCTCGCACTCCTGCTACTGCTCTTGGCGATACCAGCGAACCACGCTTTCGCCGAAGTCGGCACGCCGAGCTTTGTTCAGACGCATGGGCAACTTTCCGTCCGGGGCACACAACTCGTCGACGCCGCGGGCCAACCGGTCGTCTTGCGGGGCATGAGCTTCGGCTGGCACGTCTGGTGGCCGCAGTTTTGGAATGGCGAGGCCGTGAAATGGCTGCAAGACGACTGGCACTGCACGGTCCTCCGCGCGGCGATGGGCATTGAACCGGGCGGCGGCTATCTCCAATCGCCCGAAGCGTCGAAGAAGCTCGTAACGACGGTGGTCGACGCCTGCATCGAGAATGGCATGTACGTGATCATCGACTGGCACGACCACCACGCGACCGCCAATCTTCAACAGAGCAAGGCGTTCTTCGTAGAAATGGCCAAGCGGTACGGCAAGCACCCCAACATCATCTACGAAATCTACAACGAGCCCGAGAGAGATTCCTGGCCTGCGGTCAAAGCGTATTCGGAAACGCTCATTCAAGCCATCCGCGAAGTCGATCCGGACAACATCATCCTGGTCGGCAGTTCCCATTGGGATCAGGACGTCCACCTGGCCGCAGACGATCCGATCACCGGCGCCACGAACATCATGTACACGCTTCATTTCTATGCAGGCACGCACAAGCAGTCCCTGAGGGATCGGGGCGATTACGCACTCAAGAAGGGGCTGCCGCTGTTTGTGTCGGAATACGGAGGCTGCGAGGCCTCGGGCAACGGCCCGCTGAACATGCAGGAGTGGAATGCCTGGATCGCCTGGATGGAAGCCCGAAAGATCAGTTGGTGCAAATGGTCGATCGCAGACAAGAACGAAACCTGCTCCGTGCTCATCCCACACGCAAGCCCCACAGGCAACTGGCCGCTAACCGATCTAAAGCCATCCGGCATCCACACCAGGGAACTGCTGCGCGAGCTGAATCGATAGGCGACAAACGCCGAGGAAGAAGAAAAGGGGGCGGGAGTCTTTGTTTTGACACGCTCACCTAACCGACGGCGAGTTGGAACATTGCGACCGGTTGGTGAAGATCACGTTTGCCAATGATGCGGCGGTCGATCCGACCCTGGTCGTCGCGGTCGACTCGGGACTGGAGGGGACACATCGGAGACCGCCGTGGATCAATCGAGGATCCGTTTCCAACGGGCTTGGTGCCATGCGATCTTTTCGGCGGCGGTCATTTGCGAGAAGTTTGGCTCGGCTTCCGTGTTGCCGTGCGACCAGCTTCGCGACTCGCCCGGGGTAGGCGTGGAGCCGGTCCCGCTGTAACTGCCGGCTCGCTGGGTCCATTGCAGATCGTCGTCGAGCGTCCGATAGGGGCGGATGTTCAATCGGGCCAGGTCGGCGTGATAGCTGCGGACGGCCTCCTCCGGCTTGAGATGGCTGTCGGCTACTGCCCGAAGGTGCTTGATGAACGCGAGCTGATGCTCCGCGCTATTGATCATCCGACCGTAGAGGGCCACTCTGGCGCCGTATTTCTTGGCTTCCCAGAGCTGGTGAAACGCGTCGAACGTCGTGCCGGACGAACCGCCGAGGATGCCGACGACCAGTCGCGAGTCGTAGCCGACCAACTGCTCCATGGCGGCCGGGCCGTGGTAGACGATCTTCAGAAAGACGGGACGCGACTTGCCTGCAACGCCGGCCAACGTTCGGACGATCATGTCGTTCGTGAATCGCCCCAAGTCGGGAATCGGATTCTGCAGGCAGTTGGGATCGAAGACTTCGAGAAAATGTCGAAAACCCTTGGTCTCGGCTTCCTCGCGAAACGCCTTGTAGGCCGCAAGCGTGCGTCGATCGACCGCAACGTCGTTGTTGAACGTCACGGAATAGAGCCCCAGATCGGCACCGAGCGCCCGCTCGTGGGGCGCCGGGTCGATCTTGCCCCCCATCGCGTGGTCGATCGCCGCAGAGCGAAACGGTCGCGACGGCTCTTTCGGATAGATGCCGCCTTGGGCAAGCCAGATCTCGGTGGTGTCGTTCGCACGAATCGCGGGCGTCACATGGCTTTCGTCGAACAGCCGCTCCTCGATCGTCAGCACCTCGTTGGTGCTCGCGCTCATCAGCATAATGTCGACCAGGCCTTGCCGAACGTTTTCCCGAATCAGCCGGCGGTAGGCATCGAGCGACCGGAAGCGGTTTTCCTGGGCATAATGCTCCGGATCCTTGCCGGTCGCAGCGATCCCGAATGCCATGTCGGCGTCCTTGGCGTCGGCCAGGATGAAATCGTCGCATGACGAGTCGGCCAAGATTCTCGCGAGTTTGGCATCGAGCGACTTCGGCGTTCGTAGTGCGTTTTCTGACATGGGAGTTGGATTTGGTGTAATGCCCGTCCAGAGTTCGTCCCGCTTAGGCGATAATCCGATCGATGAACCTGCATCCGACGCGATAGGCGGTTTCGCCGTCGCGGGGGACTTCCGTTACGTTGACGACACGAGCCCGAAGATGCTTCAGCGACGGGGAACGCCCGAGCCTGACAATGAGTGTTTCGAAGGGTGGGTAACCGTCGGAAAAGAACGCGAAGCCGCCGGTGCAGATGTCGTGGCACTCGACCTCGAAGAACTCGACTTCCGACGGAAATCGGCCACCGAATATGGGGGCGATCATCTGACAATACGTATACGGATTGCGATCGCTCGAGCGTTGCTCCTTCGTGGCCTTCTCGTTCGCAATCGTAGTCGTGCTTAGAATCGGTGATGTGTTTCGGGCCGGCATTGTCGTTTGGCTTCTCTTCTGAACGAAACTTAGGGATAAACACGGCCGGAAAATCGACAACCAACCAAATATTTGGCTTTGCCGTCGTGGTCCTTTCGCATAACACGGACCACTCGGGCACTGAAGTACGTTAGCATCGGTTCCTGGCCCAGCGCGATGACCAGGTAATCGAAATCGGGCTCTTCCTCGATATAGAAGGCAAATCCCCCGGCCGAAATATTTTCGCATGTCACCTGAAAGAACGTCTTGCGCGACGGCATGACGCCACCATACATCGGTGCGATGAGTTGCTTGTAGTTGAACGAGCGTCGAACACTGGTGCGGGCTTCGGCACCGACAATGCCATTCGGATTTTGGACCATCACGCCAGACGACAACTCGCCGGCCTCGGCGGGCGTCTCCGGGAGTAACACGTCCGACAGCACCTTGCCGGGTCCTTCGGCTAGTGCCACGGCGGATATGTCGCTCGTTGTGGTAGGTGGCGAAATTGAAACGTCTCCGGAAGCCGGATCTGATGTATCGCCGCTCGCCGCACCCGGCCGCTTGGAAGCAAGGGTCTGCTCGGCCATTTCCCTGCGAAGTTCCAGCAAGCGAGTAGCCGTCTGCTGAGCCAGGGCCTCTGCCTTTGCCTGTCGCTGCTCGGCTTCGACCAATTCGGTTCGATCGGTGCCCGTCAACACGATCACATCGAGAGTTCCTTCCGTATAACACACTGCCGAAAGCGACCACTGGATGCGACGTCGGTTTCCGTCCTTCGTCAGCAGAAAGCTCTCGAACTGGCAAGCGGATCTGTCGACGGCACTGCTGCGAAGGATGCCCTGGACAAGGTCGAGCTCTTCCGGGACGACAAAGACGCCGGAAAACGGCTTGCCGGCGATCTCTCGCAGTTCGAACCCGGTCGCGCGGCGGCATGCTCGATTCAAGCCGATCAGCTTGAGCTCGGCATCGAGTTCGAACACCAGCGAATCGACATTATCGAGAATCGTCGATGCGAGTTTCTCGCGACTGCGCAACTGCTCGTCGGATTGTGCTCGAGCGATCGAGTTGGTCAACAAGTGGGCAATGGTCTCTGCAAAGCAGATGTCCTTCTTCGTGAAAGTATGCTCGGTTCGCTTGTAGACGCCGAGTGTGCCGAAGGGTTTGTTGTCGACATGCAAGGGAACCGTCAGGCCGCTGACAACACCCATCTTGCGTAGAGAGAGGTCGGCGAATTGCTTCTGAGACCCCAGGTTGTCGGTGATGACCGGTTGGGCGGTTTCCAGGGCCGTGCCCGCCATCGAGTCAGTGGCACTGAGAGACATCTTGTGGACGGCCCTGTCGAACTGTTCGCTGTCCTTCGTCGTCCCGGCCACCCTCAACATCAGCGTCGTGCCGTTGGCCACGACTTCTCCGACCGAGCTAAAATCGGCCTCGAAAGTTGCAGCCAGCAATGAGGCCGCGTCGCTGGCGAGGATCGACCTATCCGGATTCGCTCCGGCGCGACGCCCGAACGCAAGCAATGCCGTCGCTTGGCGAGTGCCGAGGTCTGCCGATTGCGATTCGGTCCCCAGCTTGGCCACTACCCCCCCGAAATCATCGACACTTGGCGAGGTTGTCTGATCAACTGATGACATAGCAGTGGCGATCTTATCTTGCCCGCAACCCAAAGCTTGGTATGGTTCGATATGTAGGAAAGCATAGGTCGGTTTCTCCGATCAGGACGTCGGCTTGTAGCGAAGAAGCCGAATATTCGGAAAAAAGGGCGTGTATCGGGCGATAGGCCGGGTCTTCGCGGCATGGATGCGGCGAGAATCGCCCTACCCGCCGTTCCTTCGATATGTCACAATAGCTCACCCATGCCAATGGTGCAGGGCTGTTCCATTACCTTGTGAGGATGAGATCCATGGATCTGAAGTCGATCAAACATAGTGTCCGCTTGCCGCTATTGCTTCTTTTCGTCGCGATGCTCGCCTTTCCGATATATGGCGCCGCTGCCGAGCAAGGCGACGTGCCGACCGGCTCGCTGAGTGCCGCGGGGTCTGAATCGAGCGATTCTCCCGGATTGCCCGAGTACACCGGCGTGCGGCGATTGGCCGGCGACGTGACGCTGGCAACGCTATCCAATGGGCTGACCGTGATCGTTCAGGAGAACCACGTGGCACCGGTCGCCACGGTTCGCTGCTATGTCAACAATACGGGCAGTGCCTATGAGGGACGCAACTTGGGGGCCGGACTCAGCCATGTACTCGAACATGTCGTGTCCGGTGGAACGACGGCACGACGTTCCGAGAAGGAGATCGAGAAGATCATCGACACGTTCGGCGGAGCGACCAACGCCTATACGTCGACGGATCGGACGGTCTACTTCATCGATTGCCCGGCCAGGCATACGATGGCTGCCATCGATCTGGTGGCCGACGCCATGCAGCACATCGCTTTCGAGCCGACCGAATTCGAGCGTGAGCTGGCCGTCGTCCAACGAGAATTGGCCGACGGCAAGGTCAACCGGCAGCGTGTACTGTGGAAGCTGCTGATGCGGACACTCTATACGGTGCATCCCGTTCGCCATCCGGTTATCGGCTACCTCGATGTGCTTCAGAGCACAACAAACCAGACGATCATCGATTTCTATCGTGAGCGCTACGTGCCGAACAACCAGGTGTTCGTCGTCGTTGGCGACGTCCAGACCGAGGACGTGCTCGCCGAAGTTGCCCGACAATGGGCCGGAACCGGCCACCATCGCGAGACGTTCGTCCCCTTGCCCGACGAGCCCGAACAACTGACCCCGCGCGAGGCGTTTCAGGAGATGGACGGTAGCACGGTCGACATGGTCGTGGCATGGCCGACCGTCAAGCTATCGCATCCGGATCTGTACGCACTCGATCTGGCCGCCTACATCCTGGCCGAAGGAGAAAGCTCGCGGATGGTGCGGCGTCTGAAGTACGAACAACAGCTGGTCCTGTCGGTCGGTTCGGCCAGTTCGACGCCAGGTTATGTCAAAGGCTTTTTCGCGATCATGGCCAGCACGCAACCGGAGAACTGGTCGGCTGCTTCCGACGAAATCCTTCGCGATGTGTATCGGCTGCGCGATGAATTGGTCAGCCCGGATGAATTGGCCAAGGCCAAGAAACAGAAGGCAGCCGAGTTAGTCTTCTCCCAGCAGACCGTCCAGCAAGCAGCCGAGAGCCTCGGTCGCAACATCCTCAGCAGCGGCGACCCTCTGTTCGACCAGTCGTACGTTCAGAAGATCCAAGAGGTGACCGCCCAGCAGATTCGCGACGTAGCGCGGCGCTACTTCGTGCCCGAACGCATCAACCGCGTGGTCATCACGCCGCCCGGCGGCATGCCCGAACGGGCAACGGAAGGCGCCAAGCAGGCAGAGAGCGAGATTCGCGCCGTACGACTGTCGAACGGCCTGCGCGTGTTGGTCAAGCGCCATGCCCAGCTGCCGATGGTCAATTTGCAGGCATTCGTGCTCGGTGGGGCATTGGTCGATACGGAAGCGACCGCCGGCCGGTCGGCACTCGTCGGTGCGATGCTCGACAAAGGGACCGCTCGGCACTCGGCCCTGCAGATCGCCGACTACTTCGACTCCATCGGAGGCCAGTTGTCGATGACCGCAGGCCGAAATACGGTCTACGGCAGCATGACGACGCTGCGCGAGGACTTTCCGGAGGCGGCCTCACTGTTCGCCGAATGCTTTACGCGCCCCGTCTTTCCCGAGGACGAGTTCGCGAAGGTCAAGACGCTGGCTTTGGGAGCGATTGCCCGGCGTGCCGACAACCCTCATTCGGAAATCGTCGAGCTCTTCTACGACGCTCTACCCTCCACGTCGCCCTATCACTTGATCCAGGGCGGCAAGACCGAGACCGTCGAGGCTCTTCGCGCCGAGGACCTGCGTGCCTATCATGCGAAATACTTTGTGCCGAACAACATGATCGTAACCGTCTTCGGCGATGTCGACCCCGACGAAGCCGTGCGACTTGTTC
>Ga0102962_1001292_pt1 | contig 10113 bp, 10 predicted proteins | sample SalPonF2_C_D2_MG_FD_84519 | JGI IMG/M metagenome (GOLD analysis project Ga0102962, IMG submission 84519) | Salt pond soil microbial communities from South San Francisco under conditions of wetland restoration - Salt Pond MetaG SF2_C_D2_MG ... | reverse complement strand
CTTGCTCATCAATAGCATCACGACCTTTCTCTGTGATGTATTCCCTGATATGTTCATATTCCTGCTCCAGTATTTCATCTTCGCCCATGGCAAGCGGGGCTCCTGCATCTCCGATCACACAACAGGATCCGTGGCATTTTTCAAGATGACAGATAAACGCTACCTCAAACAACTCGCTACTTACAATCTTATCTCCTATCTGTATCATGGTTTTATGAAGGATTTAGAAAAATGCCTAAAATACATAAAGTTTTCACAATACATTACGACAATAGAGATTATATATTGTTATTACGGGACATAACCCCTATTTTTGCAAGGGCCCTTTCCGATTCACAAAACAGCATGAAGTTTTATACGATTATCTTTTTCAGTTTTATACTTGCCAGTTCTACATACGGTCAGAATAGCCTTCTGACAAATGATAGAATTCTGAAGGTCATTTATGACGGTCTTACTTCGATGTACAGCTACGATTTCGACGAAGCCCACGAAGCGTTGGACGAAGTGAGAAAGGCGTATCCCGACCATCCGGTAACACCTTTCTTTGAAGGTCTTATCACCTACTGGGAACATTATCCGCTCATACCAGGTCAGCCTGAAGCAGACCGTTTTACCGCATTGATGGAAGACTGTGTGTCGAAGGCGGAGATGATGCTCAATAAGGATGAAGATAATATTGAAGGCGTCTTTTTCGACCTCTTCGGAAGAGCATTTTATGTCATGTTCTGGTCCGACAATGGTAAACCCGGAAAGGTCTTTCCTTATATGAACCAGATGTACAAGGAGACCATCAAGGGCTTCGAACTCAAGGATGTCTTTAATGAATTTTATTTCACCTGCGGTTTGTACAATTATTATATTGAAGTGTACCCCGACATTCACCCGGTATATAAACCAGTGGCCATGTTGTTCCGAAAAGGCAACAGGTATAAGGGCCTCAAGCAGCTGCAATACTGTTCCGGGAATTCGGTTTTCCTGCGGGTCGAAGCCAGGCTTTTCCTCGCACTCATCTACCTCAACTATGAAAATGACATCAAATCGGCCCAGGAATATGCAGCCTCCCTGTACCGCGAATTTCCAAAAAACCCGTATTATACTGGTATCTATCTTGAAATTCTGCTGTATAACCAAAAATATTTCTTCGCGCCTATCATACTGGACCATCTGTCGGGAATGAACGACGAGTTCGCCAGGATGCTGACTCATTTATACAATGGGCTGTATCTGGAAAAAGCAAAACATGAAAATGAGAAAGCGGCAGACGAATACAGACTCGCACTAAGCCTCTCAAAAAAATACGGTGCCTTTGCTGACCATTACAATGCCATCGCCTGGATGGGCCTCGGGAGATACTATAAAGCTGTTGACAAGCCGGATCTCGCCGACAACTATTACCGCAAAGCCAAAGAAGCAACATCGTACAAATTCATCCTGAACGACCGTTGATCTATTACCTGAAAATCCGGAAAAAGTAAAAAACCAACAACTACACAGAACAACTGTTTACCTTTCAATAAACCATTACTATGACAAGGTACACTGCCGAACAGGTTGAAACATCCCCCACTTTCAGACCGTTAAACAAACTAAGCTACGACAGTATTCTGCCCTTTGTATGGATGAATATCCGCGAAAATAATTTTGCCTCCCGGTTTTACCTGTTCATCAACGTACTTTACCTGGTCTTCCTGGCAGGAATTTCACTCACTGGATTCCTGATACACGGTTTCCATACCGGCCCCTACTTCAGCTACCTGATATGGGGTACCCTGGCCGGGTCATTTGCTGTTGTACCTGTACACGAAGCGCTTCACGGCCTGGCCTATAAACTTATTGGTGCACCCCGCATCCATTTTGGAGCCGACATGCGCCAGATGTTGTTTTATGTGGCAGCCGACCGTTACGTGGTCGGAAGGAATGATTTCTACTTCATCGCCCTGGCACCGTTTATCGGCATCAATGTCATTGCCTTTATCATTGCCTTTTTCCTTTCCGGTTACTGGCATATCTTTTTTGTGGCCTTTCTGCTTTTTCACAACATCATGTGCATCGGCGACTTTGCCATGATAAGCTACTTTATGAAGTACCCCGGAAAGGAACTTTACACCTTTGATGATCATAAAAACCGGACATCATATATTTACGAGCGTGTCCGTGAGAACGGATGAGCATATCACAGGCATACCCATCGGAAAAGTTTCCGTCATTATTTCTATATTTGTTCTCATCTCCATCGGAAACCCAAAACCCGCCATCTAATGAAAAACCTGCTTGTCGCTCTCCTTTTTTTCATTTTCACAGGACTAAACGCCCAGGAATATTATTCCCTGAATGATCAGGTCCTCCGTTTGTCTAACGGAAGCCTGACCCGCGAAATCTCCTTCCTTCACGATAGTGTCACAGGCCGGAGTTTGACCATCCCGGGCCAGGGTGAAGAATTTCTGCGCCGAAGCCGCGAATTTTCCTTTCGTGTGAACGGCAAGACACTTGACGGATATAGCGGATGGAAGATGGTAAAGGCAGAAAACGCCAGTGATGGAAGATATGGCCGGGGTGTGACTGTAACTCTCGATTCAAAAGACAAGACATTACCACTCAGGATCACATTGAATTACCTTCTTTATCCCAATGTTAATGTGATCAGGAAATGGATCGGCTTCATCAACACAGGCAACGAGGACATCAGGCTGGAAGCCCTGAATGTTGAAGATCTTGCAACCGTCCTGTCCCAGGTGTCATCGGTAGTGTATCATAATTACGGCCGCATGAAGCACCTGGGCACCTACATTGGCAACTGGGACGATCCGGTATTGATTGTTCACGACATTACTCACCAAAGAGGGCTTGCCGTTGGCAATGAAGCCCCTGGCATCACAAAACGCACAGCCTGGAATACCCGTGCTGATAACCTTGAAGCAGGGCTGACCCATCCCGGACAGGACTATCCGTTCCGTAAATGGCTTAAGCCGGGGGAAACATGGGAAAGTCCCAAAACGTTCCTGTGTGCATATAACGGTACCGATGACGGTTTCAGTGTTGTAAATAATGAACTGAACGCCTTTATCGTAAAGTATTTGCGACCAAGGATCATCGAGGATGAAAAAAAGCCGGTATTCGTCTATAACACGTGGAACCCGTTTCGGACGTTTGTGAACGATTCACTCGTAAGAGAGGTGGCCAGGGCCGCAGCCGGCTGCGGCATCCAGGAGTTTATCATTGATGACGGCTGGCAGGTGAACGATGGCTCGGCGTCCTCGAAGGAGGCATGGGGCAATAACTATGGCGACTGGCTGGTTGATACGGTAAAATTTCCGGGAGGACTTAAGCCCACCTTCGACTACATCCGTTCTCTGGGTATGAAGCCCGGACTATGGATCAGCATCGGCGCAGCCACCGCCGATTCGAAAGTATACCGGGAACACCCGGATTGGTTTGTGAAAAATGTTAACGGAGAACCCGGAAATATACATAGTTTACACGATGAAGATTTTTATTCGAGCTGTTTCGGCACCGACTGGTTTAATTATATCAAAAGCGTTGTGCTAAGACTGGTTGATGAATATGGCCTGGCCTACGCAAAACTTGATTTCTCCGTTGTAACCAGCGCCTATGTTACCAACAAGAACATCTCGGGTTGTTACGCTACTGATCATCCTTACCACAGGGATCATGAAGAATCGTTCATCATTATTTATGAACGCATACTCCGGCTTTTCGATGAGCTCCACGATGAAGCCCCCGACCTGTTTATCGACTGTACCTTTGAAACGGCAGGAAAGCTGCAACTCATGGATTATGCCATTGCCGAACATGCAGATGGCAACTGGCTGGCCAATTTTGAGGAGCCGTCACCACTGGGACCCCTGAGGATTAGGCAAATGTCGTGGTGGCGATCCCCTGCCCTGCCTGCCAGCTCCCTGGTTATCGGTAATTCACAGATGAACGACCCGGGCTTTGAACTTGCTCTTAAATCACTTGCCGGCTCCCTGCCCATTGTCCTTGGCGACCCAAGAAAAATACCGGCCGAAAAAAGGCAGAGAATAAAAAGATGGTCAGACTGGATGAAATCCATGCAGAAGAAATACGATTATATGTCGTACCGGAAAGACCTGCCGGGCTTTGGGGAACCCAGGGAAGGAGCCTGGGATGGTTGGATGCGGATTAACTTCCAGACAAAAGAAGGCGGTATTTTCGGGGTTTTCAGACAAAATGCACGGGAAGAGAGCCGGGTGGTCTTCCTCACGGATATCAAACCGGATAAGACATACACAATAAGGCTTGCACCTGATGGCAATGAAGTATATGAGGCTACCGGCATTGAATTGATGGAAGCCGGATTTCCTGTGAAAATCCCTGAAAACTGCGGAGGCAGGATTTATGAGATACGTATGAAATGAAATGGTGAAAACGCAGAGACGCAAGCATCACGTCTCACCGTCCGGAATAGACCGGAATAAAAATAAGTGCCCCTTACTTTATTATCTTCCGGCTACCCATAAATTTTAGTAGTATCAGAACGTGTAAATAACGCCGATATTTATCCCGCCGGCACTTCCGAGGTTATCCATATTACCTGAAAAACCGTACCAGATACTACTCCTTAAGAATAGCCTTTTCAATTTCTTCCTTATCGAGTTTTTTTGTGCAGAAAAACCAATCATAACATGTCATCTCTTCCTTTCCTTCCATGCGGTCTTTTGCCGAACCGCAAGAACCCGCCGGAGGGACAATGACATCATCGCCCGGCCTCCAGTCGGCAGGTGTGGCTATATCAAATTTATCGGCTGTCTGCAGGGCAACAAGTACGCGATATAGTTCATCAAAATTACGTCCTAGGCTTAGCGGGTAGTAAATGATTGTCCGTATGGTTCCTTTCGGATCGACATAAAAAACAGCTCTGACAGCTTTCGTATTACTCTCACCGGGTTGAATCATTCCGTATTTCTCAGCCACTGCCATGCTCACATCTTCTATAAGGGGAAAGTTCACTTCCACGTCCTTCATGCTCCTGTATTCAATCTTTTCTTTGATGGTTCTCAACCAGGCAATATGACTGTAGAGACCGTCGACAGACAGACCGACAAGCTTGCAATTGGCCTTTGCAAATTTGTCCTCAAGTGAGGCAAAAGTCATGAACTCGGATGTGCAAACAGGGGTAAAATCGGCGGGATGACTGAAGAGAATGACCCAACTCCCTGTATAATCGTTAGGGAAATGGATATCACCCTGTGTGGTCTCAGCCCTGAATTCGGGTGCAGCTTCACCAAGACGTGGCATTGATACTACTTTAGGTTCCAGATTTTCTTCCATACCAGTTAGTTTTAAGTGAATTATAGAGTGACAAAAATGACAGCATTGTAGGTTTCCCGGTAACGGGCATCCCGATTTTCAACCAGAATAAAGCAGCCATTCCCGGTACAATACAAATTTACGTCTTTCCTGGATACCGCCCCCTGAAAACGAATCATAAGATGCTCACAAACATATCATTGATAACATGATATCAATGATGTCAATGATGGCACTTATGCGGTGAAAATGTAAGCGAATTGTCAAGGAACTTGTTCACCAGCTCCTGTGTATCCATTACAGGAGCACCTGCAAACACATGTATGTTCCTGCTCTCGAGAAGCTGCATTGCCCTTTCTCCCATGCCCCCGGCAATAACATCGGTGACATTCCTTTCAGCGAGCCAGCGGGGCAGCAGTCCGTGCTCATGTGGTGGAGCATCAATAAGTTTAGTGTCAACAACGTTTTCACCCTCTACATCAACCAGTGTGAAATGACGGCAGTGACCGAAATGTGCATCGAGTTTGCCATTGCTTGTGGGTATTGCTATTTTTTGTTTCATACTATTATCCGTTAAAAGTTATACCTGAATATTTATTTACATTGTCGTTTATATTTACTATAGTTGGCAGGAGCCTTTCCGGTCAGGGGTTATTTTTTCAGTTTGCTGATGATATCTCCAACGGTATAGTTATCATCACGGATCATCACCATCTGGATATCCGACTTTTCAAGCCTGTAACTGACCCGGGGGCCAAAATCACCCGAGATCACTTTGGTTGCCCCCAGCCTGATGACCTGCTGAGCAGCCCCCGGACCAACATGGCCCGGATTGTCGAGCGTCTCATTCTTCACAAACCTGGTTTCCCCGGTATCCTCATGGTACACACAAAACCAGTCGGCACGGCCAAACCTGGCGCTGAATAATGCATCGGGAGTATCTCCCTTCGATGTGATGACCGTTATCATAATGTTTTATTTTACTGATTCAATCCTTTCCGACCGGCATAGCGGGCATGCTTTTTCATTAACCGTAACCGGCATGGTGAACCTTGCCTGACATGAAACACAGAGGAACCAGTTACCATCCATCCACGCATTACCATAAACCGTCCTGATCTCGCGCGTTTCGACAAGAGCTTTGGCTATCTTTTGCCTCGCACTCTCATAGATCCTGGCAAAGGTAGGCCTTGAAATCCCCATCAGCCGTGAAGCTTCCTGGTGATTCATCATCTCGTAATCGGCCAGCTTTAGCGCTTCGTATTCTTCATAAAGTAATTCGACACAGCCCTCCTCTCTTTCCGGACTGCCAAACGGACGGTAACCCTTGAAACCTGGCGGCGCCACAACTTTTCGTAGCATCCTTCTTCGTGGCATAGATTTTTTTTACAAATATAATGAGAATATTCTCATTATAACAACAGAGTCAAAAAAAAAATTTAAACGTGGGATTTAAGAAAGTCCAACGAAGTCAAAAAGTTATGGAAGCCACAAGGTATGAGCCGTTCCGTTTTATAAAATGCAACCAAACAATTCAAAATACAGGTTGTTTTTCTACATCATCAAAACAAAAATGAAGAATTATGGCACAAATCACATTAAAAGGTAATCCGTTTCATACTATTGGTCAGCTTCCGGCAACCGGATCTGACGCACCCGGTTTCACCCTGGTGAAAACCGATTTATCGGAGGCTTCATTAAATGATTACCGGGGAAAAAAGGTTATTTTAAACATATTTCCAAGCATAGATACAAGCGTATGTGCAGCATCGGAGCGACATTTCAACGAAGCGGCACAGGCACTCGATGATACCGTTGTGGTATCCGTCTCGATGGACCTTCCGTTTGCTTTAAAACGTTTTTGTGCAGCCGAGGGGCTCGATGATGTTATTCCGACAAGTGCGTTCCGCTCGCCTGGCTTTGGCAAAGACTACGGTGTGGTGTTAACCGACGGGCCGATGAAAGGACTGTTTTCGAGAGCCGTGGTCATCATCGATGAGCAGGGCCGGATAGTCTATACACAACAGGTTCCGGAGATTGGTCAGGAACCCGACTATGACAAAGCCCTTCAAACCGTAAAAGAATCGGTTAGTTAATGAGCATACACTGATACAACGATCTTTACCCCGGTGTGTTGATTCGGGTAAAGATCGTTTTATATTTCGCATTATTGCTAAAGTTATTTATTTTAGCCCGCTCATTAAACAAGCAATATAATGGCCGGATTCATTTCACAGGTAAAATCCTACCCCCGCACCTTTTGGGCTGCCAACACGCTGGAGCTGTTTGAACGGTGGGCTTATTATGGCATTTTCAACCTGCTTGCCCTGTATCTCACCAACTCACCAGAGACCGGGGCTCTCGGCTTTTCCCAGGTTGAGAAGGGATTGATCATGGGCATCGTGAATGCCATCCTGTACTTCCTTCCCGTGATCACCGGTTCGATTGCCGATAAGTTCGGATACAAGAAGGTGCTTATCATAGCCTTTGTTATCCTTTCATCCGGTTATTACGTTATGGGCCAGGTCACCAGTTTTGCCTCTGTTTTTATCACATTTTTCTACGTGGCAATTGGGGCGGCACTGTTCAAACCTATTGTCTCGGCCACCATTGCCAAGACCACTAATGAAGGCAATGCGTCCCTTGGTTTTGGTATCTTTTACATGATCATTAACGTGGGGGGCCTGATTGGGCCGGTTTTGGCGTCCGACCTGCGCGAGACCAGCTGGAACAACATCTTCATCATGTCGTCGGCCGCCATCCTGGTGAACCTTATTATCGTCATCTTTTTCTTCAAGGAACCCGAGCGGGAAGCGAACCGCGATCCGCTCCTCAAAAGCATCGGTGATGTATTTAAAAATATTTACATGGCCCTGAAGGATCTCCGTTTTACGGTGTTCCTTCTTATCATAATTGGTTCATGGACGGTATTCTGGCAGTATTTTTACAGTTTACCTGTATTTATCGAACAATGGGTTGACACACATGCCCTTTACGCGTTTTTCTATAATATCTCACCCGGACTGGCCAAAGCGGTTGGCACAGGATCGGGTGTTATCCTGGCCGAAAAATTCATTGCCATGGATGCCTTCTTTATCGTGATATTCCAGGTTATTGTCAGCACCCTCATTTCACGGGTAAGACCGCTGCACTCCATGATAGTAGGTATTCTTGTCAACACCCTGGGACTTACACTTGCCATCCTCACACGCAGTCCGTTTATACTCCTTTTATCGATACTCATTTTTTCACTGGGTGAAATGGCCTTCTCACCGAAAATCCTCGAATATATTGGCCGGATTGCACCAAAAGACAAGGCGGCCGTATACATGGGCACCCAGTTTCTGCCCATCGCAGCTGGTAACTTCATCGGTGGATTTATTGCCGGCGGCGTATATGAAAACCTTGCCGACAAGGTTGAAATGGCTAAAAAGCTTATCCCCGGACCTGTTGACCCTTCACTCACCAGCGAGCAGATCCTGAACCTGGCCATGAAAGCCAAAAATCTCGATGAAAGCGGGCTGACAAAAATGTTGTGGGCAAATAACGATCCCTTCCGGTTTGGGTATGTCCTTCTTGGTATGGGTTTGTTTACGGTTATATTGTTGGTAATCTACGACCGGTATCTTAGGAAAAGGGGCGCCTGACATCATGGCACGTTTCCGGGGAACCTCCGTTATTTTTGAATAATCTTAAATACAACTCTCCGGTTGGCGGCCTGGCCTTTGTCCGTTTCATTGGACTCAATCGGCCGGGAAAAACTATACCCGTCATATTCAATCCGGCCGGCATCAATACCCTTGCTTACTAAGTAACGGGCTACGGCTTCCGCCCTGTCGAGAGACAAGCACAGGTTAAATTCGTATCCCCCTGTATTGTCGGTGTGCCCCTCCAGCTTGACCCGGATATTCATATTTTCATTCATGAGTTTATACAACTTGTCCATTTCCGGGAATGATTGTGGTAAAAGATCACTTTTATTAAACCCGAACTGAATATTCTTCAGGATAATGGTTGAATCAATATCAATCTTATCAACATCATAATATGGCAAGGCCGACTCATCATTTTCGGTTCCCACTACTACCGAATCGGGTTTAGGGGAAAGGACTGTCACTTTTTCAAGAATAATATTGTCAACATAATAGTAAGCCGATAATTCATGCTTTGCCAATTGCCATTTCTCTTTCTTTTCGCCCGGTTCTTTCCTGGCAAGAATTTCAGTCGACGTAGCCCGGTCATTCCTGAAATTGCCCAGCACCAGGTACTTCTCAAATCCACTTGCCAAATAAAGTGAATGTAATTCGATCCAATTTTGCATACTGTCGAGAAAAGTACCGTTGAATTCAACCTGGGGTTTTATTCTGAACGTTTTAAAACCCCAGTTACGGATAGTGGTCGATTGTGAAAAATAGATACCAAAATTCTTTATGGCCACATTTGATTCTGCATCCAGGACTAATGAGACTGAGACCCTGTAAAGGCTGTCTTTCTCAAGTGTGCGGTCAAGAGGTGTCTCAATATATTCCCTTACATCCTTAATTTTCATGGCAGGTTGGATCCTGTAGAAAAAAAAACCAACGAAGCTGTCACCATATTTGGCAGAAGCACCTCCCAAATATTCTCCAAAAATATTATTAACCGGCCTGGAAACACCGATATTAAAATAATCGGGGGTGTCGGTATTCTGGACTTTATGCCATCCGGAAGGATTCTTTCCGTCGAAGTCGACGTAGTTCTCAAACGAACCATTGGGCACAAGGTTTTGGGAATAACTCCCTGCCGGGACAGAAATGAGCATATAAATCAGAAAAATAGTTT
>Ga0102962_1001291_pt1 | contig 10122 bp, 9 predicted proteins | sample SalPonF2_C_D2_MG_FD_84519 | JGI IMG/M metagenome (GOLD analysis project Ga0102962, IMG submission 84519) | Salt pond soil microbial communities from South San Francisco under conditions of wetland restoration - Salt Pond MetaG SF2_C_D2_MG ... | reverse complement strand
TGAGATTGTCACAGCACTGGCCATTGCCGGAGATCTGACTTTTAATCCTGTTACAGATACGCTTACCAATGAAAATGGTGAAGCAGTAAAGCTTGACGAACCAACTGGATTGGAACTACCCTCCAAAGGCTTTGCCGTTGAGGATCCTGGTTACCTGGCACCGGCTGAAGACGGCTCTGCAGTGGAAGTGAAGGTTGCTCCCGACTCTAAACGTTTGCAGTTGTTGACTCCTTTTGCTTCCTGGGGTGGTAATGATATAAAAGATCTCAGATTATTGCTGAAGGCTAAAGGAAAATGTACTACTGATCATATCTCGATGGCTGGTCCCTGGCTGCGTTATCGCGGACACCTGGATAATATTTCTGAAAATATGTTTATTGGTGCGGTTAATGCATTTAACGATCAGACCAACCATGTTAAAAACGCTTTGGGACAAGACTATATGCCAGTACCGTCATCAGCCCGCAGATACAAAGAGGCTGGCATTGCCACACTGGTAGTTGGCGATGAAAATTATGGTGAGGGCTCATCGCGCGAACATGCTGCCATGGAACCCCGTCATCTGGGCGTCAAAGTGGTACTGGTTCGTTCTTTTGCCCGCATTCATGAAACAAACCTGAAAAAACAGGGTGTGCTGGCGCTTACATTTGCCGACAGAGATGACTATGATAAGATTAAAGAGGATGACACCTTTGATATAGTCGGTCTGACCGATTTCAAAGAGGACACTCCGCTTAAGGTTATTGTAAAACATGCGGACGGTTCCACTGATGAGATTTTGGCAAATCATACCTATAATGCCAATCAGATTGAATGGTTCAAGGCTGGTTCTGCATTAAATCTGATCAGACTTAAGAACAAACAATAAAAATCTTTCAGAAAACCAAACCCGGCAAATCACCTGTAAATGCCGGGTTTTGTTTTTAATTATTGATGCATTTTCAGTTAACCGGCATATTATTTTAGCTTGACCGGATCGAACTAAGCGATATATTTTGTAAATTTCGAAGTATGATTGAATGGCTTGAAAATCATCAACAGGCTTGTTTTTATAAGCGCTTTTTTGGGATTGAGTGTCCGGGTTGTGGAATGCAGCGGGCTTTTATCGAATTGCTGAAAGGTAATATCTATCAGAGTTTTGTGTTATTTCCTGCATTTATTCCTCTCCTGGTAATGTTTGGTTTTTTATTGTTGCATATTATATTTAAATTTAAAAACGGGGCTCGCATCCTGCTTTATATGTTCATTGGCAATACCTCTATTGTAGTTATTAGTTATCTTATAAAAATAATTAACCTTAAGTAAAACAGTATGGAAAACAATACCACTAATCCGGCTTCTCCGGAGGAGGAGAAAAAAACAACTGCTGCAACAGGACAAATAAAAATTCCGCGTCAGTTACCCAATTCCACCACTGTACTGGTGCTTGGTATTATTTCAATTGCCGCCTGCTGGTGCTGGGGGGTAATTGGAGTGACACTGGGTATTATTGCACTTGTGCTTTCAGCAAAAGATAAAAAACTTTATAAAATCAATCCGGCAGATTATACAGAGAGTTCCTACAAAAATCTGAATGCCGGATATATTTGTGCACTTATCGGAACAATTTTATCAGGCTTGTATCTCTTGTTTGTGCTCATTTACTTTTTTATTATCGGTGCTGCAATCAGTCTTACTCCCTGGCAGAATATGTTTTAACGAATGTGAATTTAATAAAATCCGTGTGTTAGATCCCATGTCTGAATGACTTCAGTCAGGCGGGCCTTTAAGTGGGAGGGGGCAGCGCAAGGGAGCTTTTCCCTGGATATATTAATTGGATATTGGCTTTATATGTTAACACTTGATAAACGGATTGAAACATTTGCTGTATTAGGCAGATTTTTAAAACAATTTTCACGACAAGGAGAAGAAAACCCTGATCTGAAAAAGCTTAATGATGAATGGTTTGCAGCCACTGATGAGCATTTCAGGAATGCACATATTTATAACCCATGGTTCACCGAAGAGTTTGTTCGAATTGCTGTTGAAGCAATTTCGTATATGCTGGAGGAAAATAAACTGAGAAAGTGGATTTCCATCTACAACAGCGAAGAATTTGATGACAATAAACAGACAAAACAGATCGGGGTTGTGATGGCAGGAAATATACCCTTGGTAGGCTTTCATGACTTTCTTTGTGTATTATTGTCTGGTTACACGTTTCAGGGTAAACTTTCGTCAAAAGACCAGTATTTGATGAAACTGATGGCTGATCTTGTTTGTGCAATTAATTCTGATTTTGCTGATAGAATAATACTTACAGAGGAAAGGCTCAGTAATTTTGATGCCATAATTGCTACTGGTAGTGATAATTCTGCACGTTACTTTGAATATTATTTCGGAAAATATCCGAATATAATCCGGAAAAACCGTACTTCTGTTGCTGTTATTACCGGGAATGAAAATGAATCGGAGCTCAGCAGCCTGGCTGATGATGTGTTTCTTTATTTCGGACTGGGTTGCAGAAATGTGTCCCGCTTTTTTGTGCCGGCAGGATATAACTTTGGTCCACTCTTTAAGGCTTTTGAAAAATACAGCTATCTTGGGAATCATAATAAGTTTGCCAATAATTATGAATACAACCGGGCTATTTACCTTGTGAATCAAACAAAACATCTTGATGGTGGTTTTTTTATCATGAAAGAGGATTCCGGATTATTTTCTCCGCTTACTGTTTATTTTTATGACTATTATTCTTCACCGGAACACCTGGAAAGCCTGCTTACTATTCACAAACAGGGTATTCAGGCGCTGGTAACCTCGGATCAGGGGAAGGAGGGGGCTGTAACTCCCGGACGGGCTCAATATCCGGAGCCCTGGGACTATGCAGACGGAGTTGATACGATGGCATTTTTACTTTCACTCAACAAGTCGTAATTTTGCCAGACTTTCAATTTGGAACTGATTTGAATTTATGCATCGATATCTAATTATACTGGCCGGTCCTACCGCTGTAGGTAAAACCAGCGTCAGTCTTCATATTGCCAGGCATTTTGATATTCCGGTTATCTCATCTGATTCCCGTCAGGTTTACAAGGAAATGATGATAGGTACTGCACGACCATCAGAAGAGGAAATGCAGGGAATAAAACATTATTTCATTGGAAATCTCTCAATAAAAGATCACTATAACGCGGGCAGGTACGAAGAAGATGTACTGAAACTGCTTGAGGAGGTCTACCAGAATTCTGAATATGCCTTACTTGCCGGAGGGTCCGGATTGTATATCAATGCTGTCTGCAATGGAATTGATCAGTTTCCCTCTGCTGATCTCTCATTGAGGAAGGAACTTACAGAGGTGTTTGAAAACGAAGGACTTGAATCGATCCGTTCTATGTTGAAAAAACTTGATCCTGTTCATTATGACAGGGTTGATCTGAAAAATCCCAAAAGAATTTTAAAAGCACTTGAGGTGAGTATTGCAGCCGGGAAACCATATTCTTCTTTTCTCACTAAACCTGAAAAGAAGAGGAATTTCACTCCGGTCTGGATAGGATTGAACCGCGAAAGAGAAGAGTTGTATGAACGCATCAATCAGCGGGTTGACCAGATGATGGAAGCTGGTTTACCGGACGAAGCAAAAAGATTGTATCCGTATCGTGACGAAAATGCTCTGAATACAGTCGGGTACAAGGAGTTGTTTGATTATTTTGACGGTGAGACAGACCTCGAAGAAGCCGTACGCCTGATCAAAAGAAATTCAAGACATTATGCTCGAAGGCAACTTATCTGGTTTAATAAAAATGAAAAAATTAAGTGGTTCCATCCTGACGAAATTGATAGTATAATTGCTTATGTTGAAAAAGCCACGGCAAAGAAGTAAACGAAAGATTTAAAATAAATAATAATGCTTGAGCAGGGAAATTTTACCATAAGAGTCTATGGGCTTATTTTCAATAATAACAAAGAGGAAATACTGCTTAGTGATGAATTTATGCTGGATATGAAAATGACAAAATTTCCGGGTGGCGGACTTGAATTTGGTGAAGGCACCATTGATTGTATCAAAAGGGAAGCAATGGAAGAATTTGGCCAACCAGTGCGTGTCTTGCGTCATTTTTATACCACTGATTATTATCAGAAAGCACTTTTCTATCCCAATCATCAACTGATCAGTATTTATTATGAAGTTGAATTTACGGATCCGGTAAAATTCAAAATATCGGCAAAACCTTTTGATTTTGAATTGATAAACGGGAATCAGTCTTTCCGGTGGGAACCGATTAGGGACATCAGTCCGGAGGACCTGACTTTCCCTGTTGACAGGAAGGTGATGGGAATGATTAAAGAAAAAATGCAGCAGGATTGATCAAATTTTATAAGGCAGATGCTATATTTTTCTTCTTATTCCTTTTGGTGGAATGACAGGAATCAATTATTTCGTCGGCAAAACGATCCCAGGAGAAATATTTTTTTCCTTCTTTAACGCCTTCCACGAATTCAGCCTCCCGCTGATTTGAGTAAAAATCATCTAATGCTGTAGCGATTGCTTCAGGATCAACGGGGGTAACATAACCAGCCCGGCCATCTTTAACAATTTCAGACAAACCTCCCACATTTGTAACCAGCATGGGTCGTTCAAACTGGTAGGCTATCTGTGTAACCCCACTTTGAGTTGCCGAATGATAGGGTTGCACCACAATATCTGCAGCTGAAAAATAGTATTTTACCTTTTCTCTCGGTATGAAACTATTGGTCAGAATAACCCTGTCTTCAAGCGAGTTATTCCTGATCATTTCCAGGTATCTGTCTGGCTTCTCATAGAATTCACCCGCAACAATAAGCTTGAGGTTAAGTTTTTGTATTCTCGGATCAGCCATGGCTGTCAGCAACAGGTCTAAACCTTTATAAGCTCTGACAATACCAAAGAAGAGGATAAGCTTTGTATCTTTATTGATATTCAAATAGTCTCTTGCTTTGTCTTTTTCAACAATTTCACCAAATATGTCATAGATAGGATGGTATAATTGTTTTCGGGCTATATTGCCGAGGACTTTCCCTGTTTCACTGTAAACCGATGCGGAAAGGCAGATCATGGTATCGGCTTTTCCTCCAAAATATTTAGCCAGCTTTTTGCTGAAAAGTACTTTCTCGTGCGGGAGTAAGTTATGGACAACGGGGATGATCCGGATGTTGTTCTTTTTTCTTTTGACCAGGCGTATCAATGTACCCAGTGCGGGCGCCATAAAAGGAGTCCAGTACATCACTACCAGGCAATCAGGAGCTGACTTGCGTATGTACCAGGCAGCACGTATCCACGAAAAAGGATTGATTGAATTCAGCAGCGGCTTAATGGAGTATGGGGGAGGATTTCCTTCGGTTTCTTTCTGTGTTTTCCCCGGAAACAAAAGCGAAGGGTATTGCATGCTGAAAGAAACAATTTCGCTATCGATTCCTTTTCGATGAAAAGTACTACAAAGTGATTCGTTGAAATTGGCAATTCCTCCCCGCAGGGGATAAGCAGGACCTGTTAGAATTATTTTCAAAAGAATATATAACTTTAATTATCACATGAATTGTTCAGTTTATATTGTTTTTTCAACCTGGTATAAATTCCTGTCTGTTGAGGAACGGGATACGAGTTCACCCAGAAAACCGGCCACAAAAAGTTGTGTTCCCATCAGCATAAAGGTAAGGGCAAGGTAAAAATACGGACTCTCAGTAACCAGTTTGGAGGGTATCCCTATACTCAAATGATATAATTTCTGAAAACCAAGCCACAAAGCCGCCAAAAATCCAATAATGAACATCATGGTTCCGAATGTACCAAACATATGCATGGGTTTCTTCCCAAATTTCGAAATAAAAGATATGGATAGCAGATCAAGAAATCCATTTATAAAACGTTCCAGGCCAAATTTGGTAACGCCGTATTTACGTTTCTGATGTTTAACAACTTTTTCCCCGATGTTAATGAAGCCTGCTTTTTTAGCCAGTACAGGAATATAGCGGTGCATCTCACCATAAACTTCAATAGATTTTACCACTTCATTTCGATAAGCCTTCAGACCGCAGTTAAAATCGTGTAGCTTGATACCTGTTACTTTCCGGGCCGTCCAGTTAAAAAATTTACTGGGAATAGTTTTGCCTACGGGATCGTATCTTTTCTTTTTCCATCCTGAAACCAGATCAAATCCTTCGTTCATAATCATGGCATATAATTCCGGAATCTCTTCAGGGTTATCCTGAAGATCTGCATCCATAGTAATTACAACATCACCGGTTGCCTGTTCAAAACCATGAAACAAGGCAGCAGACTTCCCGTAATTACGCCTGAATTTTATAGCTTTAATATTTGGATTGATAGCAGATAGTTCTTCTATTACTGTCCATGAAAGATCATTACTTCCGTCATCAACAAAGATCAATTCGTAGGTAAAGTGGTTTTCTTCCATTACCTGGTGAACCCATTCTGTCAGTTCGCCAAGTGATTCTTCTTCATTAAAAAGTGGTACTATTACTGATATATTCATGTTTTGTTATTGTTGACTGCAGAATAGTCTTTGTACATCTGTTTTATTGTTGTTCAAAAGGATTTTTATCACGTTTCATAAAAATTGAGATGATCAGAGAAAGGATAAAGCCCCAGAATGTCATACCAAACAGTGTTCCGATTGCTGAAAATGCAGGACTGGCAAATTTACGGGCCATGTTCATTTGGGTCTCTATCTGATCAGCAGACATGCCTTTGTTGAGCAGCTTTTCTTCAGCAATTGAGAACTCGCGGTCCATCAAGCCCGGATCGATAAGAGCATACAGAAGGTACATGTAAAAGCCCAGTAATACTGAAGCAAAAAGAGCCATCAGGACACCGAAGCCGAGAGCCTGTCCATAGCTCATATTGCCGCCCAGTACCTTGTCTCGATATGCCTTCATACCCATAATCAGACCAGCAATCAGGAATACAGTTCTTCCCAGTCCGGCCGGAGTAGATGTGGTAAGATCAAAAACATAAAGTATTACACTGTAAATTATCAGTATAAGACCTAATATGGCACCATAATTCATTGACTCTTTCCATACTGAGGTTGATTTTTCTTCCATTACATTAGGGTTTTTGGTTTGTAATGAGCAAAGATATTAGATTTTTATAAATATCAATCCGGGAGAGTGAGATTCCTGTGGAATTTAATTCACTGATACCTGCTTTTCTGATTAAAGGCACTTGTAAGTTAATTTAAAAGTTGAATATGTTACTTCTACTTTGACAGATTAAACCCAGACTTGATTTTTCGCCTTTTCTTGCCCCATCCCTAAAGGGTGAAAGCCGAAAAATCAGCCCGTTCCCTTAAGGGTAAAGGGCAAATCGGGTTGATTTTACAATTGTTTTAAATGTGTCAAAATAGAATTATAATAAATGCATATTTTATAAGAAAAACCGTGTTCTAATGGTTTTGAACATTTATTTCTTAATGAAGTAAAAATAGCAATAAGCTTCTTTGCAATGATTAAAAAAGTTATTACTTTTGCAGCTCGCGGGTAAGTCTCATACGACCAGCTCCTGTTGAACTCCCCCAGGTCCGGAAGGAAGCAAGGGTAGACAGTTGTAGCGGTGCGATATGAGTAGCTTACCCGCTTTTTTTGTCTGCAATAATCATTATTTGGTCAATTCCTTTTTTAATTTCGTCAAATATTTTATCTTTGGATTCCTTTATATAGAAATGTAAATATCTACAGGTAAAATTCTCGCTAATGAAAAGCAAGTGGATCCACATCGAAAATATATTGTATAATATGATTTCCTATGTTGTGATGTTTAGTGTTATTGCTGCTTCTTTTCATGGTGTACTTTACCATCATTTACATCCTCAATTAAGCTTCTATGCTCTGTTTGATGCATTCCTTTGGCAGTATACTTCCGTATCTGCAGCTCTTCTTCTTTTGATCATGTGGGGGCATTCCCGGACACACTGATCGTTATTCTTGAATACTTTTTATCAAAAAAATATCCGATTACATGTAAAGTGCATTGAATCAGCTTATCATGATTTTTAATATTTTTACTTTCTCAGACCAACTATTTGAAAAATGTTGTAATTTCGTTCTGATTTTTTGAAAATGAACCCGAGCTATTTTTGTATTTAAGATTTATATAATTATAATTTATACAATGTCCTTCATTTTATCTTTTCGTTAAATTTATCAGCTGATGCCTACCGATAATCAGCCTCCCTAGTCCGCTCCCCTCATTGGACAGCTGACAGCGGCAAAAAGCCGGGGAAGAGATATATTGCCAATTTATCTTCTGAAAGAATCTTCTTTAATATTATCAGGGCATTTATCCTGAAGATTCCTGCCAGCATGAGCCGGTAGCCATTACCTTTTGCCTGTAAATTCTGTCATTTTTATCCTTTTATCAGGATAATTTGGATAGATAACAAAGTGGTTACCACAAATGGTTATAATAATTAGAGTTTGTCAATAAAGTCAAGTGTCTGGATCAAAATGTTCAAGAACAAAGCCTGTTCCGTTCTAAACGGGAGCGTGCAAAAATTTTATTCACAATATATTATTGTATATGAGGAATTAAAATTTTTGCAAAAATGCAGTTATCGGACATTAAGGACAGACACAAATTAGAGTAATCGCTCACAAATTAATTATAAGAAAAGTGAAAAAACAATTAAAAAACGTACAAACAAAAAAAACAGTTAAATCTGTCGTTTCAGTACTGGGACCCGTAGACAACCTGGAGAGATATCTGCAACCTGACTGGTGGCGTCGCATTTTCAATTCAATGTATCTTAAAACAGATGCTGATGTGGTTGAAGACAGGTCAATTACCATAAATGAAGTAGATCTTTTTGAAAATATACTGCAACTTAATAAGGACAATGTTATTCTCGATCTGGCCTGTGGACAGGGCAGGCATTCACTTGAAATGGCCCGTCGGGGTTATGTAAATGTACACGGACTCGACCGGTCACATTTCCTTATACGAAAAGCAAAATCCATAAATCTGTCAGAGCGTTTAAATGTGAGCTTCAGGGAAGGTGATGCGAGGAAATTACCTTATAGTGTCGATGTGTTTGACGATATAATGATCCTGGGAAACAGTTTTGGCTATTTTGAAAGTACTGAAGATGATATTAAAATCCTTAAAGAAGTCTTCAGGATACTTAAACCCGGAGGTAAATTTCTTATTGATGTTGCAGACGGTAGTTATCTGAAGGATAATTATCAGCCCAGAAGCTGGGAATGGATTGACAGGAAGCATTTTGTATGCCGGGAACGTTCCCTGGCTGAAGATAATGAGCGCTTGATTTCAAGAGAAGTTATTACAAATGTACAGAAGGGTGTAATCGTCGACCAGTTTTATGCCGAGAGACTTTATACCCGTGAAAGTCTGCAGCGCATGCTTGACGACATAGGATTCAGGGAAATTTCTTTCCATGGTGAAATATCACCCGATTCGCAGAGAAACCAGGATCTCGGAATGATGGAACGACGTATTATTGTTACAGCAGCGGCTGCAAAGGAATGGACGCCTGTAAAACCTAAATCGAAAGACCTTAAAAATATTGTGGTGGTGATGGGTGATCCGCATAAACCTGATGTGATCAAACCTTCTACTGTTTTTGATGAGGATGATTTTAATACTATTGAGAACCTGAAAAAAGCGTTGGATTCCCTTAACGGATATAAGTTTACATTTCTGGACAACCATAACTCACTCATATCCGATTTGAATAAACTGAAGGGCAGGGTTGATTTTGTTCTTAACTTGTGTGATGAAGGTTTTGATAATGCTGCGTCAATGGAATTGCATCTGCCGGCACTTTTTGAGATTCTGAATGTGCCCTATACCGGTTCAGGACCGCAATGCCTGGCTTATTGTTATGACAAATCGCTCGTCAGGGGAATTGCCAAGGAAATGGAGATTCCGGTGGCTGAAGCATTTTTTATAAAACCTGAGGATAACGTATTTGAACTACCGGTTGGTTTTCCTGTAATTGCAAAACCTAATTTTGGAGATTCGAGTTTCGGTATTACACAACAAAGTGTGGCTTATACAATTGAAGAATTGAATGATGCTATTCTGGAAATCCGTCAAAAATTTGGATATGAAAAGCCTGTGCTGGT
>Ga0102962_1001290_pt1 | contig 10129 bp, 10 predicted proteins | sample SalPonF2_C_D2_MG_FD_84519 | JGI IMG/M metagenome (GOLD analysis project Ga0102962, IMG submission 84519) | Salt pond soil microbial communities from South San Francisco under conditions of wetland restoration - Salt Pond MetaG SF2_C_D2_MG ... | reverse complement strand
CATTTCGGCCTTAAGCCCCGCCTCGGGCAAGCGCGGTGCGGCCCTGCAGACCACGGGGGCAAGGGCTAGCGTCCATCCCATAAGTATCGATAAAGCAACGAGTCTCATTTGCGCCACCGCCTGTTCTTGGTGATCCACAAATCACCCGCGAATCTGCCAATGATTAGCATGTCGTATGCCATGAGCCCATAACGTAATGGCGTGATAAGGGTTCCACAGGCAAAGGCCTCCAGACGGTGCCCCCGGGAAATGTAGGTTTGAATTCCGACCGCCAGCAGCGTTTCCGCCACAATCGTAAGTGCCAACCCATGCCACATCTGCAGCAGGATCATGATCAGCAGGGCGGTCGGGAAAAAGATTTTTTCCGCCGCCGAGGCGAGCAGGATCCATCCCATGGGTCGTCCGTACCGACGGGAATACTCGATGCCGAACGGCTGGCGGTAAGCCTCGGCGATGCGGCGCTTTTCCTCAATTTCGCCTGCGGCGCCGCTGCGTTTCTCACGGATCCTGAGGATGGAGCGCTTGAAGGCTTTGAAGGGGCTTCTCAGCAGCTCGTCGAAATAATAACAACTTTGCAAAAAGGAGGAGGACCAGAGGTAGATCTGTCGGGGCAGGCGATGTACCTCCGGTTCCATGGAACGGGCGTAAACGTCGGTGAGTTGGATGTTGCGGTAGCCCTGGTCAAGCAGGGCAAAACCGATGAAAATGTCCTCTGAATTGGTGAGGTCGTCGCCGAGTATTGGCTCGTAGTGGTCGAACAGATCCTTGATGTAGCGGCGCCGATAGGCAACGGCGCAACCCACCGGGCTGGTGATGGTGCCGAAAAAGACCATCTGGCCATGATAGATGAAGCGCTGGAGGAACAGGTAAAGTCCCCCCCGGTAAAAGTTGGTGATGCCCCAGCGCAAACGTGCCAGCCAGCCGTCGTGGACCGAGAATTCGATGGAGGGCTGGTTTTGCCGAAAGTTCTTCAGCTCGGAACCTCCCAGAAGGGCCCGGCGGTCCCGTTCGCGAAGGGGAAGAATGGTGCCGCAGGCGCTCGCGATACCGACGCCTTGGTAAAGCTCCTCTACCGTTCGGGCAATGTAGTTCTCCGACTCGAGAACGGTGTCGCCGTCCAGAATGAATTCGACGTCGGCATCCAGTTCCCTGGCCTGGCGCTTGAGGGTCGGGGTTTTGCCGATCGCAGCCTTGCGCCTGATGACGGTCAGGTCCATTCCCTGGGATTCGGCAAACGTCTTGGCGTTTTCGCAGGTCCGGTCGCGGCTGCCATCGTCGATCAGCAGGATCCGACTGGGTTTGAAGGTTTGACGGGCCAGGGAGGCCAGACAGAAAATGATGTTCCGTTCCTCGTTAAGGGCGGGGATGACCACGTTCACCGTGGCCTGTCGCCAGTCCTCGGCCGGGGTCGGCACCGTTTTGTCGGGACCGTGGAGCAAGCCCGCCAGGCTGACGGCGGCACTGGGACTGATGACAAAGTAGGGCGTGGTTGCCATTTATCTACACCACCTCTCTGACCTCAGGCCTGGCCCGTTGAGCCAGGTCGTCAAGGGTTTGCTCCAAGTTCCATTGATGACTGAAGTGTGTCAACCGGAATAATTTGTCCAATGCCGGCCGGCGGTGGGTGATGTCCTCGAACTCTTCTCCATAGGCGTCGAGGTAAGGGATGTATTGGATGGTGGAGGGACTACCGGTTCGTTGAATGACCATTTTCGCCAGGTCGCGGATAGAAATTTCACGATTGTTGCCGACGTTGACGATTTCGCCTGCGCTGGCATCGTTTGAAGCCAGCAGGTCGAGGGCGACAACGGTGTCCCGCGCGTCGCAAAAGGAGCGGGTTTGGGTTCCGTCCCCGTAAACGGTCAGTGGTTCGTTCTGAATTGCCTGATTGATGAAGCGGGGAACGACCATGCCGTAGCGGCCCGTTTGACGGGGTCCGATGGTGTTGCAGAAGCGCACGATCGTGATGGGCACCCCGTCCTTGCGGGCGTAAGAGATGCCGAGGGCCTCGTCAGCAAGCTTGCTGACGGCATAGTTCCACCGGGACCGGGCGCCGGACTGGATGATGAGCTCTGCATCCTCGCGCAGTTCCCGGGCGGCACTGTGACCGTATACTTCAGAGCTGGAAGCGATGATGACGTGAGGTTCCCAGCCGCCTTTCGATATGGCGCGCAACAGACGCTCGGTGCCGGCGATGTTGGTGGCCAGCACCTTGATCGGGTCGGCCAGGACCCGATAGACTCCGACGACCGCCGCCATGTGGTAGATACGATCGGCCCACGCGGCCGCCTTTTCCAGCTCCGGCCAGGTGAGAATGTCGGCCTGGACAAAATGGAATTCGGGTTTTCCTAGAAAGGGAGCGATGTTTTCGCGGGATCCGGTGCTGAGGTCATCGACGGCTTGGACCTTGTCCCCCTTGGCGAGGTGGTATTCCACTAAATGGGAACCGATAAAGCCTGCTCCGCCAGTGATCAAGACGTGCATCACAATCCTCCTTTTGAAAATCGATCAATAAATAGGGTCCACACAAAAAGCCGAGTCACTTACAGTGACAAGTAAAGGACCAGTGCTTTTGAATACTTCGCCATGCAACAAAATATAACCAATATTGTCATTTATTGTTATTTTAATCCAGGTTGGGTTTAAATTAAGAAGAAACAATGTTAGAATTTTTTTGCCCCAGGGTTGAAAGGATTTTTGAGGATATGGTGTCTGTTGAGTTGGCGGGAGTTTCTTCGGAAAACATGAAATTTGGTTCGGGTTGGGCCGGTCGAAAACAGGGTGAAAGCAAGCAAAAAAGGCATTAACGTCGATCGTTTGATTGTTGGGCCTTAGTCATGAGGTAACTGGTCGCTCCGGGGAATCCATCTTTCAACGGCGGGATCAGCGTTTGCGCTTTTTTTGCCGATATCCTTTGTCTTCTACGTTCGGACGCGCTTGATCGATACTGCGGCAGCCCTTGGGTTCTCCCTCCGGGGAAAGCCCGATTCAGGGGCGGGCGGGACAAGGCGCACTGGCGCCTCCGGATGCAAGCGGGCAACGTAAAAAGCCCGCCTTCGGAAAGAGGAAGGCGGGCTTTGCTTTTTTCTTGGGGGGAAGGGGAAAGCTTCAGGTGAGGTCGATTCCCGGCGAGAGTTGCTTCGTCGGGGAGGCAAGACCGTTGAGGTTTTGTTCTTCCTGGCTGACGAGCTGGGCAAAGCTGTATCGACCGAGGATGTTCAGCATCTCCGCGCGCACTTCGCCCCAGGCGCCGTGGACCGGGCAGTAATGATCTCTTTCGCAGGCTCCTTCATGAGTGAGGCACTGATTGAGATACAATGTGCCTTCTTCAGCTTTTACGACGTCCAGAAGCGAAACGTCGGCGGGATCCTTTTCCAGAAAGAACCCGCCTCCCACCCCCCGTTGGGAGCCGACGATGCCGGCTTTGATCAACGGCTGCAGAATTTTGGTGAGAAAGGCCGGAGTGACATCCTGGGTACGGCAAATATCCTTCTTGTAGACGATTTCGCCCCGGGGCTGTTTGGCCAGATACAAAATGGCGCGAATGGCGTATTCCGTAGCGCGGGTAATAACCAAGGTCCACCTCCCGATTGATTCCTTTATTGGTTATGTTGACCGGTGTCGCCGCCTTTTGTCAATCAGTTTCTGTGCTGAAGGGGATCTTCTTCTTCGGGTCTGGTTGTCTTTATCTTCCCCCCTCAAGATGGCGATCCGGCTGGAAAGTCGCCGGTTTTGCAGGCGGCGCTCTTGACAGAATGTTCCTCCAGAGTCATCATCGAAGTTGTTCGTAGCCAAGTGGGGATGCCGCGATGATGGAAAATTTTTCAGATCTATCGGTGGTCGGTCGTTTTGCTCCCAGTCCCACCGGGCCGCTGCATTTCGGTTCTCTGGTGACGGCGGTGGGAAGCTATTGTCTGGCCCGCCGCTCCGGCGGGCGCTGGCTGGTCAGGATCGAGGATCTGGATACCCCGCGGACCGTGCCCGGGGCTGCCGACCACATTCTTCGTACCCTGGAGTAACTGGGCTTCGAGTGGGACGGCGAGGTGGCGTACCAGAGTCGGCGTACCGCTCGGTACGAAGCGGCGTTGGAGCAGCTGCGGAAGGGGGGCCTGGTTTTCGGTTGCGGCTGCTCCCGCCGGGAAATCATCGCCAGCGCCCCTCATGTGGGCGAGGAGGGGCCGCTCTATCCCGGAACCTGCCGCCGGGGGGTGGCCTTGGGGCGGCGGCCCCGAACCTTGCGGATTCGGGTGCCGGAAGGGACGATCCGGTTTGCCGATGGCATCTTCGGTTCGATGAGCGAATCGTTGGCCGCCACGGTGGGCGACTTTGTTCTCAAGCGGGCGGACGGTCTGTTCGCCTATCAACTGGCCGTGGTGATCGACGATGCCGAGGCCGGGGTCAATCAGGTGGTGCGGGGCGCGGATCTGCTCGGCTCCACTGCTCGCCAGATTTTTCTTCTGGATCGTCTGGGGCATGCCGTCCCCCGGTATTTTCATCTTCCGTTGGCCCTGGCCCCGGACGGCGAGAAGATCAGTAAGCGACATGACCCGGTGCCCCTCGGCGCTGGTGGTGGACATGGGGCGGTGCTTGATAAGGCGTTGCGGTTTTTGGGGCAGGATGTGCCGGCAGCGCTGGCCAGTGCGCCGGCCAGGGAACTTCTCGGGTGGGGGATATCCTGCTTCGATCCCCTCCGGGTTCCCCGCGCCTCCCGCGGCGTGGACTGCGAAGAGGGTTCCCCCGGCCTTCGGCATTCGGGTTGAGGGGATGATGGTATATAATGAGACGCTTCCGCCAGACGATGCCGCAATTTCAGTGGAGGAGCTGTTGCCATGCGCCGGTGGTGTTTCTTCCTTCTTTTCCCCCTGCTGTTGACGGCCTGTGCCGGCGGTCAGTATAAAATTCCTGGAAAAGAGTCGCGGGCCAAAGTGCGGGTTCTCGGGGTTGTGCCCCTGCTGGTCGATGCGAGACCAACGGTGGCTCGTCCCCATTGGGATCAGGTGGTGCGTCTGCTGCGCCGCCAAAATGTCGGAAGGGAGAAGGCCCTGGTTCGGCTCTTGCGAAGGGACTCCGGTTATTTCGACGTCCGGGCGGTCCCCGGAGATCCGGAACAGCTCTGCTCGGCGCTGGTGGCGGGGTCGTCACTCGCGGGGAAAGGGGCGGACCGACATCGCCGCTATCGTTTCAATCCCACTGCCGTGGCCGAGCTGGCCCGCAAAAATATGGTGGACGGCCTTCTGGTGATTGTGTTGAACGGGGTGGGCCGGCCTGAATCGTATTGGGGGCGGGCCCACCTGAACTATCTGAAGGCCAATTACAACCTCATCGAGGCATACGCCGCAGTCGTGCTCCCCTCGGCAACGGTGGCCTGGGATTACGCCGGTCCTTCCGACGGGGGCTTTTTGCCCCTGCAGTACCCTGATTTCGACGAAGCCTATTTTAACAGGACCGATGAGGTGAGGATCAAAAACATTTCCCTCGTCGGGCTGAAGCGAACCCTCACCCGTCCGGGGAAAAGTCTTTCGGGGCAATCTGCTTTCCCTCAGGCCTACCGGCGGTTGTTTGAAGAGATCGCTACGGCGTTCAAACCCCGGCTGTTCAACCTCTTTTAGGTCGCTTTCGCATTATCGGGACGAGCCGCCGCTTTCCGGAAATCGCTCGTTTCCAAAATTAATGGGTTGACAGTGTTCCCCAATGGGGGTAAAAATTATGGTGATACTGTTAAGAAGTTGGCAACCTGCCTTAAATGCTGACGCTTGCAACCCCCTATCGGCAAATCATCCTGCAGCCCATACAAAAAAAATTTTGATAATCGAACAACAAATGCGAGGGCGGCGTATCCGTGCTGTGGTGCCGCGCGTCTCCCCGAAAAGGAAAAATCCCACCGTACCTTTCCGTGTTTGCCATTCCCGTATCGATTTATATTGACAAACGACAAAAAGAGTCCGAGTCCGCGATAAACTAGCACTCCATGCCAAAAATCATTTCAAAGCATCCATCCCCCATGCCCGCGGCGAGACCCACAATTCTTCGCCTGATGGTGAACGACCGAGGAGAATCATGAATCTGAAGGAATTAAAAGAGAAGAAAGCCACCGACTTAGCGGTTATCGCCAAAGAGCTGAAGCTGGAAGGTGCCGCCGGGATGCGCAAGCAGGATCTTATTTTCGCCATCCTGAATGCCACTGCCGAAAAAAACGGCGCTATTTTCGGTGAAGGTGTCTTGGAGATCCTGCCCGATGGCTTCGGTTTCCTGCGAGCCCCCGATGCCAATTATCTCCCCGGTCCGGACGATATCTACGTTTCTCCCTCCCAGATCCGGCGGTTCAGTCTGCGAACCGGCGACACCGTTTCCGGTCAGATCCGCCCCCCCAAAGAAGGGGAGCGCTATTTTGCCCTGCTCAAGGTCGCCGGGGTCAATTTCGAGGATCCGTCGGTGGCCCGGGAGAAGACCCTGTTCGACAACCTGACGCCGTTGTACCCGGAGGAGCGTCTCGTTCTGGAGACGACGCCGGACAACCTGCCGATGCGGGTCATGGACCTGGCGGCGCCCATCGGCAAGGGCCAGCGCGGCTTGATTGTCGCTCCGCCCCGCACCGGCAAGACCATGCTTCTGCAGAACATCGCCAACTCCATCACCACCAACCATCCTGAAATCTACCTGATCGTTTTGCTGATCGACGAGCGCCCCGAAGAGGTGACCGACATGCAGCGTTCGGTCAACGGGGAGGTGATTTCCTCCACCTTCGATGAGCCGGCGACCCGCCACGTCCAGGTGGCTGAAATGGTCATCGAAAAGGCCAAACGCCTGGTGGAGCACAAGCGCGACGTTGTCATCCTGCTCGACTCCATCACCCGCCTCGCCCGGGCTTACAATACCGTGGTGCCGCCGAGCGGCAAGATCCTCTCCGGCGGCGTCGATTCCAATGCCCTGCACAAGCCCAAGCGGTTCTTCGGCGCCGCCCGCAACATCGAAGAGGGGGGCAGCCTCACCATCATCGCCACGGCGCTGGTCGATACCGGCAGCAAGATGGATGAGGTCATCTTCGAGGAATTCAAGGGTACCGGCAATATGGAACTTCATCTGGATCGCCGGTTGGTCGACAAGCGGACCTTTCCCGCCATCGACATCAACAAGTCGGGAACTCGTCGCGAAGAGTTGCTGGTGGAGGGCGCCAGCCTGCAGCGCACCTGGCTGCTGCGCAAGGTTCTCTCTTCCATGAATGTGGTCGACAGCATGGAGTTTTTGCTGGATAAACTTTCCGAATCCAAAGGGAATCAGGAGTTTCTCGATTCCATGAATCGGTAGGCGCGTCTCCCAGAAAAATCTTGCATACTTTGGTCGGAAAGGGTATTTTTATCTCTTTACAAACCTCGACAAAGGCGGCCTGTACTTGCCAGGGCGCCGTGGAGAAAAGCCATGAAAGAAGGTATCCATCCCAGCTACGCCGCCGTGACGGTCAAGTGCCACTGCGGCAACACCTTTGAGACCCGCTCGACCAAGAAAGACGAGATCACCACAGAGATCTGTTCGGCCTGCCATCCCTTCTTTACCGGGAAGCAGAAGTTGATCGACACGGCCGGTCGGATCGAGCGGTTCCGTAAAAAGTACGGACAGAAGAAGTAAACGCCGGAGACGGCCCCTCCGGGGCCGTTTCTTTTTTTCGCTCCCAATCATCGGGCGCGTTCCGTGCTCCTGATCCCCTTGGGCGCACCGTTTCGTCCGTCGGTATTTTTCAACCCGAAAGGGGAATCCGTTCCAGGGACCATGCTCGTCAAGCTCCTGACCCATACCCCCGAGCCCGAAAGGGTGGTTGCAGCCGCCGCGCGGCTCTGCTATTCGGCCTCTTCCATCGACCGGTTGATCGAAAAGGACCGCGCCGCGCAGGAAGCCCTGCTGAAAAAGATTCTTTCCCTCGGCCATCTCTCGGTGCTGGAGCACGCCTCTTTCACCTTCGGCCTCGAGGGGGTCAGCAGGGCCTGCTCTCACCAACTGGTTCGCCATCGCCTGGCCTCCTATGCCCAACAGAGCCAGCGTTACGTCTCGCACAAGGAGCCCTTCGAAGCGGTGACGCCGCCTTCGATTGCCGACCGGCCCGAGTTGCTGGCGCGCTACGATGGCCTGCTGCACACCATTCACCAGCTTTATCGGGAGCTTCTCGACAGCGGCGTGCCGGCCGAGGATGCCCGTTTCGTGCTTCCCAACGCTGCCGCAACCAAACTGGTGGTCAGCATGAATGCCCGCGAACTTCTGCATTTTTTCAACCTCCGCTGCTGTCGGCGCGCCCAGTGGGAAATCCGGGGTGTTGCCAAGGAGATGCTGCGCCAGGCCCGCCAGGTGGCGCCGCTGCTCTTCGGCCAGGCCGGGCCGGGGTGTCTGCGCGGCGCCTGCCCCGAAGGAGCGATGAGCTGCGGGGCGGCGGCGGAGGTTCGGCGGGAATACGCCGAACTCTGACTGAAGTATCCGGCGGCGAGGATGGCCGCACCGACATGATGTTCAATAAACTTGAAGAAGTCGTGGATCGGTTCCGAGAGGTCGAAGGGCTGCTCTCCGACCCGTCGGTCGTTTCCGACCAGAATAAATTTCGATCCCTGACCAAGGAGCACGCCGACCTCTCGGAGATCGTCGAGACCTACGGCCGCTACAAAAAGGTTGGTGACGAGATCGAGGGGAACCGCGAGCTCCTGCGAGACCGCGACCCCGAGGTGCGGGAGATGGCCCGGCAGGAACTCCCCGATCTGGAGTCCCTCCAGGAGAAACTGGGGGAGGAGCTCAAGCGCCTGCTGCTGCCCAAGGACCCCAACGACGAGAAAAACATCATCCTGGAGGTCCGGGCCGGCACCGGCGGGGAGGAAGCATCGCTGTTTGCCGCCGACCTGTTTCGCATGTACAGTCGCTACGCCGATGCCAAGGGATGGCGGGTGGAGATTCTGAGCGTCTCCGAGTCCGATGCGGGCGGGTTCAAGGAGATCATTGCCATGGTGAGCGGCCAGCGGGTCTACTCGCGGCTCAAGTTCGAAAGCGGTACCCACCGGGTGCAGCGGGTGCCGGAGACCGAGGCGCAGGGGCGCATCCATACCTCCGCCTGCACCGTGGCGGTGCTGCCCGAGGCCGAGGACGTCGATCTGGTAATCGAGTCTACCGATCTGCGCATCGACGTCTACCGGGCGTCCGGTGCGGGGGGGCAGCACGTCAACAAGACCGAATCGGCGGTGCGCATCACCCACTTGCCGACCGGAATCGTGGTGGCCTGCCAGGACGAAAAGTCCCAGCACAAGAACAAGGCGCGGGCCATGAAAATCCTCAAGTCCCGGATTCTCGACGGCATGCTGGCCGAACAGCAGGCGAAGATGGCCGCCGACCGCAAGAGCCAAGTCGGCAGCGGCGATCGCAGCGAACGCATTCGTACCTACAATTTTCCCCAGGGGCGCTGTACGGACCACCGGATCGGGCTGACCCTCTACCGGCTGGAGAACATCATGCAGGGCGACTTGGACGAGATCATCGATGCCCTGGTGACCGATTCCCAGGCTGGCGATCTGGCCGGCCAGGAGGGATGATTTGGCCGAAACCTGGACGGTGCTCAAGATCCTGCGGTGGACGGCCGACTACTTCCGGCAAAAGGGGATCGACAGCGGCCGCCTGGATGCCGAACTTCTGCTGGCCGATACGCTCGGGCTCGATCGGGTCGGACTCTACCTGAATTTCGATCGTCCCCTGACCGCGGATGAATTGACCCATTTGCGCGAGCGGGTCGCACGGCGCTCGCGGCGGGAGCCGCTTCAGTACATCCTCGGGACGACCGAGTTCTGGTCGCTGGAGTTCACGGTTCGGCCGGGCGTGCTGATCCCCCGGGCGGACACTGAAACTTTGGTGGAGGAGGCCCTGAAGCGGGCCACGCCGGCCGGGGCCATTCTCGATATCGGCACCGGAAGCGGCATCATAGCCGTGGCGCTGGCTCACGAGCTGCCCGAGGCGACGGTGACCGGGGTGGACGTTTCGGCCGTAGCGCTGGAAGTTGCCGCCGAGAACGCCCGGGACAACGGCGTCGAGCGTCGGGTCACCTTTCGTGACGAGGATCTGGCGCACATCGGCGGGGGCCCGTACGACCTCATCGTTTCCAATCCCCCCT
>Ga0102962_1001287_pt1 | contig 10138 bp, 7 predicted proteins | sample SalPonF2_C_D2_MG_FD_84519 | JGI IMG/M metagenome (GOLD analysis project Ga0102962, IMG submission 84519) | Salt pond soil microbial communities from South San Francisco under conditions of wetland restoration - Salt Pond MetaG SF2_C_D2_MG ... | reverse complement strand
TAGCAAATAAAATAAAGAAACAACTGCCCGGACACGTTACGCTGCATAGTGTCAGGTTATATGAAACCGCTACCTCGTATGCTGAATGGTTCGCTGAGGATAACAATTAAATTATATCATTTCTCCTGTCTAAAATAACATAAACCATGAACAACGACAACCGACTTTTTTTATTAGATGCTTATGCATTGATATATCGTTCCTATTACGCCTTTATCCGTAATCAGATGTATAATTCCAAAGGCATGAATACCTCGGCGATTTTCGGATTTGTCAATACCCTGGATGAAGTACTGCGTAGTCAGCAACCCACGCATATTGCCGTTGTTTTTGATCCGCCAACTCCTACTTTCAGGCACGAAATGTATGAGGCCTACAAAGCCAACAGGGAAGAAACGCCGGAGGATATCAGGAAAGCAGTTCCTTATATCAAGCAAATTATTGAAGCTTATCAAATACCGGTTCTTGAGGTCAACGGATTTGAAGCCGATGATGTCATAGGTACTCTATCCCGCAAAGCCAGCGAGCAGGGATACGAGGTGTATATGATGACACCTGACAAGGATTACGGACAACTGGTGAATGAGCATGTTTTCATGTACCGGCCCAAACGATCCGGCAATGAGGCTGAAATACTTGGCATTGAAGAAATAAAAGCCAAATACGGAATTGATAACCCCAAGCAGGTGATTGATATCCTGGCCTTATGGGGCGATACTTCCGATAATATTCCGGGTGTTCCGGGAATTGGTGAAAAAACCGCCGGAAAACTGATTGCTCAGTTTGGGAGTATTGAAGAAATCATTGCCCAAACGGATCAACTTAAAGGAAAACAAAAGGAAAATATAATTAACAATTTAAACCAGTTGAAATTATCAAAGGAACTGGTTACCATCCGGCTGGATGTTCCGATTGATTTTGATCCTGAAAAATTAACCATTGAGGAAATCAATAAAGAGAAATTAAAAGCACTTTTCATCGAACTTGAATTCAAATCTTTTCTTAAAAAACTTTTTCCTGCTGAACCCGGAAACACTGAAACGGTTAATTCTGTTCAGGGATCGTTATGGTCAGATAATGAATCTGTTATAGATAAGGCTGTTCGAACCGATCTGAAAAACATTTTTAATACTGAACATAATTATCAACTGGCTGATAATCCTGAAAAGCGAAAACAAGTCATTGCTGATATTCAGAAAATCAAGGAGTTTTGTTTTGATACAGAAACTACTGGTTTAACTATATTTACCTCACAGATTATTGGTTTAGCCATCAGTTATAAGTCTCATGAAGCCTGGTACATCCCTTTGCCGGGAGAATTCGACGAGGCCAAAAGTATTCTCCTTGAATTTTCCGGGGTGTTCTCAGATCCCGGAATTACCAAGGTTGGACAAAATCTTAAGTTTGATATTGAAATGTTGATGGGGTATGAGATTACCGTAAAAGGCCGTCTTTTTGATACCATGATCGCACATTACCTGCTGCAGCCCGAACTCAAACACAACCTCGATTACCTTTGTGAGCAATACCTGCATTATCAGGCGGTGCACATTGAAGAGCTGATTGGACCCAGGGGTAAAAACCAGTTAAATATGCGGGATGTGCCTGTTGAGAAGGTAAAAGAATATGCCGGCGAGGACGCCGATGTAACCTGGCAGCTAAAAATAATCCTGGAGAAGGAATTGAAAACCAACCATCTTGCTTCACTCACAGAAGAAATTGAAATGCCTCTCATTCGCGTGCTCTCTGAAATGGAAGGAGCCGGTGTATCACTGGATAAAGAAAATCTCGCGCTGTATGCTGAAGCCCTGAATAGAGAACTCACCCAGGTTGAAAAAGAGATTCTGGAACTGGCTGGGGAGACTTTCAATATTGGCAGTCCGCAACAACTGGGACAGATTCTTTTTGAAAAGCTGCGAATTATCGAAAATGCGCCTAAAACCAGGACCAAACAATATTCAACAGGGGAAGAAGTACTTGTTAAAATCAGGGACAAACATCCGATAATTGATAAAATTCTTGATTACCGGTCGCTTAAGAAATTGTTGTCCACTTACGTGGAAGCTTTGCCAAAATTGCTGAACCCTGTCACAGGAAAACTGCATACATCATTTAACCAGACAATTGCCGCTACAGGGCGGTTGAGTTCCAATAATCCGAATTTGCAGAATATACCTATCCGGGAGGATCGTGGCCGGGAAATACGCAAATCATTCATTCCATCAGGTCCCGGATACAGTTTATTATCAGCTGATTACAGCCAGATCGAGTTAAGGATCATGGCACACATGAGCGAAGATGAACACATGATTCAGGCTTTTCAGAATAATGAAGACATTCATACTTCTACTGCAGCCAAGATATACGGGATCAGCAATGAGGAGGTGACGAGGGAGATGAGGAGCAAGGCTAAAACAGCCAATTTTGGTATTATCTATGGCATTTCAGCATTTGGCTTATCGCAGCGGCTCAATATTCCCCGTAATGAGGCCAATGAATTAATTGGCGGATATTTTAAAAGTTTTCCCGGGGTGAAGAAATACATGAACAATGCCATCATAAAGGCTAAAGAACAGGGTTACGTAACCACATTACTGGGCAGAAAACGATTTTTGCCCGATATAAACTCGCGAAACAGCGTGGTGAGAGGCGTTGCAGAGCGAAATGCCATAAATGCTCCAATTCAGGGAACTGCTGCTGACATTATTAAAATTGCCATGATCCGCATCAGTGATTTTTTCAGGGAAAAGCAACTTAAATCCACCATGATCCTGCAGGTACATGATGAGTTGATCTTTGAGGTTCACAAAGAGGAAAGAGATATCGTTTTTAATGTGGTTAAAGAAGAGATGGAGAAAGCCTATCAACTCAAGGTTCCCCTGATTGTAGAAGCAGGAGAAGGAGCCAACTGGCTGGAGGCTCATTAGGGGGTAAATGAACACTTTAAAGAGAATATTTGTTATAAATAACCATATCTGCACCTGTTCTGCAAATCTTAAATTCAGCGACATGATAAATAAAATTCATTTATATGGTATTCTGGCCGACACACTAAGAAAATCAGAGATAGAAACTGAACACACCAAATCACCGCAGGATTTGCGTCTGCAGCTCAACGATAAATTTCCTGAAATAGCAGGTTTCAGGTATGCGATTTTTGTAAATAATGTTGAATTAACCGATTCAACAGAAATTCATGAAAATGATGTAATCTCTCTTGTTCCACCATTTGCCGGTGGATAAACCGGTAGGATGATCGAGTATTTTCTATATGTATAATTTATTAATTCAGAAACAATCACTTTTTTAAAACTGTCAGACACCTTTTTAAATCGTTTGACGAGGCAGGTAACTTTTAAGATTTATTTCTAAAGAATAAAAACAATGAAGGTGTCTGACAGTTAGAAATTTAGTTTGATTACCGGGTATTTATAAAAAAAAAGGAGGAAATATCATTTCCTCCTTTTTTTAACCAATGCTTTCCGTTATCTCGCCGCTTCAAGCGTATCATTTACATTGTAACCTGGCTGTAAAATAGCCCTGTATTTTTCAGGGTTCTTCAGGACACCCATGGCTCCATCAAGCTGGGGATCATCTCTTAAAGAACATTTTATTTTGCCTTTCTGATAATAGTACCGGCTTACAATTTCTTCATCCAATAATTCTTTTATTTCCGGCTGAAAAGTTCGTAAATCTTTATTTTTATCATGAGCCAGTTTTACCTTTAGTGAGTCAAATTCCGGCCTGGCCAGTTGATAATATTTCTCCTGTTTTGCTGTTTTAATCAAATCCTGCAGTTCTGCCTCACTGCTTGTCTGGTAGTCAAAATTCTTTCCCTGGAGAAAGCTTATGAAATCATTGTATTGCGAATCAGAAAGATTAAACTTTGTGGGTGGAGCAATCGTGTCATGCTGGCTATGGAACAAGGTGGCATAATTAAACATGAAGTTTTTGGCATACAGACTGACCGTAATATTACTGAGCTGGTCGGGGGCAATGTGAATATCAGGTTTAATACCACCGCCATCATAAACAGTGCGGCCGTTTTCGGTTTTGAAAGCAGTGATCAGTGAATCGGGTATATGTCCCACGCTGCCGTCCGGATTCCGGTGACTGTAATCAAGCGCCTGGATACAACGGCCACTGGGGATATAATATTTGGCAGTGGTTACCTTAAGTTGTGCATTGTAACTAAGAGGCCGGGTGGTTTGCACCAGTCCTTTACCGAAAGTACGTTCGCCAACAATTACACCGCGGTCGAGATCCTGCATGGAACCTGTTACAATTTCCGAGGCAGATGCCGATCCGCGATTAACCAGTACAACAAGAGGTATCTTGGTATCAACTGGTGAATTTGTGGTCCTGTAAACAGCATCCCATTGCTTCACTTTGCCTTTGGTACTAACAATTTCCTGTCCTTCGGGAACAAAAACATTTGCCACATTCACTGCCTCAACAAGCAATCCTCCCGGGTTTCCACGTAAATCGAGAATCACTGATTTAGCATTCATATTCTGTTCCAGGTCAATCAGTGCATTTTTGACATCCCTGCCAGCATCTGATGTGAAATTCGATAAACGGATGTAGCCAATACTGTCACTAACCATACCGTAATAGGGAACATTGTTGATGGTAATTTTTTCCCTGGTTACTGTAAATTTCTTTTCTTTTTGCTCGGCATACGGTCTTTTTATCAATAACTCAACCGGGGTATTGGGGGTTCCCTTGAGTAATTCACTCACCTTATCGAGTGCTTTCCCTTTTGTAGAAACACCATCAATTTTCAGCACAATATCTCCAGCCTGTAAACCTGCTTTCTGCGCAGGAAATGATTCATAAGGTTCAGAAATAACAGCATAATCGTCACTTTTCCTGATTAATGCTCCTATGCCGCCATACTGACCGGTTGTCATGAACTTGAAATTATCCATTTCTGACTCCGGAATATAAGTAGTATAGGGATCCAGCGAGCTCAACATGCCATCTATACTGGTTTTTACGAGCTTTTCAGGATCTGTTTTATCTACATAGTACATATTTAATTCCCTGAAAAGGGTATAATATATGTCCAGACTTTTTACAATCTTAAAATCACGATCGGTAAAGCTTACCAGTGTAACTGCTGATAAAACCAGGACCAGCGCGCCAATAGCAAAAAATTTCTTTTTCTTTTTGAAAATCTTCATCTGTATACTTGTTAATTAATTATTCTGTTTTTTAGGATCAATTTCTGTTTCATAATATTAATTTATCATTCAGACATAGATTGTTATGTTGAATGACAGATACTTTACTTAACGCCGGAAAACAGTGTTTTGTTTTATTTGAAGGAAATACTTCAGTGATAAAGTGTTCCTTTCATTGTAAAAATAGATAAAAAATCCCCGGATCATAGAAAATTAAGAAATTTTAACGATCATGATTAATAATTTTGAGTTCACTCCGAAAAGCTTTTTATTAAGTAAAACTGAAAATCCTATTATTGGCTTTTCGGAGCAGAATCAATTTTAATTTGCCTAAAGGCAATCCGGATCTTTGTTTGGATAAAATAAGGAAGGAATACCAAAAATACATCTAACCAAATCAGGTATAGATGTTACAAACATAACTATTGAAGTTAAAATGCAGGATTAATTTGCACGATGTTTATTGTATTATAATCTTGAATCTTACAATACTTTTACTTCATTTACTTTTCCTGTCATAAGCCTGGGAATTTCGTGCCTGTATTGTTCACGTATCATCCTGATTCTTTCCGGGCTTTTATGTTTATCGTATACTCTTACAATATCTTCAATTTCCCTGAAACGTAACATGCAACCCAATGCCACATCAAAGTTGCGGTCGACCAGGTTGTTTTTCACCATACGGGTAATTGTTTCAAATTCCTTCCAGGTAAGTGTTTCTGGCAAGGTAAAGTAACATTTTTCCTTTTCAAATTCGTCTCTGTACATGCCTGCTTCTTCAATGCTGATCCTGAACACCTTATGTACTTTGATAAGTCCTTCTTCGTTCAAAGGTTTGGACTTTTTATATTTAAGGCCTTCATCCTGAAAACAACCCTGGATTTCAGGAATTTTTTCAAAACAGCTGAGACCTTTCACTCGTACACAGTGATATAAATCGTTATAAATTTGGATTTCAGCATAATTTGAAGTACAGGTATGTTCCTTATAAGACGATATTTTCTTTGCAATACGCGCTATTTCTTCGGTTGAACTTTCTTCCTTCAACACCAGAAAAATTGAACGCGGGATCGATTCACTCGGCAGGTTCTTACCGTGATAACCCGGATATGGGGCCGCATTTTCCAATACCAGCGTGTTTGGCAAAATATTGGAGGTAATGGCCGATAGCCTTTCCTTTTTAAGGATATATCCGGCGGTTTCTAAAATACATTTTGTTTTCATAGTATGCTTTATTACTGGTTTGCTCATTGCCGGCATAGTGTTATAAATATAACAAAAAAAACGACCAATCACAAATTATAAAACATATATTTAGCTTAAAACATGTTGCACAAAACATTATATAAAAGGTTAGCAAATAAGGGATATATTTAACTGTTTAGGTATTTATCTGTATCAAACCGTTTTTTATAATTGATATTTAGACACATAGAATCAATATTTATAAAAAGGGAAATGATTTTTGAAAGGGTTTTTTTCTCTTTTTGATTAGAAAATACTATTTTTAAAATTCACTAATAAACATAAATTATCAGATAAAATATTTTATCAAACATTTTTACTTATATTTGAAACAAGAATGATTTTGAAACGTTATACGAGAGAACTGTTATACCTGAATTAAAACTAAATAAATGAGTGACAGGATTGTATTTTTTGTAGATGATGATAAAATGATCATAAACCTGATGGAATATACTTTCAGAAGCAGGGCCGATTATGAGGTGAAAACATTTTATACAGGTGAAGAATGTATTGAAAACCTGCATTTGAAGCCGGAACTTATCATACTGGATTACATATTTAAAAAACAAAAAGAAGCAAAGCTTTCAGGCCTAGATACTTTAAAAAAGATCAAAGAAATAGATGATTCAATTCCTGTCGTAATGCTGACCAGCGAGGACGATACAACACTGGTAGAAGAATTCAAGAAATATGGGGCTTATAAATACATCGCGAAAGATGCCTATTTTATTGATACGTTAATTGAAACAGTAGAGGAAATTTTAAAGGTGTAACGTATTGATATAACTTTATACTAAAAATGCCGGATCTTCGAAGATCCGGCATTTTTAGTAATGGTAAAAATTAAAAGAGAATTAATTAAAGTTTTTGCGATAACGCAGTTATCGGACATTATGGACAGACGCTAATTACTCATCGCATTCTTTTTTCTTTTACGTGTATTTTCATCCAGTATAATTTTTCTGAGACGCAACGATTTTGGCGTCAGTTCAACATACTCATCTTCCTGAATATATTCAAGTGCTTCTTCCAGGCTGAACTTAACCGGTGGTGTCAGTTTAGCCTTATCATCAGCTCCGGAAGCCCTCATATTGGTTAGTTTTTTCGATTTGCAAACATTAACCACCATATCGCCAGCCCTGGAATTTTCTCCAATTACCTGTCCGGCATAAACCTGTTCCCCGGGTTCAATAAAATATTTTCCCCGGTCCTGCAGCTTGTCAAGGGAATAAGCGTAGGCTGTACCGGTTTCCATGGCAATGAGCGAACCGTTTTGTCTTTTTTCAATATCTCCCTTATGGGGTTCAAAACCTTTAAAACGGTGTGTCAATACTGCTTCTCCGGCGGTTGCTGTCAGAATATTATTCCTTAGACCGATAATTCCCCGGCTGGGAATATCAAATTCCAGATGCAACCGGTCGCCTTTCCGTTCCATATTAGACATTACACCTTTGCGCTGGGTGATAAGGTCAATACTTTTTCCGGAATACTCCTCCGGAATATCGAGGGATAGTTCTTCAATAGGCTCACAAGGTTCTCCACCAATATTTTTGATAATTACCTGGGGCTGTCCAACCTGAAGTTCATAGCCTTCACGGCGCATGGTTTCAATTAAAATTGAAAGATGAAGGACGCCACGTCCAAAAACATTAAATGCCTCGAAACTTTCCGTAGGTTCAACACGAAGAGCCAGGTTTTTTTCCAGCTCTTTATCCAGTCGCTCTTTTATATGCCGCGAAGTAACAAACTTACCTTCTTTTCCGAAAAATGGAGAGTTATTAATGGTAAAAACCATGCTCATGGTAGGCTCATCAATTTTAATACTCTCCAGCGCTTCCGGATTCTCAAAATCGGCAACAGTATCTCCGATATCAAAATTATCCAGTCCAACCAGGGCACAAATTTCACCGGAACCTACCTCCGCCACTTTTTTCTTGGCCAGGCCTTCAAAAACCATCAGCTCTTTTACACGACTGCGTTTAATGGCTCCGTCAGCCTTGACCAGGCTCACCTGCATATTTTCTCTTAATCTTCCACGATGCACCCGGCCGACAGCTATTCTGCCCACATAGGAAGAATAGTCCAGTGAGGTGATGAGCATTTGAGGAGTACCCTCCAAAAATTCCGGCTCCGGTATATTATCAACGATACAATCGAGCAGGGGAGTTATGCTGTCTCCTGGATCATGTAAGTCCGCTGACATCCATCCATTCTTGGCAGAGCCGTAAATAGTAGGAAAATTCAACTGGTCATCGGTGGCTTCCAGGTTAAACATAAGCTCAAATACCTCTTCCTGTACTTCTTCAGGTCGGCAATTAGGCTTATCTACCTTATTGATCACCACAATAGGTTTTAGTCCCAGTTGCAGCGCTTTCTGAAGCACAAAACGAGTTTGCGGCATAGTCCCTTCAAAGGCATCCACCAGCAACAGTACTCCGTCAGCCATATTGAGTACTCTTTCCACTTCACCTCCAAAATCGGAGTGCCCGGGTGTATCAATAATATTTATTTTCGTATCTTTGTAAACGACGGATACGTTCTTAGACAATATGGTTATGCCTCTTTCCCGCTCCAGCTCGTTACTATCCATGATCAGCTCACCTGGCTGCTCATGTTCCTTAAACAGTTTTGACTGATAAAGGATTTTGTCTACAAGCGTTGTCTTCCCGTGGTCAACATGCGCTATGATTGCTATATTTCTTATGCTCTTCATGGTTCACAAAATTGGGATGCAAAGGTATAGCTATTTCTCCTTATAATCCCCATTTTCCGTCGTAAAATAATTGAAATATTGCATCCCTCTGGAAATCACTTCCAAAGGAATACTTAATTTTTCTTTTTTTATTAAAATATTAATTTTTATTTTTGCACGAAAATTTTTTTGATACTGTGAAGAAGAAAAATAAATACGTTATACAGTTCAAAGGATTAAGTGAAGGTAGTCATAAATTTGATTTCAATATAGATAGTGCGTTCTTTGGTTATTACAATTATTCAGATATAAAAGAGGGAAACCTGGTTGCCCTGATTGATCTGGTGAAAAGATCGAATCACATGGAGCTGTCTGTTTCAATAAAAGGAAGTGTGGTGGTCACCTGCGACCGATGTCTGGAACAATTTCCTTTTCAAACGGAATACCACGGACAACTGTTCGTTAAATTCAGTGAGGTCCTGGAAAATGAACCAGATGACGAAATAATCGTTCTCTCTACTAATGAATCTGAATTAAATCTTGGACACTATTTATTTGAGAGTATCTGCCTGAGCTTACCTTATAAAAAGGTACATCCGGGAAAACCTGATAACACGGATGGTTGTAACACTGATATGATTAATAAACTCAATCAGCTTAAAGTTACCGGTGAACCTGAAAAAGAAGATACCGATCCCCGTTGGGACCGGTTAAAAGATATTAAGTTTAATTAAAATAACGTTTAACAAATTTTTTAAAATGGCACATCCAAAACGAAAACAATCGAAACAGCGGAGAAATAAGAGAAGGACTCATGATAAAGCTACCCTTCCTACCGTAATGTCTTGCCAGAACTGTGGTGCAACAGTCTTGTATCACCGCGTATGTCCGGAATGCGGGCACTATAAGGGCAAGCTGGCAATTGAAAAAGAAGTTTCTGCTTAATTGCAGTTTGAATTGAGCCTGTCAATAAAGTCAAGTGTCTGGATCAAAATGTTCGAGAACAAAGCCT